>WNFR01001508.1_pt1 | contig 24369 bp, 25 predicted proteins | sample 5400221 | NCBI WGS metagenome assembly WNFR01 (sample SAMN13153357, study PRJNA577476) | soil metagenome | isolation source: 40 cm soil under Madrone tree | place: USA:California | collected 2016-06-14 | reverse complement strand
AACACCGCCGTCAGAGTATCCCAGCCGTGGACCCGCTTGAGATACGCAACCGTGCCGAGCGTGACCGCGCCCATCGCGATCGTGACCGCCGCGATGCTCAACGGCCAGGTCGCCATGCCGGCCACGGTCTGCGGGGTCGCGACAGCACCGATCGACATGCCGAGCACGATGAAGAAGGTGCGCGCCAGGTTCTGCGGAAGGCCGAGCGGCCGCCCGGCGAGTGCGGCGACGGCGGAAAACACCATGGCGCCCGCGATCCAGCCGGCCGGAAACTTGGCCAGGTCGAACAGGAATCCGCCCGCCGCGGCAATGAGCAGCGTCTCGGTCGTACGGCGTAGCGTTTGCGGCACAGATGCAGCCATGGGGGCGGGGTGGAAAAGGGCGACGGCAGGACGCCGCCGCGTTGGTCGGCACCGATCAATGCCGTGCGCGATGGATCAGGTCAAACGGAGTTCCACAGGGCGGGCCGCAATGCAGATCCGTAGGTTTGCGGGCTGTCGTTTGCCGATCGGTGCCAGGCCGGCGGCCCGCCGACATGTTAGCGCCGCGGGCCGATGGACAAGGCCGGCCGGCCGTGGTGACGTGTCGGGGACGGGGGTGAAAAACCCGCCGTCGTTGGCCCAGGTGACGCAGGAACCGGCATGCTGCAAGGCTGGATCGTCATCGCCATTGCGCTGGCCTATATCGGGCTCCTGTTCGTGGTGGCGAGCTATGGCGACAGGGTGCGCCTGCTCGGGCGCGAGGGCCGCTCGCGCCTGCTGATCTATCCGCTGTCGCTGGCGATCTACTGCACGTCCTGGACCTTCTTCGGGTCGGTCGGCTTGGCGTCGCGCACCGGCTACGACTTTCTCGCGATCTATGTCGGGCCGGTGCTGATGATCGCGCTCGCCTCGCCGCTGCTCGTTCGGATCGTGCGCCTCGCCAAGTCGCAAAACATCACCTCGATCGCCGATTTCATCGCGGCGCGTTACGGCAAGCACCAGGGCGTGGCGGCGCTGGTGGCCTTGATCGCGATCGTCGGCACCGTTCCCTATATCGCGCTCCAGCTCAAAGCGGTGTCGAGTTCGCTCGCCACCATGCTGGGCCCGCTCGCCACCGGTCCCGGCATCATCCAGCCGGTCTTCGGCGATATCGCGCTGCTGGTCGCGCTCGCGATGGCGTCCTTCGCGATGCTGTTCGGCACGCGCCATATCGACGCGACCGAGCACCAGCACGGGCTGATCCTGGCGATCGCGGCGGAATCGCTCATCAAGCTGGTCGCGTTCCTGGCGGTCGGCATATTCGTGAGCTTCGTGATGTTCGACGGGCCGGCCGCGCTCTTCGCCAAGGCGATCGAACATCCGCAAGCCGGCGCCATCCTGGCGCGCGCGCCGAATTTCGGGACCTTCGCGGTGATGACGCTGCTGTCGCTGTTCGCGATCCTGCTGCTGCCGCGCCAGTTCCACGTCGCCGTGGTCGAAAACAACAACGAGGACGAGATCAGGCGCGCCGCCTGGCTGTTCCCGCTCTATCTCGTGCTGATCAACCTGTTCGTGGTCCCGATCGCGATCGCCGGCCTGCTGACCTTTGCGCCCGACAAGGTCGACGGCGACATGTATGTCCTGGCGCTGCCGCTCATCGCCGGTTCCGACGTCCTGGCGATCGTCGCCTTCGTGGGCGGTCTCTCGGCCGGCACCGCGATGGTGATCGTCGAATCGGTCGCGCTCGCCATCATGGTGTCGAACGACATCGTGATGCCGATGGTGCTCAAGCGCCGCGAAGCCTATGTGACCGGATCCGCCGACATCGGAACGCTGCTTCTCGCGGTGCGCCGGCTCGCCATCTTCGCGATCCTGCTGCTCGCCTATCTGTATTACCGCTCGGCCGGCGACGCCCAGCTCGCCTCGATCGGGCTGTTGTCCTTTGCGGCCGTGGCCCAGCTCGCTCCCGCCTTTTTCGGCGGCCTGATCTGGCGGCGCGCGACCGCGCGCGGTGCGATCGCCGGCATGTCGGCCGGCATTCTGGCCTGGGCCTATACGCTGCTGCTGCCGAGCTTCGCCGACGCCGGCCTCGTCGATCCCGGCATCCTGGCGCACGGCCCGTTCGGCCTTGCGATGCTGCGGCCGCAGACCCTGCTCGGCCTCGACCTGCCCCCGCTGGTACACGGCGTGCTGTGGAGCCTCTCGCTCAACATCGTCGCCTATACGGGATTCTCGCTCGCGCGCGCGCCGGCGGCGATCGAGCGCCTGCAGGCCGATCTTTTCGTCCCGCCCGATCTCGCCCCGATGGCGCCGAGCTTCCTGCTGCGGCGCTCGTCGGTGACGGTCGCGGAGCTGACCACGACGGTCGCCCGTTATCTCGGCGAGGAACGCACCCACGCCGCGCTCGACAGCTTCGCGGCGACGCGGCGCATCAGCCTCGCCCCGGAGGCGCCCGCGGATTTCCAGCTGCTGCGCCATGCCGAGCACCTGATCGCATCCGCGATCGGCGCCGCCTCCTCGCGCCTGGTGCTCTCGCTGCTGCTGCGCCGGAGCACCGTGTCGACGCAGGCGGCGCTCAAGCTGCTCGACGACGCGAGCGCCGCGCTGCATTACAATCGCGAGATCCTGCAGACCGCGCTCGATCATGTCCGTCAGGGCATCGCCGTGTTCGACAAGGACACGCATCTTGCGTGCTGGAACCGGCAGTTCGGCGACGTCCTCGACCTGCCGCACGAGCTGGTCCGGATCGGCATCGGGCTCGACGAGATTCTGCGCTTCAACGCCGAAAAAGGCGCATTCGGGCCCGGCGACGTCGAAGCCCTCGTGGCGGAGCGGATCGCCGGCTATGTCGGGGGCGAGCCGTTCCTCGAGCGCTTTGCCGACCGCGGCCTCGTGATCGAGGTGCGGGCGAACCGGATGCCGGGCGGCGGCATCGTCATGACCTTCACCGACATCACGCCCAGCGTCGAGGCGGCCGAGGCGCTGGAGCGGCGCGTGCACGAGCGCACCTACGAGCTCAAGCTGCTCAACGACGAGCTCCTTCGCGCCAAGGCGGCGGCGGACGAGGCCAATGTCTCCAAGACGCGCTTTCTCGCGGCGGCGAGCCACGACATCCTGCAGCCGCTCAATGCGGCGCGGCTTTACGTCACCAGCCTGGTCGAGCGCCAGAGCGGCGGCGAGGTCGCGCGGCTCACCGGCCATGTCGATGCGTCGCTCGAGGCGGTCGAGGAAATCATCGGCGCCCTGCTCGACATCTCCCGCCTCGATACCGGCGCGCTCAAGCCCGATATCGCGAGCTTCCGCATCGATGAGCTGCTGCGCCAGCTCGAGGTCGAGTTCGCCCCGCTGGCACGCGAGAAAGGGCTGCGCCTCGTCTTCGTCCCCTCCTCGCTGACCGTGCGCTCGGACCGCCGGCTGCTGCGCCGCCTCCTGCAGAACCTGGTCTCCAACGCGGTCAAATACACCAAGACGGGACGCGTGCTGGTGGGCTGCCGCCGCCACGGCCGCCAGCTGCGCATCGACGTCTACGACACCGGCATCGGCATTCCGAAGTCGAAGCAGCGGATCGTGTTCACCGAATTCCATCGCCTCGAGCAGGGCGCCAAGGTGGCGCGCGGTCTTGGCCTCGGGCTCTCGATCGTGGAGCGCATCGGGCGCGTGCTCGACCACAAGGTCAGGCTCACTTCCGCCGTCGAGCGCGGCTCGCATTTCTCGGTCGAGGTTCCGCTCGCGCCGGCGGCCGCCAAGCCGCGCAGCCGCAGCGAGCCGAAATCGGTCGACCTGCGCCGGCTCACCGGCATGGCGGTCCTGTGCATCGACAACGACCTGAAAATCCTCGACGGAATGAAAACCCTGCTGGGCGGCTGGGGCTGCCGGGTGATCGCGGCGACCGATCTTGCGGCCGCCGCCGACGCGCTGCGCGACGAGAAGACGGCGCCCGCCGGCCTGCTGGTCGACTATCACCTCGACCATGGCGACGGCATCGCGGCGATCGCGGATCTGCGCCGGCGCTATGGGTCCGGCCTGCCCGCCATCCTGGTCACCGCGGACCGCACCGCGGCCGTGCGCGAGGCCGCGAATGCGCAGGACATTCAGCTTCTCAACAAGCCGATCAAGCCGGCGGCGCTGCGGGCCTTGCTCGCCCAATGGCGGGTGCAACGGGTGGCAGCCGCGGAATAGCCGGCGGCCTGGGCTCGGCTCAACGTCCCTATTGCAGCGGCGCCGCCTGCGGCCAGTTGCCGACCTCGATCTTGGCGGCGGCAATCACCGCCTGGGTGCGGCTCTCGACCCCGAGCTTCTGCAGGATCGCCGAGACATGCGCCTTGACGGTCGCCTCCGACACGCCGAGCTCATAGGCGATCTGCTTGTTGAGCAGCCCTTCGGACAGCATCATCAGGACCCGCACCTGCTGCGGCGTCAGGGTCGTGAGGCGCGCAAGCAGCGCGGTGGTCTCGGCGTCCGCCGCCGAGTTGAGGTCGACGTCGGGCGGCGTCCACACGCCGCCCTTGAGCACGCCGGCGATCGCGTCCCGCATCGCCTCGACGCCGAGCGTCTTCGGGATGAAGCCCGATGCGCCGAAATCCATGCAGCGGCGAATGACCGCCGGTTCGTCATTGGCCGAGACGACCACCACCGGCACGCTCGGATACTGGGCGCGCAGATACATCAGTCCGGAAAAGCCGCGCACCCCCGGCATGGTGAGATCGAGCAGAATGAGATCGACATCGGCGGCGCGGTCGAGCAGGGTCGCTACCTCCTCGAGGGTTCCGGCCTCGGCGATATCGGCCCGCGCGAACAGGCCGGAGACTGCCTCGCGCAATGCTCCGCGAAACAGCGGATGATCGTCGGCAATCACCAGACGATATTGTGCGGCTTCGTTCAACCAAACGTCCAATTCTGCCTGTCACCGGATGGAGCGCGGCTTGCACGAGCAGAAGCCGGGTCTGGCGTCTGAGCGCGCTCCAGCATTCAACGCAACACGGCGGCTGACGGCGGCCACCCGGCCGGACAGCGCGCAGGGCATGAAAACTCTAAGCCGGTATTCGCATGACGACAATGCCGATTTTCCGGCCGCCTCTCCCCGCGCAAGCCGCATGGTTACCCATTGTTAACACCGGCGGCCCAGACTTGACGATCAAGGCTCCGCCGTAACCACCGGCAGGAGCCGGGCGGCACGTCCTATGCATAAGCGCAGGACAGAGGCCGTCGCCGGGCGGCGTCTTCCAGATCAGGGCCGGGCGAAAGCCCTGCCCGAGCGCGACAGGCGCTCTGAAAGAAGGACCCGGACGATGCAGAATGCGGTACATCCCACGCCCATCTGGGCCGATCTGGCCGAAATGACCCACAGCCTGGAGCGGCGTTTCGGGCTCAGCCGGCTCAAGCGCGGCATGCTCGCCATGCTGGCGGGGTGGCTCGGCTATTTTGTCGTGGTGAGCATGTCGGTGCGCGCCCTCAACAAGGTGACGGTGCCGTTCCTCGACATGCCGCTCGGCGTCTTCCTGGCCGCCCAGGGAACGGCCGTCATTTTCCTGGCCGCGCTCATCCTGCTGGTGAAGACGTCGGGACGCACGACCCCGGCGCGTTGACGGCGCCAGCCGCGCGTATTTTCGCCGCGCCGCCGGCCCGATTCGGGCGGCGGATCGCGCTTTGCCGCGGCCCGATTGCGTGCCGCTGCCAGGGCCTTATGCACAAGTGCCGATGAAACGCATGAGCACCTCGCGCCGATGTGGGCGCACGCGGTGCTCGACCACATAAATGCCCTGCCAGGTGCCGAGCGCGAGCGCGCCTGCGATCACCGGAACATGGAGCGAGACCCCCGTCAGCATGGTCTTCACATGGGCCGGCATGTCGTCGGGTCCCTCGACGTCATGAACCCATGGCGCATCGGAGGGAGCGAGGCGTCGCAGCGCCGTGACCAGGTCGGTGCGCACGTCGGGGTCGGCGTTCTCCTGCACGGTCAGCGACGCCGACGTGTGCCGGATGAACAAGAACAGCATCCCCTCGCGGGCGCCCACCTCCGCAACAAAGCGCGCCGCGTCGCGCGTGATCTCGACCAAACCCTCGCCCGCAGTCTCGACCGTCAGCGTCGCCGTCGCGATCGCGTCCACAACCGTCGTGGTGACGGCAGACATTCGGTTCATGGTGGGGCGGGCCATAGGGCGAGCGCCGGCCTCACGTCTTCTTCATGAGGTCTTTCTGCAGATTGGCGAACATTTCGACCAGGCGCCGCCAGGCCTTCTCGACCGCCGCCATCATGCGATCGATGTCGGCATGGCGCGGCAGCTTCAGATCGTTGTCGGTGTTGCCGGCAACCGGTGGCACCGAGGTGACGGCGCCCGGAAGCGGCAGCCCGCGGTCGAGCAGCGATTTCTTCAACGCGGCGTTCTCGTTCTGCAGGCGCGCGATCTCGCCGTCCAATGCGGCGCGCTCGTCGGGCACGGCGCGGCAAGCCCAGCCCACCTCGCGGCGGGTGCACAGCGACACCTGCCCGGACTTGAGATCGAGCCGCAGATAGCCGTCATCGACCCGGTTGAGCTGGTAGCGGTTGTCCTCGGTGTCGGGGCTTTGCGCCCGGGCGGCCGTGGCGGTCAGCGCGCCCGCGACGGCCACCGCAAGAAGGTATCGGATCATGGTGCTCTCCACCGTCCCATAGGGACCAGGTTTGAGGCGACGCCGTGGCGATTCGCCTTCGCGTCTCACTTGGCACCGCCGACTTGACCAGCCGCCGTGACGCTAGCATCGCGCGCCGCCGGCCCAAAGCCCGTCCCTGCGGCCCGCCGCAGCGACACCGCGGCGTGGTCGCCCCGAGGCCGCGGGGGGGCGGCTGCAAGCGGGCTGGTTCAGACGGCTGTTTTATCCGCAAGATCAATCCCTTAGTGCAAAATCGACGATTCTTGACTCACCCCGACCCAGTCAGTATGGTCCGCGCGGCCTCGAGGGGGCGGAACGTTCGAGTTGGTCTTCTTGGACCGCGGGTGTCGGCACGATGAGCGACGACACGGGCGGAAAAAGGGATCCGGACCGCCAGCTTTCCGATGAGGCTGCTCTCTCCGCGAGGCTCCGGCGTCTCGGCGACCGGCTCGCCCAGGATCGGGCGGGTCAGCCTTCCGAACCTGCCCCCGACGCCAAGCCCGCCGCCGGCGGTTCGGCGATGGCGCGCGGCCTGCGGCTCTCCTCCGAGCTGGTGGCGGGCGTGCTGGTAGGAGCCGTGATCGGCTATATGCTCGATCGGTGGCTTGGACTCTCGCCGTGGGGGTTCATCGTGTTCGTGTTGCTCGGCTTCGCTGCAGGCATCCTCAATCTGATGCGAGCAGCCGGAGTTGCGGCGAATTCCGACGACCGCGCCCCGTGACGGCGCGCGCCGCCGGAGATGATGACCTCGAGAAGGGACCGTTGCGGCCATGGCCGATCCGATCCATCAATTCAAGATCGACGAGCTTTTTCCCGTCGTAAAGATCGCCGGGCAACAGATCCACTTTACCAACTCGGCATTCTACATGCTGCTCGCGGTCGGCCTGACCGCGGCCTTGATGCTCGGCCCCACGGCGGGGCGGCGCCTGGTGCCGACGCGCATGCAGTCGCTCGCCGAAGTGTCCTACGAATTCATCGCCAATACGATCAGAAGCACCACCGGCGAGCAGGGCCTCAAGTTCTTCCCGCTGGTGTTTTCGCTGTTCATGTTCATTCTCGTCTCCAACGTGGTCGGGCTGATCCCCTTCACGTTCACGGTGTCGAGCCACATCATCGTCACCGCCGCGCTCGCTTTGCTGGTGTTCTTCACCGTCATCGTCTACGGCTTCTGGAAGAACGGCTTCGGCTTCCTCAGGCTGTTCGTGCCGCGCGGAATTCCGATCTACATCATGCCGCTGATCGTGGTCATCGAGCTCCTGTCGTTCCTGTCGCGCCCGATCTCGCACAGCGTGCGACTGTTCGCCAACATGCTGGCGGGTCACATCACGCTCAAGCTGGTGGCGAGCTTCGTGAGCATGATCGGTGCATTCGGATACCTGGGCTGGCTCGGCGCCACCCTGCCGCTCGCCTTCACGGTTGCGCTCACCGCGCTCGAATTGCTGGTCGCATGCCTGCAAGCCTATGTGTTCACGATTCTGACCTGCATCTATCTCAACGATGCGATCCACCCGGGACACTGAGCGCGCAATTCCTTCATCCCCTCCCCTCAATCCTGCCTCTCTCGAAAGGAGTTTCATCATGGATCCCCTCGCAGCCAAGTTCCTGGGCGCCGGCCTCGCCTGTATCGGCATGGGCGGCGCGGCCATCGGCGTCGCGACCATTTTCGGCCAGTTCCTCGCCGGGGCGTTGCGCAACCCGTCCGCGGCGGCGGGCCAGACCACGACCCTGTATCTCGGCTTCGCGCTCGCGGAAGCGTTCGGCATCTTCTCGCTGCTGATCGCGCTTCTCCTCCTGTTCGTTCTCTGAGGCGTCGGCGGATGACCTCCGCCGCACGTCAGGGAGTGGCCGATGGCCGCTGAAAAAACCACCGCCCATAGCGAAGCGCCGGGCGCCGCCCACAGCGCCGTGTTCCCGCCGTTCGAGCGCGAAACCTTCCCGTCGCAGATCTTCTGGCTGGCGATCTGCTTCGTCGCGCTCTATTTGATCACGGCGAGGCTGGTGCAGCCGCGGGTCGGCGGGATCATCGAGAACCGGAAGAGCCGCATTGCCGGCGATCTCGCCGAGGCGGAACGCTTCAAGCGCGAGGCCGACGCCGCCATGGCGGCCTATGAGAAAGCGCTCGCGGAAGCGCGCGCCCGCGCCCAGGCGATCGCGACCGAGACCCGCGACAAGCTGCAAGCCGAGGCGGAGCGCAATCGCAGGATTCTCGATGACCAGCTCAACGCTCAGCTCGCCCAGGCCGAAAAGGCGATCGCCGCCACCAAGACCGCCGCGATGGCGAATGTGCGCGAGATCGCGGTCGGGGCGGCGGTCGCGATCGTGGCGCGGCTTACCGGCGTAACCCCGCCCGACACGGCGGCGGCCGCCGCGGTCGACGCCGCGCTCAAGCGTCAAGGTACGTGACATGTCCTTCGACTCCGAACTGATCGCCGAGCTCTGGGTCGCGGTCGCATTCGCGATCTTTCTCGCCGTGCTGGCCAAACTGGGCGTGCACCGCATGATCCTGGGCGCGCTCGACGCCCGCAGCGCCCGCATCAAGGCCGAGCTCGACGAAGCCAGGCGCGTGCGCGACGAGGCCCAGGCGTTGCTCGCCGCCTATCAGCGCAAGCGCGCCGAGGCGGATCGCGAGGCCGACGCCATTCTGGTCGCCGCCAAGCAGGAAGCCGAGCGCCTGGCGGCGGAGGCCAAGGCCAAGGTCGAGGAATTCGTCGTCCGCCGGACCAAGATGGCGGAGACCAAGATCGCCCAGGCCGAGGCGCAGGCGCTCGCCGACGTGCGCGCCGCCGCCGCCGAAGCGGCCGTCGGGGCGGCGGAACGAATCCTGGCCGAGACCACCAAGGGCAAGGTCGGCGAAAACCTGCTCGCGCAGGGCATCCGGGACCTGAAGTCCAAGCTGAATTAGCGCTCCGGCGGACGCCGGCGGGGGATTGCCGCCCGGCACGCCGGATTGAGGGCCAAAGCGGTATTATTCTGCCTGAATTGCGTCGCGGGCTTGTTGTTGCGGCCCCCGCCTACCTATGCTCATCGACGATTCGCGCCGTCTGGAACCGCCAATGTGCCCGCCGGCCACCGCGGACTCATTTGTGCCACGTCCTTGCGTTCATGTCGGCGGTCCGATTTCCGGTTGCGTCGCCCCGTTGCGTCAACCTTGTTGCGTGCTGGTTGCATTGATGAGTGCGCGGCATTGCGCCAATCGGTCGCTCGGGGGAGCCAGTGGTCATCTTCGATTGCAACGGGGTTCTGGTCGACGGCGAGCAAATCTCGGCCGCGGTCGCCGCCGAGGAGTTCACGCGCGCCGGCATACCGATGAGCCCTCAACTCGTCGCCCGCTTCTTCACCGGGCGACGCGTCACCGACATGATCGCCGACATCGAAACCGCAACCGGCCGCAAGCTGCCCGCCAATTTTGCGGGTGTTCTGGCGGCGGCCACGCTGCGCCGCATTCGTGACGAGCTGCGCGCGACGCCGCACGCCGCCTATGCGTTGACCTGGCTGCGCGGGCCGAAATGCGTCGCGTCCTCGACCTCGCTCGAGCGCATCCGGGTGAGCCTGGAGACCGCCGGCCTGCTGCGCTTTTTCGAGCCGAACGTGTTCTCGGCCAGCGACGTGCCGCACGGCAAGCCCGCGCCCGATCTGTTCCTGCACGCGGCCGCCCAGATGGGCATCCAGGCGAGCGACTGCATCGTAGTGGAAGATTCGCCCGTGGGCGTGGCGGCGGCGGTCGCGGCCGGCATGACGCCGGTCGGCTTCGTCGGCGGCAGCCATGTTCAATCGCAATTGCCGGCCCAGCTCACGGCGGCAGGCGCCCGCACGGTGATCGCCGACATGCGCGTGCTCAAGAGCACCATCGTGGCGCTGCGCGGCTGGTGAACCGCTGGAGCGCGATGACGTTTCTTCGAATCGTCATCCCGCTCCAGCTTAATGTTGGCGCATGATCTTTTCCGAAAACCGGCGCCCGCTTTTCGGGATCATGCTCCATTACCGGTTCGGTTTCGACGGCGGCCTGGCGGGTTTCTTTTTCTCCATCGCCGCGCCTTCAGGATCGAAGCCGACGTAAATCACATATTGGTCGAAGTCCTTGCTCGACGGCATCGGGACCGTCAGGTCTTCCTCGATCTGGGTGAACAGAACATTGGGCTGGCCGGGCGGCATCGTCACCGGCACGGAATAGAACCTGGTCCAGATCGTCTTGGGCTCGAGCCCCTCCTTCACGACGGCCAGACGCATCGGTAGCGTGACCGGACCCGATATGCCGGCCGGCCCGACAATGACACGGCCCTGAATGCCGACTTTCATCGTCACGTTCGCGCCGCGCAGCGCGCACTCCCGCGCGGTTTTCACGAAACTCGCCTGGAAGCGCAGCGATAATGCGTTCGAGCCGCTCTCCTGCGCCGACTGCGCGAAAGTGGAAGCGCCCTGGCGGATCTCGACCGTCGGGCAATCGAGCTCGGGCGGCGGCGGCGCGCCGCCGCCCTCCGCGACGTTGGTCGACGGCGTTCCAAGCAGGAGATTGTTGAAGCGGTCGCTGAACGAGGATGACGACGATCCGGTCGCGCCCGCCGGCGAGGGCTTCGAGCCGATCAGGGCGTCGTAGGACGAACAGCCCGACAGCAGCACGGCCAGTCCCACGGCCGCCGCCACCCCGCCCCTTCCTGGTCGACTCCCAACCCGCATCGTTCCGTCCGTCTATGTGGCCGCCGGAGTTATATCAGCCCGACCGTGGCAGACCCAAGGCCGCGGCGCCGGCCGCTGTTCACGTCCGCATGGCGCGAACACGACCTTAGGGCGCATCGTCCTTGAGGCGTGCAAACAGCACGTGATCCTGCCAGACCCCGTTGATGCACAGATACTGCCGCGCAAAGCCCTCGCGGAGAAAGCCGCACCGCTCGAGCAGACGGATCGAAGCCGTATTGGTCGGGATGCAGGCCGCCTCGACGCGGTGCAGCCGCAGCGTCTCGAAACAGAAGGGCAGCACGCCTTTGACGGCGGCGGTCATGTAACCGTTGCGCGCGAAAGGCATGCCCAACCAATAGCCGATGCTGCCGGCCTGCGCGACGCCGCGGCGGACATTCGCGAGCGTGAGGCCGCCGAGCAGCAGATTGTCCTGCTTGCGGAAGATGAAGAAGGCGTAGGATTGGTCGGTCCGCCAGTCCTCGGCGTAGCGCTTGAGGCGGCGGCGGAAAGCGGCGCGGGTGAGGTCGTCGGCCGGCCACGACGGCTCCCAGGGGGTGAGAAAATCGCGGCTCGCCGTCCGCAGCGCCGCCCATTCCTCGAATTCGGCCATCTGCGGCAGGCGCAGCGTGACGCCCTGGCCTTCGATGGTCGGCAAGGTCTCGGCAAAAGCGACAGTGCGGAAAAACGCCATACAGTCGACCGGTCCTCAGGCCGCCTTGCGAACAAGCGTCTCGGCAATCGCGGCGGCGCTCTCGAGGCCGGCGGGGCCGAGCGCCGCGACCGCCGGATGGCCGCGCGCGATCAGATCGCGTCCGGCCGCCCGCGCGCTTTCGACCGTGACCGCGTCGATCCGGCTGACGATCTCCGCGAGCGGAATCGGCCGTCCATAGATATGAATATGCCGCGCCAGCTGTTCGGCGCGCGCACTGGAGCTTTCGAGCGCCATCAGGAGGCCGGCCTTCATCTGCGCCTTGACGCGCGCGACCTCGGCGCCGGTGAGCGAGTCCGCGGCGGCGGAAATCTCGCCCACCACGACCCGCATCAGCTCGGGCGCGTCGGCGACGTCGGTTCCGGCGTAGAGCCCGAACATACCGGTGTCCGCATAGGCGGCGTGAAAGGCGTAGATCGAGTAGCACAGACCGCGCAGCTCGCGCACCTCCTGGAACAGCCGCGACGACATTCCGCCGCCCAGCACGTTGGTGAAGACCTGGAGGCTGTAGATTGACGGATCGCATTGCGGCACGCCCTCGAGCGCAAGCGCAATATGGACCTGCTCGAGGTCGCGCGGCTCGACCCGCACGCCGCCGCCAAACTTCGCCGGCGGCGGCGGCGCGCTCGCGCTCCCCGTGAAGGCCGCAAACTGGCGCTCGGCCTCCTCGACCACGATGCGATGATCGACGCCGCCCGCGGCGGCGATCACCGTGTTGGGGGCCCGGTAATGACGCGCCAGATAACCCTTGAGCCGCTTGCCGTCGAACGAGCGCACGGTCGCCCGCGTGCCCAGGATCGAGCGGCCGACCGGCTGGTCCGCATAGGCGATCGCCTGCAGATATTCGAAAACCAGATCGTCGGGCGTGTCCTCGACCGCGCCGATCTCCTGGACGATGACGTTCTTCTCGCGCGTGATCTCGTCGGGGTCGAAGGCGGGAGCGGTCAGGATGTCCGCCAGAACGTCGAGGGCGAGCGGCACGTCGGCCTGCAGGGCGCGCGCATAATAGGCCGTCATCTCGATGCCGGTCGCCGCGTTGAGGTCGCCGCCGACCGCCTCGATTTCCTCGGCGATCTGACGGGCCGAGCGGCGCTTGGTGCCCTTGAAGGCCATATGCTCGAGAAAATGCGACATGCCATGTTCGTCCGGCTGTTCGTTGCGACTGCCGCAACCGACCCAGACCCCGAGCGAAGCGGTCTGGAGATGCGGCATGGCGTCGGTCACGACGACGAGTCCGGAGGCGAGACGGCTAACCTCGACGCTCATGCGGCTGCTCCTTCGCGCGCTGCGCGGCTGACTTCCAAAACGAATCGCTCGACCGCCGCTTGATCCGGCGGCAGCACCGACATGCGCTCCTTGCGCCGGCCGAGATCCCCGAGCCAGTCCGGCAAGCCCGGCCGCACCCCGCAGGCCGCCTCGACCGCATCGGGGAATTTCGCGGCATGCGCGGTCGACAGCACCACCATCGGCACCGCCGGATCGCGCGTCTCCTTCTCGGCGACCGCGATCGCGACGCCGGTATGCGGATCGATCAGGTTGCCGGTCTCGCGCAACGTGGTGCGGATGGCGGCGGCGGTCTCCGCCTCGCTGGCGCGATCGGCCGTGAAGCGCGCCCGCATGGCCGCCAGCGCCGGACCGGCGACCGAGAAATGGCGCGACTGCGCGAGCGACGCCATGGCGGCGCGCACCGGCTTGGAGTCGCGGCCATAGGCCTCGAACAGCAGGCGCTCGAAATTAGACGAAACCTGAATGTCCATCGAAGGCGAAGCGGTCGCGACCACCTCGCGGATCTCGTAGGTTCCGGTCGCGAGCGTCCGGGCCAGGATGTCGTTGACGTTGGTGGCGACCGTGAGTCGGTCGATCGGCAGCCCCATCTGGGCCGCCACATAGCCGGCGAAGACGTCGCCGAAATTCCCGGTCGGCACCGTGAAGGCGACCTTGCGGTGCGGCGCGCCGAGCGCGACGGCCGCGACGAAGTAATAGACCACCTGAGCCGCGATGCGGGCGAAGTTGATGGAGTTCACGCCCGAGAGGCCGACGCGATCCCGGAACGCATGATGATTGAACATCTGCTTCACGATCGCCTGGCAGTCGTCGAAATTACCGTCGATCGCGAGGGCGTGGACATTGGGGTCGGTGGCGCCGGTCATCATGCGCCGCTGCACGTCGGAAATGCGGCCGTTCGGAAACAGCACGACGAGATCGACCTGCGAACGGCCGCGAAACGCCTCGACCGCGGCCCCGCCGGTGTCGCCCGACGTCGCCACCGCAATGGTGGTGCGCTCGCCGCGGACCGCCAGCGCGTGGTCCATCAGCCGCGCCAGGAACTGCATCGCCAGGTCCTTGAAGGCGAGCGTCGGCCCGTGAAAGAGCTCGAGCAGGAAAGTATTGGCGCCGACTTGCGTGAGCGGCGTCACGGCGGGATGACGGAATGTCCCATAGGCTTCGCGCGCCATGCGGGCGAGATCGGAGTCCGCGACCGCGCCGCCGGCGAATGTCCGCATGATCTCGACCGCAACCTCGGCATAGGGCCGGCCCGCGAAGCCCGCGATGGTCTCGCGATCGAGTCGCGGCCACGTCTCGGGCACATAAAGGCCGCCGTCGCGAGCGAGACCCGCGAGCGTGACCTCCACAAAGCCGAGCGGCGGAGCTTCGCCCCGAGTCGAGATGTAGCGCACCGGATTCGTCCTCGACCGCGCCGCCGTCGCGTCGCGGCACCAGGGCGATCCCGGCGCCCCAAGGGTGGAATAAACCATTGAAATCACAATCGTTAACGCCGGCATCCGGGATCGTGCCGATCTCGCCGGAAGACTAGTCGGAAGGCCCGCCCGGCACAAGAAAGGCTTTGGCCGGAACCCCCTCCGCGGCTAAGTTTCGCGGCGGCGGCCGGCCGCCCAGATCCCGAACCCCACCACCAACACCAAGGCCAGCCCGTACCAGGTCAGCGCATACCCCAAATGGTTGTTGGGGAGCGAGGGCTGCAACTTTCCGACCTGAGGCAGCCCGCCCGGAACCGATGGCGACTCCTGCTCGATGTAGAATGGCGCGACCGCGCCAATTCCCTTGGCGGCCGCCATGGCGGCCGGATCGCGCGCAAACCAGAGGTTTTTCGCCGGGTCCCCCGGCGGGGTGAACAGGCCGGGCGTCTCCGGCCAGCGCATGACCCCGACGATGTCGACCGGACCGGCCGTCTGGCCGTCGGGCCGCGTGGCCGGGTCCTGCCGGCCCTCCCGCACGAAGCCCCGATTCACCATCACGATACCACCAAGCACCCGCGCCGGCGTAAAGACCCAATAGCCGGGCCCGGCCGCGTCGGCCCGCAGGCTCGATCCCGTGGTGTAGACCAGCGCCTCTTTGTCATTGAGCCATGCGGCCGGAAAGGCCACGCGGCGGAACTCGTCATTCGAAGGATCGAGACGCGGCCATTCGGCGGGCGGTGGGAGCCGGACCGGCGGTGCCGCAAAGCGCTCGGTCACGGTCGCGATCAGCGCCTCTTTCCAAATCTTGCGCTGGACTTGCCACGTGCCGAGCCAAAGGAGGACCGCCAAAGCGCCGAACGCCGCCACGCCCGGGACCAGCAACCCCCGCCGCTTGCCGGACGTCACGGCGCGTCCCGCCGTTCGAGCCGGCCTTCGGCCGCCTTATGATGATACTGGAGCGCGATCAGCACGCCCTTCAGTGCCCGCAACGGCGCCAGCGTGGTGATGAGGATCAGCGGCAGCCACATCGCGGCATGCAGCCAGAACGGCGGCTGATAGAGCGACTCGACGATCAACGCCGCGCCCACCACGATGAAGCCGGCGAACAGAATCACGAACACCGCCGGCCCGTCGCCGGCATCGACGAAGGAATAGTCGAGCCCGCACGTCTCGCATGCCGGCTTGAGGCGAAGGAATCCGGAAAACATCTTTCCCTTGCCGCAACGCGGACAGCGGCCGGCGAGGCCCGCCAGGATCGGATTGGGCGGCGTCACTGCGGGATCGACCACGGGCACTCCGGCGCCTGCGCGCACGCTTTTTCGGGCACGGCCTCAAACGCAAAGGGGCGGCCCCTCGGCCGCCCCCGAAAATCCTTGCACCGCCCCCTCAGTGTCCGCCGGGAACGTGCGGACCGGCGCCCCACACATATATGCAGGAGAACAGGAACAGCCACACCACGTCGACGAAGTGCCAGTACCAGGCGGCGAATTCGAAGCCGAGATGCTGCTGGGGCGTGAACTGTCCCTTCATGGCGCGGATCAGGCACACGATCAGGAAGATGGTGCCGACAATGACATGGAAACCGTGGAAGCCGGTCGCCATGAAGAAGGTGGCGCCGTAGATGTTGCCTTTGAAGCCGAAGGCCGCGTGGCTGTATTCGTAGGCCTGCACGCCGGTGAAGGTCAGGCCGAGGAGGATCGTCAGGATGAGGCCCCATTTGAGGCCCTGGCGATCGTTGTGCAGCAGCGCATGGTGGGCCCAGGTCACCGTCGTGCCGGAGGTCAGCAGGATCAGCGTGTTGAGCAGGGGCAGATGCCACGGATCGAAGGTCTGGATCCCCTTCGGCGGCCACACGCCGCCGATGTATTCGTCCCGCATCACCTGATGGATATCGGTGGGAAACAGCGCGACGTCGAAATAGGCCCAGAACCAGGCCACGAAGAACATCACCTCGGAGGCGATGAACAGGATCATGCCGTAGCGGTGGGAAATCTGCACCACGCGGGTGTGATGGCCCTCGCGGTCGGCTTCGCGCACCACGTCACGCCACCAGGCGAACATGGTGTAGAGCACGCCGATCACGCCCGCGCCGAACACATAGGGCGCCGCCGGAAATGAATGATGCATCCAGCTGATGGCGCCGACCGCCATGATGAATGCCGCCGTCGCCCCGAAGGCCGGCCACGGGCTCGGCTCGACCAGGTGGTAGTCGTGGTGCTTGGCGTGCGCCTCGGCCATTTGCGTCATCTCCGTCTTAATTCGCGAGCGGCCCTCGCCGGCCGCTCTCGTTGAAGCTCAAAGCCGCCCCGGTGCGGGCAGCGTGGCGTTGTCGGCCACCGGACGCTGCGGGTCGCGCAGCGGGTAGAAGGTGTAGGACAACGTGATCGTGTTGAGATCGTCCTGGTCGGAATCCTTCGCCAGCGCCGGATCGACGAAGAACACCACCGCCATCTCGCGCTTCTCGCCACCCGCGAGCCGCTGCTCGGTAAAGCAGAAGCAGTTGATCTTGCTGAAATAGCCGCCGACCGTCGTGGGCGCGACGTTGTAGGCCGCCTGCCCCAGCGTCGCGCGCGCCGACTGATTGACGATGGTGAAATACACCGTGGCGACCTCGCCGATCCGCACGTCGATCGAATTGACCTCGGGCTCGAACCGCCAGGGCAGACCGGCGCCGATATTGGCGTCGAACCGCACCGTGAGCTTGCGGTCGAGCAGGCCGGCCGGCGCCGCGGTGGCAACCTGCGTCGTCCCCCCGAAGCCGGTCGTCCGGCAGAACCAGTTGTAGAAAGGCACCGCCGCATAGGCCATGCCGACCATCAGGGCGACGAAAACCCCGCAGGCCGCCGCGACCGCCATGTCGCGCCCGCGCCCGCGCGGCGGACGGTCCATGTGGTTCATGGTCGGCGTGGTCGTCACAGCGGCCGCCTCAACACGTCCGGTCCGAGCTTGGCGATGGTGAGGACATAGAACAGCAGCACCAGCGCCCCGAGGGCGAGCGCGATGGCGATCGAGCGCGCGCGGCGACGACGCTTCTGCTCTTCGGTGAGCACGATGCCGTTTTCGCCATCCTGGTCCATGACCGTCATCTCGCCGATCACACCGCCCGGCCGAACAGGTGGCCGACGCGGTCATCGGCCAGCAGGACTGCAAAAAGCAGGAAGAGATAGAGTATCGAGAAACCGAAGAGCTGCCTCGCCGCCGTGAGGCCGGTCTCGCGTTTCACGCGGATGCCGAGCGCGACCATGCCGGCGCCCGCGACGACCGAGACCGCGCCATAGAGCGGTCCGGCAAAACCCGCGAGCCACGGCAGCGCGCCGAGCGGGGCAAGCACGAGCGAATAGATCAGAATCTGCCGCCGGGTCTCGGGCAGCCCGGCGACCACCGGCAGCATCGGGATGCCGGCGCGGGCATAGTCGCCCGCGCGCCACAGCGACAGCGCCCAGAAATGCGGCGGCGTCCAGAAAAAGATGATGAGGAACATGATGAGCGCCTCGACGCCGATGCCGCCCGTGGTCGCCGCCCATCCGATCACCGGCGGAAACGCGCCCGCTGCGCCGCCGATCACGATGTTCTGCGGCGTCGAGCGCTTGAGCCACATCGTGTAGATCGCGACATAGAAAAAGATCGTGAAGGCGAGGAGACCCGCCGCCAGCCAGTTGGCGGCGAGGCCGAGCACGGCGACCGATCCGACCGCGAGCGTCATGCCGAAGCCGAGCGCCTCGCCCCGCGTGACGCGGCCGGCCGGAATCGGACGGTCGGCGGTGCGCGTCATCACGGCGTCGATGTCGGCGTCGTACCACATGTTGAGCGCGCCGGCGGCGCCCGCGCCGATCGCGATGCACAACAGCGCCACGAAGCCGACCACCGGATTGAGATGTCCGGGCGCCACCACCAGCCCGACCAGGGCGGTGAAGACCACGAGCGACATCACCCGCGGCTTCATCAGCGCGACATAATCGCCGACGCCGGCGAGGCTCGGTTCGACGCGCGCGTCCACCGCGGCTGGGCGGGCGAGGTCGGCGCCTTCGGTGATGAGCGACATCGTTTCCTTAGATCTACATTACACGGTCACGCCAGCATCTCATTTGATGCGGGGCAGCACCTCGAACTGGTGGAACGGCGGCGGCGACGTCAGGGTCCATTCCAAGGTCGTGGCGCCCGGTCCCCACGGATTGTTGGCCGCCCGCTCCTTGCGCAGGAAGGCGCGCACCATCCCGAAGAAGAAGATCAGGATGCCGAAACCCGAGATATAGGAGCCGATCGACGAGACCATGTTCCAGTGATGGAAGGCGTCCGGATAGTCGACGATGCGGCGCGGCATGCCGGCGAGGCCGAGGAAGTGCTGCGGGAAGAACACCATGTTCACGCCGACGAAGGTGACCCAGAAATGCAGCCGGCCGATCCAGTCCTCGTACATGTAGCCGGTGATCTTGGGGAACCAGTAGTACCAGCCGGCGAAAATCGTGAACACGGCGCCGAGCGACAGCACGTAGTGGAAATGCGCCACCACGTAGTAAGTGTCCTGCAGGATGCGGTCGACCGCCGCATTGGCCAGCACCACGCCGGTGACGCCGCCGACCGTGAACAGGAAGATGAAGCCGATCGCCCACAGCATCGGCGTCTTGAACTCGATCGAGCCGCCCCACATGGTCGCGATCCAGGAGAAGATCTTCACGCCGGTGGGCACCGCGATCACCATGGTGGCGGCGACGAAATAGGCCTGCGCGCCCGACGACATGCCGACCGTATACATGTGGTGCGCCCACACCACGAAGCCGATGCCGCCGATGGCGACCATCGCATAGGCCATGCCGAGATAGCCGAACACCGGCTTCCTGGAGAATGTCGCGATGATCTGGCTGACCATGCCGAAGCCCGGGAGGATCAGGATGTAGACCTCGGGGTGGCCGAAGAACCAGAACAGATGCTGGAACAGCACCGGATCACCGCCCCCTTCCGGGCTGAAGAAGGTCGTCCCGAAATTGCGGTCGGTGAGCAGCATGGTGATCGCGCCGGCGAGCACCGGCAGCGCCAGCAGCAGCAGGAACACCGTCACCAGGATCGACCACACGAACAGCGGCATCTTGTGCAGCGTCATGCCGGGCGCCCGCATGTTGAAGATCGTGGTGATGAAATTGATGGCGCCGAGGATCGACGAGGCGCCGGCAAGGTGCAGCGACAGGATGGCGAAATCGACCGCCGGCCCGGGATGGCCGGTGCTCGACAGCGGCGCGTAGATCGTCCATCCGGCGCCGACGCCGGGCGAGCCCGGCTCGCCCTCGACGAAAGCCGAGGTGAGCAGGAGCGCGAAGGACGCGGGCAGCAGCCAGAACGAGACGTTGTTCATGCGCGGAAACGCCATGTCGGGCGCTCCGATCATCAGCGGCACGATCCAGTTGCCGAAGCCGCCGATCATCGCCGGCATCACCATGAAGAAGATCATGATCAGGCCGTGGGCGGTCGTGAACACGTTGAACTGGTGCGACTCGTGGAAGATCTGGATGCCGGGATTCTGCAACTCCATGCGGATCGCGATCGACATCGAAGCGCCGATCACGCCCGCCATGATCGCAAACACAAGATACATCGTGCCGATGTCCTTGTGGTTGGTCGAGTAGACGAAACGGCGCCACCCGGTCGGATGGCCGTGATCATGCGTGTCGAGGGCTGCGTGCGTTGCCATATGATCCTGGTCCTTACGACTTTTGTCCAAGCCCGTGCCTGCGCCCGGGCATATCCGATCTCATTCCGTGGGCGCCACGGCGACGGTGGTCGGTCCGTCCATGCGCGCGTATTTCTTCTTGGCCTGCTCCACCCAGGCGGCGAAAGCCTGGTCGCTGACCACCCGGACGGCGATCGGCATGAAGGCGTGGTCCTTGCCGCACAGTTCCGAGCACTGGCCGTAATACATTCCCTCGCGCGTCGCCTTGAACCAGGTTTCGTTGAGGCGGCCCGGAATGGCGTCGATCTTGACCCCGAAGGACGGCATCGCGAAGGCATGGATCACTTCGGCGCCCGTGACCTGGACCCGCACCACCTTGTTGACCGGAACCACCATCTCGTTGTCGACCGCGAGCAGGCGCGGCACGTCCGCCTTGGGATCCTTGTCGGTGCGCGCCTTGCGCTCCTTCTCGGACAGCATCAGCGAGTCGAACTCGAACTTGCCATTGTCGGGATAGCCATAGGTCCAGAACCACTGCTTGCCGGTCGCCTTCACGGTGAGGTCCGCCTGCGGCGTGTTGAGCTGATAGAACAGGATGCGGAAGGACGGCACCGCGATCGTCACCAGGATCAGCACCGGGACGAGCGTCCAGGCGACCTCGAGGAAGGTGTGATGGGTTGTGCGCGACGGCGTCGGGTTGGCGCGCGCATTGAACTTCACCACCACCAGCACCAGCAGCACCAGCACGAACACGGTGATGATGGTGGTGACCCACAGCAGGAAGGTATGGAACGATACGATCTGATCCATCACCGGCGTGACGGACTCCTGCGGGCCGATCTGCCAATCGGACGGCTGGCCGAAGCCGGCCCAGGCGGCGCCGGCGCCCATGAGAACCATCGCGGCAAGGCCCGCCGTGACGAAAAATCGGGAAATCACCTGCATCGTCGTCCTTGCTCCTTCGACGAATAGCGGCCGACACCGGCCTTGACGCACCGTAGTCGCGAGAATGGTGCGGTGATGACGGCCGCTGCGACCCAGGGCCGCATTGGCGAGCTTCCGGCGCGCAGGGGGCCGGCGCATCCGGATCAAACCCGCGCTTCTCAAACCACAATTCGGCCCTACTCGCAATGTGCCTCATCGCATGGCGTGCGGGACAGTCCAACGGCGGTGCGAAAGCCTGTTTCATGCGGCCGATCAGGCAGATCCGGGCACCAAACCGGGTCGGCCGCCGTTCTTGACACGTCGGGCCGGTCCTGTACCTGAGGCTCCGGCATTGGCGCAAGTTGCGATTCGGTCAACCCCCAGACCGCCGGCGGAGGTGCCGGCCAAACGAGGAAACCAGACCATGGCCCATTTCCGCCCGGGCGCACCGCGTTCGGCCTGGCTGGCCGTCGTTGGACTCGTTGCGGGCCTGGTCGGATCGCCCGTGGCGGCGTTGGGCCAGGGTGCGGTCCGCTCCGTGCACGGCGACTGGCAGATCCGCTGCGAAACCCCGCCCGGCGCCCAGACCGAGCAATGCGCCTTGTTCCAGAGCGTGGTTGCCGAAGATCGCGCCAATGTCGGCATCACGGTCCTGGTCTTGAAGACCGCCGACCAGAAAACCCGCCTGATGCGCGTGCAGGCGCCGCTCGGGGTGCTGCTGCCGGCCGGCCTCGGCCTCAAGGTGGATAATGTCGACGTCGGCCGCGCCGGGTTCGTGCGCTGCCTGCAGCGCGGCTGCTATGCCGAGGTCGTCATGGACGAAAACCTGATCAAGCAGCTGCGTACCGGCCAGACCGCGACCTTCTTCATTTTCCAGACCCCGGAAGAGGGAATCGGCTTTCCGCTCAGCCTGAAGGGTTTCGGCGACGGCTACGACAAGCTGCCGTAGCGGCAGCAAGCCGGCGGCCGCCACCGGAGCGGCTTCCTTTCCTTCTGTTGCGGCCGCGCTGGTCCCCGGGCAGGGCCGCGACTACCATGCCCGCCGCTGGCGAACCGGGGTCATTGCATGAATGTTGGATTTGTCGGACTCGGCGCCATGGGACGGCTGATCGTGCGCCGGCTCATGGACGCGGGGCATCGCGTCACCGGCTGGAACCGCTCGCGCGACAAGGCGGACGAATTGATCGCGGCCGGCATGCAGTGGGCGGCCACGCCGCGCGCCGTGGCGGAAAAATCCGACATCGTCTTTTCCATCGTGACCGACGCGGGTGCCGTGCGCGCCGTCGCGCTCGGCCCTGACGGCGTCCTCGCCGGGCTCCCCAAGGACGGCATCTTCATCGACATGAGCACCATTTCGCCCGACGCGAGCCGGGCGATCGCGGCCGAGTTCGCGGCGGCGGGCGCCATCATGCTCGACGCGCCGATTTCCGGCAGCCCGGTCACGGTGCGCCAGGGCAATGCCTCGATCATGGTCGGCGGCGACGCCACGGCGTTCGAACGGGCGAAACCCGTGCTGCTCGCGATCGGGCCGAAAGTCACCCGCATCGGCGCCAGCGGACTGGCCTGCCAGATGAAGATCGCGGTCAATCTCCTGCTGATGGTCGAGGTCATCGCCTTCGGCGAGGCGATCGCGCTCGCCGAGAAAGGCGGGGTCGCGCGCGAGGTCGCGGTCGATGCCGTGCTCAAGAGCGTCGCGGCGTCGCCGGTGCTGGGCTATCGCGGGCCATTCATCCTCGAGGGCCAGATGCCCGAGGTCCCGCTCGCCGACGTGACACTGCAACAGAAGGACATGCTGCTGGCGCTCGACCTGGCGCGCCGGCTCGGCAGCCCGGTGCCGCTCGCCGCGGCCGCCAACGAGATGATGAACGCGTGCCGGGGTCTCGGAATCGACCACAACGACTTCGTCACCGCGCATGAGGTCTATCGCCGCCTGGGAGGACAGTCATGAAGACCCCCGCCGAAAGGATCGGAGCCGCGCTGGCGAAGGCCGTGAAGCACACCACCGCCCAGATGGCGAGCGCCATCGAAGGCAAGAAGGAGGGCGACGCACAAGGCGAGCCAGCGGCCGCGATGTACCGCACCAACCTGCGCGACGTTCCGACGGTGCAAGGTCTCAGCCGCGACGACGGCTGGGTCGACATGCAGGTCCAGTTCCTGATCGACAAAAAGACCGCAGGCGCCGATCACGTCGTGGGCTGGACCGTGCTCAAGCCCGGCGCGCGGCACGAGAACCACCGGCACCGCCATTGCGACGAGTTCTTCATCGTCATCAAGGGGCGCGGCGCGGTCTACACCGCGACGGGCGAGAGTCCGTCACGCGAAGGCGACGTCGTCTATTCGCCGCGCGGCTGCTGGCACGGTTTCAACAACACGTCCGACGAGGACGTCGTGCTGGTGTGGGGATGGATGGGAGCGGGCTCGATCGAAGCCTCGGGCTACGAAATCCATCCGGACCACAAGCGCAGCCCCTGAGCCCTGCCCCGTCCCGCGCGCTGGTCGCATCAGCCTCCGTCACCCCGGTCGCCGGAGAGACAAATCGGCGGCGAGCTCTCAGTGGGTGACGGTCCGCTCGGCCGTCGCGGGCGCGAGCGTCAGCAACGCCTCATAGGCGTCGACCAGCCCGGCGCCGAATTGGTCGTCGCGACCCGCCGGTCCCAGATCCCTTGCGGTCCGCATCAGGATCGCCCGGACCGCATCGGGCGTGAGGACGGGATCGCGTTCGAGCAGAAGCGCCGCGAGCCCGCTCACATGGGCGGTGGCGACCGAGGTTCCGGTGGTGAAGTCATAGCCGCCGTTCGGAGCGGCGACCAAAACATCGACACCGGGCGCCGCGACCGACACGTAGCGGCCCTGGTTGGCGCCATCGAACAGCTTGTCGTCGATGTCGGTCGCCGTCACGGCAATGACTTCCGGATAGGCGGCCGGATAGGCTTCCGGCGCCTGCGGGCCGTCGTTGCCGGCGGCCGCGACCAGCACCATGCCGTTGCGGTGGGCGGCCGCGAGCATCTCGTGCATTTTGCGGTCGGCCGGTCCGGTGAAGCTCATATTGATGACCCGCGCGCCCGATGTCGCCGTCCACTGCAAGCCGTCGAGGAGGCGCGTGGTGGTGCT
>WNFR01008230.1_pt1 | contig 24371 bp, 26 predicted proteins | sample 5400221 | NCBI WGS metagenome assembly WNFR01 (sample SAMN13153357, study PRJNA577476) | soil metagenome | isolation source: 40 cm soil under Madrone tree | place: USA:California | collected 2016-06-14 | reverse complement strand
ACTGGTCGAATTAGCGAGGGCGCCCTCGCTAAGCTGGTTCGCGAAAACTTTGAATTGACACCGCACGGAATAATTGAAGAGCTTAAGCTTCGCCGGCCAATCTATAAAGCCACGGCAGCGTACGGGCATTTCGGTCGAAATGAGGATGGCTTTAGCTGGGAAGTAACAGATAAGGCCGAGTCACTTCGCGCTGCGGCCGGCATATAGACCTTCACATCATCATCAATTTTCTAGTAGAGGAACACCCAAAATGAGTGCTACACGTTCAGTCGAGTTCGACGTTAAAGATATCGGTTTGGCGAAGCAGGGCAAGCAGCGCATTGAATGGGCTGAACGCGAAATGCCGGTCTTGCGTTTGATTCGGGAGAGATTCGCCGAGGAGAAACCACTAAACGGAACGAAGTTGGTAGCGTGCGCCCACATAACGACTGAAACGGCTAACCTGGCCCGGGCGCTCCAAGCCGGTGGTGCGGAAGCAATCCTGATCGCGTCTAATCCCCTTTCAACCCAAGACGACGTGGCGGCTTCATTAGTTTCCGATTGGGGAATTCCCGTCTATGCAATCAAAGGTGAATCCACTGAAACGTATAACCGCCATGTGCGCACCGCACTAGACTCTCATCCGGAAATAATCATCGACGACGGTTCGGACGTTGTGGCTACACTGATAAAGGAACGGGGCGATCAGGTAAAGGAGCTCGTCGGCTCTACCGAAGAAACGACCACCGGTATCCAGCGACTCAAGGCTATGGAGACAGCCGGCGTGTTGACTTTTCCCACGATAGCCGTAAACGACGCGCAGACCAAACACTTTTTTGACAACCGCTACGGAACCGGCCAGTCAACTCTCGATGGAATTATCCGCGCTACAAATATTTTGCTCGCGGGCCGGAATTTGGTAGTTGTTGGCTACGGCTGGTGCGGAAAAGGCGTGGCTCTCCGCGCAAGAGGGATGGGCGCCAACGTTATCGTAACTGAGATCGATGCTATCAAAGCCGTTGAAGCTGTGATGGATGGTTTTCGCGTAATGCCGATCGCCGAAGCAGCTGCTGTTGGCGACATCTTTGTCACCGTTACCGGGAACCGGCACGTTATCGACGGCGATCACTTTGCTCGCATGAAGGACGGCGCGATTGTTTGCAACAGTGGCCATTTCGATTTGGAACTGAATCTGGTGGCTCTGCGCGGGATGGCTGCTGATCCGGTGACCATGCGACCATTCGTTGAAGAGTACAAGGTCAAAGCCAGCGGCCGACGCATAGTTGTGCTGGGTGAGGGCCGGCTAATAAATCTCGCGGCCGCCGAAGGACATCCCGCGAGCGTTATGGATATGAGTTTTGCTAACCAGGCGTTGTCGGTTGAATACCTGGTAAAGAACAAGGGAAAACTCGCGCCTGGAGTTCACCTGCTACCGCCGGATGTCGATACAGAAATAGCGAGCCTCAAATTGCAAGCCTTGGGGATCTCAATCGATACCTTAACTGCCGAACAGATCGAATACATTTCGAGTTGGGAAACCGGTACTTAAGTCAGTCAGGTGCGCACTCGCGAAAGAAAATAGGTACCTGCCGCCGCAAAGATGATTAGCGGAGACCAACCCGCGACTGACGGTCTGAGCAGTCCGTGGTTTCCCAACTGCTGAAAACCGCCTCCTACCGCCCAGTAAATCACACTTAAGGCTACTGCAGCGCAAAGCGCGATAATCGTTCCCCGGCGGCCAAACGACACCGCCAGTGGCATTCCTATGAAGGCCATAATGATCACGCTGAAAGGCCCCGCATATTTTCTTTGCAGGGCGACTGCCAGTGCTGAGACGTCGATTCCCCGTTGTTTTGCTGCTTTTAAATAGTTGCTTAAGCCGCTTGCGCTTAACTGCGAAGGCTTGTCGATGGTTGGTCTAAAAATCTCGGGAGGCTCTATCGCCGCAACCATTTTTTCGGCGTCAGCCTCACGTTCGACTTCCATTCCACGCAGCGCCAGTGTTTCCGCGTCGCTGATCTTCAGATGAGAAGGGTCGGTCCATATACCGCGTTTACCCTTTATCACTTTGCTCAGGTGTACTCCATCGGCATCCAGCTCATAGACCGTAGGATCGACGAGCGCCAGATGTTCTTCGTCGAACTCATATGAGTAGAGACGATGGTTTTCAGTGGAAGCCAACCACTGAAGACCAGTGCCAGTAATTGCGCGAGCCTCACCTCCTTTAATCCTGGCGCGAAGTGCGTCCTGTTTTAGATTAGATGAGGGCATCAACTGTTCCTGGACCAGCCAAGAACAACATCCGATGGCTAGTGCAAAGAGCAATCCGGGCAACATTAAACGATAGACACTCTGTCCCGAAGCCCACCAAGCTATGGCTTCACGCCGTCTTGCCAGCAGGGCATAAGTAATAAGCACTGAGATCAGCATGGCGGATGGGAATAATTCGACTGTAATCAGCGGCAAAAGAAATAATAGATACTTTGCCACCAGGGCGGCGCCGGCGTGATTAATGGCAATAGATCGCCATAGCTCGAAAAGCGTAAAAATGTTGAAGACAGCAGCAAGCGCGACGAAGCCAATCAGAAAACTGAGTGCAAGTGACCGAAAAAGCGTGAGATCCATTAGACTGGGAAATCCCCAAGTTCCAACAGCAAGCGTGTGCATTTGGCTGATTCGAGTCGGGGCTCTTGAGATTTCTTTCGTTGTCGTATCCCTATGTCGTGAGCGCCGGGAGAAGAGGGGCAGCCGGTTGATGAACAGCAATGTCAGGCTCAGCAGCAGGATAAGAGCTGTGGCCATCCATTCCCCTACAAAAGGCGAAAGAGTGCCTACTCGCGCGAGAGATTCCCCGAGCAGTGAGATTAAGTAGTAAACAATTACGACAGCCAGCGAAAGTAGGATGCCGATGCTGCGGCCACCTCGCCTGACACGCAGTCCGAGCACTCCAGCCAAAAGAGCGAAGACGAGAGGGGATATCGAAAGTGCAATCCTGCGATAGAGTATTCGTTGCGCTTCCCTTCTCTCACTTTCGTTCCCGACTGCAGCCTGCCTCTTTAGTTCACCCCATTCCATTGAATCTGCATCGTTGTCTTTTTGGTTTAGGCGCTTCATTAGGTCGGCCCGGCCTGTATTGATGACGATTCTCAGCTGATCTGACCGCTCCACCACGTAGGACTTCTGATCGACCGAATCCGCTGAAGGATATTTCGTTGCCAGTACATCCGTAAGCACCAACTCCGATTGACTCCCTGAGGAATCGATTCGACCAAAACGAGACGTCAGGATTTCAGTAGAGTTGTCGTCCAGTTGAGTAGAAATAAACACCCGTCCCCATATCCCCTGCGCTTTATCTCCATCTCTCACGTAGATGACGTATCGTGGGAGCGTGCTGAAAGTGCGAGGGTCTACAGGGGAATCGAGCTTTGCGAGAGCTCCCTGTAACGCAACACGCTCAAGATCTCGAGCCGCCTGCGGGGCTTCACGCATGTGTATGTATGCCGTCGCGCAGGTCAAAGCCAGGCCCAGTAACAAGACCGGCCACAACATGGTCCAAGCGCCAATTCCGGCGGCGCGCATAGCCACAATCTCACTGTCTGTGCCCATGCGAGAAAAACCAATGACAATCCCCGCGAGCGTGGCCATTGGAATTGTAAAGACCAAGACCCCAGGTAGAAGTGCCGCACCCACACCACCCATGAGCGAGACGGGTAAGTCCGCATATAGAATAACCTCTGCAAAACGTTCTGCCTGCTGTGCGAAGAGCACGGCCGTGAGCATCAACAGTGAAAGTAAAACATAAGGCAGAGTTGCCCCTATGATGTACCTGGGCACGAGCATTCTTCTGAATCCAAAGGTAACCCGCATTAACTCTCCTGGCCTCAACGTGATTTCAGATGCTATTGCACAAACGTGGGTCGAATTCTTGGCAAGCGTTCGAGCGAACGACCGATAATCTGATGTGTTAGTTCGGCCATCTCCTTTTTGATTTGTGACGAAACCTCATGTGACTTCTCAGCAAATTTGGCGGGAGACAGTTTTTCAGTAGCCCTCAGCTGCGCATGCAGCCGTCTTGATAAAGCATTACCCCCCTGGCTGCAGGATCGACAACGAAGCGCGAGATCAGACCCCATGAAGACGGTCTCCTCACTATCGAACGCGCGATGGCACTCCGCACACCTGCGCAGATCCGGAAGGAAACCCTCAATCTTCAGTAGCCACACCTCAAAATAGCGCAAGACGGATTGAAGATCGACTGGCGATTGGGCGATGGCTTCAAGACATGCCGTTGCCATTCTATAGAGTGTGTCGTTGGCTTGATGAGGTGGTGAAAACTCTATGAGCAAGTCGCCCATATACGCCAGACCCGTAAGTATTGTGGCGTCGGAGGAAAGGTTAAAGTGAGATCTTAAGATTTCAGTCTGGCGCAGTGAAACCAACTCCTGATGTTCCTTCTGATAGTAGCTGAGTTGGATCAGAGTGAAAGGTTCTAAGGCTGCGCCGAAACGATTCTTTAGTTTTCTGCAACCCTTTGCAACGCCTCGAATCAGACCTGACGAGCGGCCTAGACAAACCACAATCTTGTCAGCTTCCGCCAGATTGTAAGTGCGCAGAATTAATGCCTCAGTCTCAAACAGCGCCATCTTTTGGGATTCATATCTTAAAAGAATTACGTGGGAATGAAATAGAGCACCCAGCCAAGCACCAGGCCGATCAGCATGAATTCAGCAAATACCTTAATACCGTAAACCAGGCGTTCTTTACTTGTGTCCTTTGCCACTGCTCCGAAAACCGCTGAGGCTAGTATCGCGAATACGGTCATCACCAGGAAATGTCTCAAGGTTTCCTCCCAGCAGCAATATCAAAAGCGTCAAGCATTGTCAGATAATTGAGCAAACCCGCAATCAAAAGAAAGGTGTTGCCGTATTCAAATGTTGCTCGAGCAGCCTGCTGAGGATCATCAGCAAAGCCAACACCCATGAGCCAACAGACAATATACAAGACGCCTGTCCCGAAGTTCGCGACCATTGGCGGTACTTGCAAGAGCGCGGACGATCCCTGCCCAGTCGAAAGGTCAAACATATGTCCACCCATCGCGAGTCCCAATATAAAGCAAAGCCAAACCGATCCACCCATCACGGCCGCCCTACCCCATTTTCGTTGCATCAAGTGGCCCGCACCGGGAAAGAACCAAGCAGCGACGCCCACCAGCCAGGCCCGCGCTGGTGTTGGTTCTCTGGCTTCAACTCTCTTCTCGATCCTGCTCAAATTCCGCCCCTCCATTATCTACACGTTTCCATTAAAGCTAGTCGATGGTGGTTTAAAGTTTTACCTTAACAAGGAACAATCGATTTTCCAAAATGACGTAACTACTATTTTAGTTTCGAGTCGACAAGGATGCTCTAAGTTGCCGGACAGATTTTTCATCTCTCTTGTTTCAAAGTCTTCGTCAAACCCCGATCTTAAATCTAAACTTTAGGGGTCGGCGTCACGACTCCTAATACCTCACCTTAAGCGTGTAGTCTCAGTCTCTTCACTGATACATTAAGTATCCTTCTCGTAAGGTCCGAAATTCTGCGAGCCCCACTTTCCAGCTCGCCTCGATCTCCTGCAGTTGGCTTCCCTGCTCTATCGCCTCTCTGATCTTGTTGGTCCCACTGATAACATCAAATGGATTCTGGTCGTAAACGTATTCATACGGCGGATCCTTCCACCTGAACTGATCAGGATACATGTCGTAAGCAAGCTTCACCAACGCCACACCGGTGATCACGGGCTCAAACGATTTCCTATCCTTTACATGTATCTGTACTCCGCCACAACTCACACCGGAATGTTTTTGGAAAGTAGGCTCTCGTCATGCCAGTACTCCCGCCGCCAGCCATCCATAGATAACACTTCCAATTCGCATCCAATCCTAAAGTGATCCTTGAACATGCGGGCTAATTCAGCCACCGTCATCCCATGCCTGGTAGGAATCGGAAACTGTCCGACGAAGGAGGCATACTCGGGTTCAAGCACATTTCCCGATATGACCGCACCTGAAATTGGGTTTGGCCGGTCGCACACAACAACACGCTTCCCCCACTTCTTCGCCGCGCGCATGCAGTTTGCGAGCGTATAGACAAAAGTATAGATTCGACATCCCACGTCCTGCATGTCAAACACCACGACGTCGATGTCCCGCAACATTGCTTCAGTTGGTTCCCTTGTTTCGCTGTACAACGAATGAACCGGAAGTCCGGTCTTGCGGTCAATACCGTGTTCAGTCTCAATCATGTTGTCCTGAACATCTCCGCGGATTCCATGCTGGGGTCCGAAGAGCGCCCGAAGGTCAAGCTCGGGATGCTGATGTAGAAGGTCGGCCGCGTGTTGATAGTTATGGTCTACTGAAGCCTGATTGCAGACTAATCCCAGCCGAGCCCCACGAAAAGACGTGCCACCTTGAAGTAACTTCTCAAGTCCTAACACAACCGTTTGCCCCTTCGTCATTTTCCTCCCTAGCACTCGAGTTAATCCCTAGCCTCGAGTTAAAGTTTTACCTGAAGATTCCTATCAAAACACTTCAACGTTCAGTTTCCGATCAAGCCGATGTACTCCTCGCTCGGTTGGTGCCGAGCCGAGTCTATTTCCAACGATTGCTTCTCTCCCCTCTCGATCTTTCACAACCGAAGGCTAGCTCGACGTCGACAATGAGATTAAATCGTTACCCGCAGGGTCCGGCACGTTGCTTCGCGTCTGATTAACAAAACGCCTGAATAGTTTTTGAGAGAAAGTGTCGTCCTTCCAGCCGAGTTCCGGGTGCCATTGGACAGCAACTACGAAGCGATCTGACCTCGGATCTTCCATAGCTTCTACAACACCATCAGATGCCCATGCGGTGGCGACTAAATCACGACCAATAACATCGATGGCTTGATGATGGTGGCTATTGACAAGGAGTTCGCCGCCAGTGGCAAGTCGTGCGAGCTTGCTTTCAGCGAGCAGTTTCACACTGTGCGAAGGTCGATCACGGGGAGCACCCTGTTCATGCTTGATAGCGCTCGGCCACTGTGCCGCAATATCCTGGATGAGGGTGCCGCCTCGATAAACATTCAGCACCTGCATACCGAAACAGATCGCGAAAATGGGAATTCCCTGTTGCTCGGCTGCTGCGAGAACCAGCAGATCGGTTTCGTCCTTGATTGCTTGCACTGCTCCCAACGCCTGATGGGGCTGTTGACCATATCGGAGTGGATCGACGTCAGAATCACTGCCGGGTAGCAAAACACCGTCGAGGCCCGCAACCACAGCACGAATATAGTCCTCGTCGGGAATAAGACTGATGTGTACCGGCACACCACCCGCCGCTTCGATCGCCTCGCTATAGTGTCGCGAAAGGTAAAAGCGCTCAGTCGGGAACTCTATCCGCATCGTGATGCCGATGCGTGGTCTATTTTCCATATTTCAGTCCGCCGCAGGTAACATTATTCGAAAAAGCTATCATAACCCAAATCGTCTGAGTCTGCGTTTCCGTACCGGTTGCAGTCAGCCGGCTTCCGCGTTTCCTTGTAAACTTAAGTCGCAAATGGAACCACAGACGTCAACTCTTTGACAAAACCACAACCCACTTGAGCGGTGCCTTGACTTACATTCGAACGAATTCCTATAGTGCTTCTTTGAAAAACATGCCGAAAGACACTACTAGAGTGCGCAGCACGACTGTCCTGCTGGTGCGAAAGGATGCGCATGTAGCGCTTGCAGGCGACGGCCAGGTAACGCTTGGTGAGACAGTCATGAAAGCCAGCGCGAAGAAGGTTCGCCGCCTCTACAACGATCGCATCCTCGCAGGCTTTGCCGGCGCAACCGGTGACGCGTTTGCTTTGTTAACCCGCTTCGAAAGCAAACTTGAGCAGTATCACGGTAATCTTGAGCGAGCTGCAATCGAGCTCAGCAAGGAATGGCGCACAGATAAAATGCTCCGACATCTGGAGGCCTTGCTCGTAGTCGCTGACAACAAGAGTTCATTCCTTTTGTCCGGCAATGGTGACGTTATAGCGCCTGACGAAGGCGTGCTGGCAATCGGTTCCGGCGGCTCTTATGCTTTGGCGGCAGCACGTGCCCTCCTGAAACATACCGACCTGTCAGCGCGGGACATAGCCGTCGAGGCCCTGAGCATCGCTGGCGAAATCTGTATCTATTCAAATCAAAACATCGTAGTCGAGGAACTGTGATTCGGTTCTTAAGGATTGCCTACCGGAAGTGGGTCCTACTTATTTTTGAGCAACACCTATGGTTATTTACTTGAACGGAGAAGTTGACGAAGAAGCTCGACTGGACGAGATGTCTCCTCGCCAGATCGTGGCCGAGCTTGACAAGCATGTCGTAGGACAGCGCAATGCCAAGCGCGCGGTTGCAATCGCGCTGCGGAACCGTGTGCGCCGGCAGAAGCTTCCGCCTGAGATGGCAGTGGACGTGATGCCGAAGAACATAATCATGATCGGCTCGACCGGTGTGGGAAAAACAGAAATCGCTCGTCGTCTCGCGCGCATGTCAAACTCACCCTTTCTCAAAGTCGAGGCGTCGAAGTTTACCGAGGTAGGTTACGTCGGCCGCGACGTTGAAAGCATGATTCGGGATTTGACTGAAATCTCCGTGGAGATGACGCGCCAGGAAAAAAGTGAAGAGATTGCCGAGAAAGCAGAGCTAAACGTTGAGGAAAGAATACTCGACATTTTGCTTCCGCCCCCTCGTTCCGCATCCAATTTCTACGATTTCGATGCTGAAACTACCGAAGAGAACGTCACCGATCTGGAAGGACCCGCACGGGACGAGCAGTTCCAACGCACGCGAGAAAAACTGCGCACCCAACTGCGTAGCGGCAAGCTCGACAATCGGCTTGTCGAGTTGGAAGTAAGGGAAAAGAATTTTCCTGTAATTGAGTTGGCCGGACCGCAGGGCGTCGAAGAGATGGGTATCAACATGAAAGACATGTTGGGCAATCTGTTTCAGGGACGAACCAAACGTCGAAAGATGCGCGTAGATGAGGCGATGGAATATCTCATGCAGGAGGAGGAAGAGCGACTCATCGATATGGACCAGGTGGCGCGCGCGGCTATCGAGCGGGTCGAAAACTCGGGCATTATCTTTCTCGATGAAATCGACAAGATCGCTGGTCGGGAGTCAGGCCATGGGCCAGACGTTTCGCGTGAAGGAGTCCAGCGCGACATTCTTCCAATAGTCGAAGGGACAACGGTCAACAGTCGCTACGGCATGGTCCGCACTGATCATATTCTTTTCGTGGCAGCCGGAGCGTTTCATGTCTCGAAGCCTTCAGATCTGATTCCGGAATTGCAAGGCCGTTTTCCCATCCGCGTTGAGCTGGAGTCGCTGACGATTGAAGATTTCAAACGCATCCTGACCGAGCCGCGAAACGCTCTGATCAAGCAGTATCAGGCAATGATGGACACCGAGGGTGTCACCATTGAATTTAGCGACGATGCGATCGACTCCATCGCCAACTTTGCTGCCCAGGTTAATCAACAAACCGAGGACATCGGCGCGCGCAGACTGCAAACAATCATGGAGAAGCTACTGGAAGAAATAAGCTTCGAGGGTCCGGACCTGGAACCAAAACTCCAACGCATTGATGCCGCGTATGTTGAAAATATGCTTTCAGAGACTGTAAAGGATCAGGACCTTAGCCGGTACATTCTGTGAAAATTCTCAATTGTGACGCTAACCCGAGTGCCGTTCAGCGTTCACCGGGCCTTTTATCCCGCTCATTTCGGTCGCGCCCTCCAGCAAATAAAGGAACTTATTTTCTCGCAGCCGTGTGCCTCACGGCCGTAGTGGTTTCCGCAGGATGTGGCAAACGTCGTCCGCCGTTGCCACCCGTTGAGCGAGTGCAGCAGCGCACGGAATTGTTATCAGGCGCACAACAGGGTAATCGAGTGATATTGAGTTGGCCCGCACCACAACGCAATGCTCCCGATAGCAGCGTGCAAAGTATCAGGCGCATCGATGTATATCGACTGGCGGAGAAGCCGGGTACTCCCTTACCTCTTACTGAGGAGGAATTTGCCGCGCGGTCGACGCTCGTCGGCTCGGTCACCTCCGAGCAGATTAAGAATGCCGGCGAGACCCTAAGCTACGCGGATACTCTCGAGCTCGCAGGTGAGCCAACTCGTCTCCGCTATGCCGTTCGCTACGTGAATGCTTCCGGCCAACGCGCGGCATTTTCGAATTTTCTTCTCATCGAACCGGCGGCGCGCATCGCTCTGCCGCCCACTCTTGTAACGACAGGAAAGGAGATTAGTGAAGACGCAATCACCATCTCATGGCAGCCACCCGCAGCAAATATTGATGGATCCACCCCAGTCAACCTGCTGGGATATAACGTCTATCGCATGGACGAAGCTCAAAAGGAAACCAGTCAGACGCCTATCAATTCCGTCCCTGTTTCCGCCACTGAATATGTCGACAAGAACTTTAAGTTTGGCAATACATACCGGTACATCGTTCGCGCAGTATCGCTCGGAACGGAAGGCGCGCAGGTTGAGAGTCTGAATTCGAACTCACTCTCTGTTTCACCGCGCGATATCTTTAAGCCGGCAGCACCGACGAAACTAAGCATTGTGTCGGGGTTTGGTCGCATTTCCATTTTCTTTCCTGCTAATCTCGAACCAGACATCGCAGGCTACAACATCTATCGCACGACAGATCCTAATCTGTCGAAGGAAAGCTGGACAAAGCTGAATTCAGCACTCTTGACGCGCACGACTTACCAGGATGAGAAAGTAGAATCGGGGAAAAAGTATTACTACTATCTGACCGCAGTGGACCACGTGGGCAATGTGAGTGATCCGTCGGAAGTCGTGTCTGAAACCGTACCATAGCAACGCCATGAAATTTTGTCGTATCACACATGCGAGCCTCGACCAACCGCGATATGCGGCAATTAAGGGAACAAGTGTTTTTCCTTTCCCGAAGGGTGATTACTTTGATCCGTCACCAGCTGAGAGCAATGCGATACCGATTGAAGAAGTGAAGTTTCTTGCGCCGGTCAATCCTTCGAAAGTGGTTTGCGTGGGACGAAACTATCTTGAGCATGCCGCTGAGCTGGGAAATAAGATGCCGGATGAACCACTGCTTTTTTTGAAAGCTCCATCGGCTTTGATTGCCAATGGTGATCGCATCGAGCTGCCCCGAGTTTCACAGCAAGTAGAACACGAAGGTGAGCTGGGCGTGGTGATCGGACGCCAAGCTCGACAATTGTCAGACAAGGAAGATCCTTTGAGTTATGTCTTGGGCTATACCTGCATTAACGATGTGACTGCACGCGATCTGCAGCGCAAGGACGTCCAATTCACCAGAGCAAAATCGTTTGACACGTTCTGTCCAGTCGGGCCGTGGATAGTTACCGATATAGATCCGGAGAAGGTGGAGGTTACTACACGTCTGAACGGTGAGATCAAACAGCAAGGTCAGACTTCTGACATGGCGTTTTCAGTCTCATATCTAATAAGGTATATATCCTGGATTATGACTCTTAACCCGGGCGATCTTATCGCGACAGGAACGCCCGCCGGAGTTTCTCGCATGAAACACGGAGACGTGGTTGAAGTTGAAGTAACAGGGATCGGCATCTTGCGGAACCAGGTTTATGATCCGACAATTGCCGAAGTCTCTTAACGAAATTGGAAGTTCACGGCGATATATAGCCAGGAGGTTGTTATGAAATTCTTTCTTGACACAGCGAACCTAAACGAAATTCGCGAAGGCGCCGCATTAGGAATTGCCGATGGGGTCACAACCAATCCATCACTGATTGCCAAAGAGGGAGGAGTCGACTTCAAACAACACATCGCGGCAATCTGCGAGATAGTGCAAGGACCTGTGTCAGCCGAGGTGACCAGTCAGGACACGGAAGGCATGCTGCGCGAGGGACGAGACTATTCGAAGATTGCTCCCAATGTGGTGGTCAAGTGTCCGCTAACGCGAGAAGGATTGAAAGCGACACGGCAATTATCAAACGAAGGCATTAAGGTCAACGTCACCTTGTGTTTCTCAGCGGCGCAGGCGATTGTCGCCGCGAAGGCCGGCGCTTCGTTTATCAGTCCGTTTCTGGGTCGCCTGGACGACATCGGCGAAAACGGGTTGGTCCTGCTGCAGAACATCATTGAGATATATCAAAACTACAGCTGGAAGACGGAGGTATTGGCGGCGAGTTTGCGTCATCCAATTCACGTCATCGAGGCGGCACGGCTCGGTGCCGACATTGGGACTATGCCCTTCAAGGTAATCGACCAATTATTCAATCATCCCCTAACTGATAAGGGACAAGCCCAGTTCTTAGCCGACTGGGCGAAGAGTGGAAGGAAGCCATAGATCGACGGCGAAGGTTCAATCATTGTCAGCGCACGCAAATACGATGGCACTGAACATCGGCGATGGCCTGCGCGACTCGTTAGAAGAGAAGGACCACTGCTTGTAGTCGATGCTCTGTTTGATCAGGAAATAGAACACGCATGGCTTGGCACCATCTCAGTCGGTACAGTCAGTACTGAATATTACTGGCTCGATAAGTGGTACAACATTTTTCGTTTTAGTGAGCCCACAGGAAAACTGAGGAGCTACTATTGCAATGTTAACGCGCCGCCGACCTTCGACGATCAAATACTCAGTTACGTCGATCTCGATATAGATGTCATGGTCAACCCAGACTTCACATATCAGATCCTCGATCTTGATGACTTTGAACAGAATGCCGGAATCTATGGTTATCCTGCTGAGATTCAAAACAATGCTCGACGCTCGGTGGTCGAACTGATAAGAATGATAGAAGCGAGATCATTTCCCTTCGACGAGTAGCAGCCCTTCAACGAATCCATGGCCTCAAAACAGCAACCAAAACACTCAAAGTCCAAGCTGGAACTCTTGCGCGAACGAACCTTGCAAGCCGAGCAAGGAGGTGGCCCAGCACGCGTAGATAAACAACATGAAGCCGGAAAAATGACGGCGCGTGAAAGGATCGACTTCACCGTCTTTGGTGGTTCGCTTTCGGAAACTCACGCCGAAAGATTTGTAAAGTCATGGATCTCGCGATGAAGGTTGGTGCGCCGCTCGTCGGTTTGAATGATTCCGGCGGTGCGCGTATTCAGGAAGGCGTGCTCAGTCTGGGCGGGTACGCAGAAATCTTTCTGCGCAACACTCTGGCGAGCGGAGTGATTCCCCAAATCAGTTGCATCATGGGGCCGTGTGCCGGTGGCGCGGTGTATAGCCCGGCGATTACGGATTTCAATGTGATGGTCAAAGATACGTCTTACATGTTCATCACCGGGCCAGACGTGATAAAGACCGTGACGCATGAAGAGGTCAGCAAAGAAGAGCTCGGAGGCGCCCTAACTCACAACAGCATTTCTGGAGTGGCCCACTTCGCGGCCGATTCAGACGAACACGCGCTCAGAGTTGTGCGCGAACTGCTTTCCTTCATACCGTCAAACAATCTGGAAGATCCGCCACGAGTAGACGTCAGCGATCCCATCGATCGAGCTGAGATAAAGCTAAACGACATTATTCCGGAAGCCTCGAACCAGCCATACGACATTCGCGACGTAATAAATCATGTTGTTGACGACGGATACTTTTTTGAAATCCAGCAACTATATGCTCCGAATATCTGTGTCGGTTTTGCTCGACTGGGGGGTCGCTCAGTAGGGATCGTCGCGAATCAACCCGCATTTCTTGCCGGCGTGCTCGACATCAGCGCCTCAATCAAGGGTGCGCGCTTCGTGCGCTTCTGCGATTGTTTCAATATCCCGTTGGTAACCTTTGAAGACGTTCCGGGTTTTCTGCCGGGCGTTTCTTCTCTACGCCTTCGCGGAGGCGACGGTGCCGAAGGTGACGGTAATAACGCGCAAGGCGTACGGCGGCGCCTATTGCGTAATGGCTTCAAAGCACATCAGGACCGACATCAATCTGGCCTGGCCGTCCGCTGAAATTGCGGTGATGGGAGCAGAAGGTGCGGTGGGAATCCTGTATCGACGAGAGTTGAGTGAAACCCAGGACCAAGAAGCGTCAAGACGCGCACGAATCTTAGAGCTCGAAGAGAAGTTTGCGAATCCCTATGTCGCTGCGGAGCGCGGTTTTGTCGACGAAGTTATCGAACCCGCACAAACAAGACCGAAGCTAATACGTGCGCTTTCGCTTTTAGAAAACAAACGCGACACGAACCCACCGAAGAAACATGGGAATATTCCGCTCTAATAGAAATAATCAATTCTGAGATGGCTCAATGGCTATCAACTTCGCTATTGGATCAAAGGTAATCCGAAAAGGGTAGAGAGCGCCACGTCCCAGAATTACCGGCGTACCGGTGGCAACGCCTGTTAGAACATCAGTGGGCACGCCCCTCAAAACCAAAGCTCCAATACTCACGGTTACAGGCGCCACTCTCCTCGACTGCACTCTTCCGCCTCCTAAATCACTGACATTGCTCGATTGCCTGCCGTGGTTCAATCCGCCAATTGGGTTTTCCTCGCTAAGCGCTAAGCCGAAGCCGGATCCCGTATCGAGAAGTGCAAGACGCCCATCTCCTAAAAGCACGAAGGGCCTGGTAGCTCCTCGCTCACGAATCCAGCGCACCACTGCGCCCCCTTGAGGGAAGTCCCCGATATGTAAGGGTTGCGTCTTTGCGTTGAAGGCCTGCAACTCGTGACCAGGCAAATCAATTGAATAACCGAGAGGACTGAAAGCCTCCGTCGGATCCAGAACACCATCGAGACCGCTGGGAAGGCCCGGGGCTACCGCAGCTACGAGTCCTCCTGGAAGGGAGTTGTCAGGGCTTCCGAGCGCGAGTTCTTGAATGGTTGCTTCTTGATCACCGACTATGGATGAGCCAGTCAGGCCGCCCTGTAATGTCTGATAAGCCTTGCGGACTGTGAGTGAGGCTCGGTTGATCAAGCTCGGGCTGACAATCGATGTTCCAGCGCCCGTATCTATCGCGAAAACGTAAGGGCCGGAACCGTTAATCCAAGCCTCGACGAGTAGACCGCGATCTCGATCCTCACGAAATCTAATCGGCTGAGGAACTGTAACCCTCGTTGCTACCCCAGCGGGCGGGCTCTCCCGAACACGCTGATGGGCAGTTCCCACTACAGGAACTGCCCATGCTATAGACCCAACGAACAAACTAGTTAGAGCGAGAGTTAGTCTGATTTTGCTCATAACTCTGCCCTAGCCTGGTGTTAGTAACGACGATTCCGGTTCCGAATCTTGTAGGTGTACAAAGCAGAACCGCCTGCTCCGCCGAGTGCACCAATAGCAGCACCCTTCTTACCACCTACCAAACCGCCGATTAAAGCACCGGCACCGGTACCTATACCGACTGTCAGCTTGTCTCTGTGCTTCTGCCAAAAAGTCCGGCCACTCGGACGGTTATAATCGTAGTAAACACGTCGAGGAGCACTCCGGCGGCTAACAGCATTGCGGTACACCGTAGTTCGGCCATTGCTTAGCGTTTTATTATCCGCAGTGTTCTGGGTGCAGGCGTTGAAGCCATCCGCGAAGCCTGTTTTGTACGCCGTCTGTTCAGTGGCGGTATTAAATTCAGCCGGCACGGTTTGGCTGTCCGATTGTTGCTGATTCGATACCGGTGTGTAGTTGGCCCGATCCTGCGCCGTTGTTTCGGCCGCCGCGGGTTGACTCTTGTGCATCACCAACGCGCCTACTGAACCGCCGATTAGCGCTGCAATCAAAGCCACTGGCAATAACTTGTTTGTCATAATCATCGCTCTGCTCTCCTTAGTAAAAACAATTCGCCTTCTCAAAGCCGCTGTACAAGACAGCAAGACCTATTCCTGTTTTCTCTGGGTCGGGGCAAAACTCTAAAGTAGCGAGGATTTCCTTGGAAAACAGCTGTTCTAGTGCGTCCTTGCAAGAAAATTACAACGGATTCCCAACGATCGAACCGTCAAGGAATACTGAGTACTTACCCGATATGGAATCGTCGTATGCGAAATAGGGGGGAAATCGTTCACTGGGTTAGGGTCAGCACCCTCAAAGAGAAACCAGGAAGATGTGGCTCCCTGGTTTTCCTAATCATCCTAATCTACAAAATAATCTACGCGGCACGAAGTCCTTGAGCAGTTTTATTGTCGCGTAAAAGTTCGAGGGCTTTCTTCATTTGAATATCTTCAACAGCAGGCTTTGCCGGGGCCGGCTGTGGTGAAACCTCGCGCTTCTCATCGGGTTTCGCAACTGCATCGTCGTCATTGCCGGTTAAGTCGTCGGGATTTACGTCTTCCGCCAACTCAGGACGTTTTACTTCAACCGACGGGGCCACTCCGGAGTGTGCGCGATCTTCGCCGAGAAAGGTTTTCCCGTTTGCGGAAGCCCACTTCACCGTCGTGAGTAGCAAACCATCGCCGCCACGCAGCGTGAAAAGCTGTTGCTCGGCACCAGCGCCGAAACTCTTTTCGCCGACTACCTGACCACGATTTCGTTCCAACAATGCTGAGGCGACAACTTCGGCAGCTCCGGCAGTGCCTGAATCAATCAAGGCGATAACGGGTCCGGAAAATATTGCGGCCTTCGGATCGGCTGCAAAACTCTTTATTGGCTTCCCTTCCCGACCCACCGTCTCAGCTATCTGTCCATCTTTGACAAAAAGATTTGCGACGGCCACGGCTTCCGTGAGAGAACCGCCTGCGGTACCGCGGAGGTCGACGACTATTTTTTGTGCTCCCTGTTTCACAAGATCCTGAACGCGAGCACGAGCATCGGCTGCCTCACCGTCTGCAAAGCTGTTAATTTTAAGAATCCCGATGCGGCTGGCATCCATTCTTGCTTCTGCCGCTGGAGCACGAAAAGCGCCGCGCTTAACTGTCAATGTCAAAGGGCTAGCGTTCGCTCGCAGGACGCGTAGTTTCACGTCTGAGCCAGCAGTTCCATTGAGCAATTGCTTTGCGTCGTAGAGAGAGATGTCACGAGTAGCTTTACCATCGATGTACTCGATGATGTCACCAGCTCTTACTCCGGCTTGATCGGCGGGCGAGCCCTTCATCGGAGCGATTACATATAGATAAGAGGCAACTTGCGATAGTTCCGCGCCGATCCCTACCTGATTATCCTTGCCATTTTCGTTATACTCCCGAACCTGCTCGGGCGTGAGATAGGTTGAATAGGGATCAAGACCATAGGCCAAACCGCGTAAAGCGCCGGCACGAACCTTATCCATATTCGGCTCATCTACATAATCGTTCTGAATGTGCTGAAGGACACTTTCGAAGATGCGCAGCTGAGCGTTTGGATCGTTGGCAGGTTGTTGGGCCCGCGTAGAAATCCATCCGCCGACAACGGTATAAAGAGTAAGAGTTGCAGACAGTAGAATCAAAATAAACTTGGTACGAAATGACATTTAGTTACCTCTTGGAAATCCGTTAAAGCCGAGGCGCCAGGCGCATCCTTGCAAGCCACGACGTATGATACAGGCGGCATCTAACCCGCGCAAGCTGGAGTTTTGATGCGCCTTTGACGATTTTGATGACAAAAAACAGAACTCAATCCGATACTCGAGGACCCGTGCTCGCGCTCGATCTGGGACAAAAGCTAGTCGGAATTGCCGTCTCTGACGAGATGCTCATTACAATCAAGCGACTGGAACCGCTGAAGCGCTCAAACTGGAAGAAACTGCTCAGGGACGTAACTGCTCTGATCCACCGCTTTGACGCTCAAACGTTGGTAATTGGTTTGCCGTTGAGGCTCGATGGGACGTCTGGCGTCGCCGCCGAGACTACACAGCAGCTTGGGGCAAACTTCGCGCGGTCCCTAAAGCTGCCCGTTTACCTGCAGGATGAACGTCTCACTTCAGTCGAAGCTCGTGAGGTTTTGCTGTCCAATGGTCATAAGCCAGCCGAGATACCTGGACTTATCGATGGCGAAGCCGCCGCATTGATTCTGCGCGATTTTCTGAATAGTGGAGAAGAAAGAATTCTCGTCCCCTTATCTACAAGCCGACTCCGGGGCGAGAACAATAGCCGCTAACATATGAAAAGAATACTTCTTGGGTTGTTGTGTCTTGGGTTACTAGCGGCGGGGGGGACGACCTACTGGATATACTCCGACTTGCACAAACCTATCAGTCATAAAAAAACCGGCCAGTACATTGAGATTCCCAAAGGTTCTTCACCGTCAGCGGTCGTGAAGACGTTGGCCTCGGAGGGCATCATTAAACATGAGTGGCCTTTAATGTTGTACCTTAAAAGTACTGGCTCAGGTTCAACTCTCAGAGCCGGTGAATACGACTTTCCGTCACCGATCTCTCCGCTGAACGCGCTTGCCAGGATTCAACGCGGACAACGGCGACTTGATCGACTGACTGTGATCGAAGGTTGGACTCGGTGGGACATCGCTAGAGCGATGGTTAAGATTCCGGAGATGCGACTGAGTGACGAAGCAGAGGCGCTCAAGCTGATGAGTGACGTGAGTCTGATTCGAGATTTGGATCCGGCAGCAAAGAATCTCGAAGGCTATTTGTATCCAGACACCTATGAGTTCTCACCAGAGACTACTCCCGCAGAGTTAATTGAAATGATGATCAAGCGGTTCCGCGCTGTCTGGAAGCCTGAATGGTCAGAAAAGGCTCGCAGCCTGAACCTATCTCCACTCGAAGTTGTAACGGTGGCATCTCTAATCGAGACGGAAGCGAAGCTAGCTGACGAACGACCGCTGGTTGCCTCCGTCATCTATAACCGTTTGCAAAGGAGCATTCCGTTGGCGGTTGATTCCAGCATCATTTACGCGTCAAAGCTGGAAGGAAAATGGAAAAATGACGGCAAGGTCTACAAGAGTGATGTGGAGCGAAGATCGCCATACAACACTCGCCTTCACACCGGTCTTCCGCCGGGACCGATCGCGTCGCCCGGCGAAAGCTCGTTGCTGGCCGCAGTGAATCCCGCTGAGACTGATTACTTGTATTATGTACGAGACCCTGCGCGCGATGACGGCGCTCACAACTTCTATGCGAACTCCAGCAGTTTTGAGGCCGGCGTGCAAGCGCTGCGAAAATGGGAACGCGAAAGAGATTCTCAGTGATCCCAAGTTGAATTTGATGTATTGTTACCCTATGCTCAATACCGTCTTCCCATTGTTTTTTTGCCGATCAAGGTCAAGGTGTCAATTATGTTTCGCTTAACAACTGCGCTGATAATATCTCTCATTTGCTGTGTAATCGTTTTGGGCCAGGAAAAGGGCGTCGACAAACAGAACGAGCGTGCGCGCGATAGTGGAACAGATCGAGTACCCGCGAATAACGGTTCGAAGACCGACGTCGGAGCCGGACGCGGAATGGACTTTGGCAAAGGGCGTACGCCGGTAACGCCGCCGCTTCCGAATCCTTATCGTCTGACCGCTCGCCGTGATGTCTTACTGACTGCCATTCAAGACCTAATGCGGGATCGAAAACTCGTGTTGGACGACGGGGCTTCAAAACCTGCGGATGGAATCATCGTCAGTCAGCCATTTACATTTACAAAAGGCGTCGTCGTATCGCAGTCTGAGTTAAGCAGGTACGCTAACGTTACGACTTCAAATGCGAGAGGGTGGACTCGTGGCCGTTATACTTTAACGGTTGAGGTTCAACCTATTGATGGCAATAGCGCCAATGTTTCAGTGAACGCGAAAATCGAAGGTCGCACCGACGGAGCGACAGGCGCGGAGTGGATAACGATACCCAGTAGCGGTCTCGCCGAGGACGAATTCCTCTCGGCATTGGTCGTTGCGGTAACGGGCGTTGCGCCTCCTGGCCGCAACCCCTAACTTGCTAAGTTTTCCCCTGAGGCTTTACTTGAAGTGGGAAACGGTCGCCGTAGATCTCGGACCAACTTCCTAGAAATTACTTTAAGCAATTCATGATTAACGATCCGCTCCCTCGCGAAGATGGGTTTGCTGAACCCACCTCATCCATTCGCCTAAAGCTTCTTGCTATCGTTTGCGCAGTAGCTGTCAGTGCCATTCTGCTGGCCGGTTACGGCTACATACGTAAACGGCATGCTCAACAGACATTGGCTGCAAAGACGCTGACGGCATTGGTCGATAGCGGCCCGAAAGGGCCGGCCGTTGCTCACATCATGATTGACGACCCTCTGCTGGATAAGGGCAGCACCATAATCGGAGGCAGGGTTAAGAACATTTCTAAGCAGGAGCTGACCGGACTTACGATCGCGTTGGAATTAATGAGGCGCAAGGATGGTGGCGCGGAACAAGCCTCAATAGTCGTGGAGCCCGCAAGACTTCAGCCAGAAGAGGAAGGCGTCTATGCACTAAAGCTCTCCTCGCAGCGCTACGGTTCAATTCGTTTGATTGGTCTCAAAGCGGATCCTCAGTCGACCTTAGTCGCATACAGTTCCTCTGCCGGGAGAAAACGTGCACCCGAACGTTTAGAGCCGAGAACTGTCGTAGTCAAACGGTCTTCCCGCAAAGGCGAGTTCCTGAACACGCCGGATAACCCGACCCGTGTTCCTTAACAACCTCGCACTCAGTTTTCAAGTTATGGATTAAGGGTCGGCATGCCGAGACTTAAGGTGATGTCTGAATTACAGGGCAATAGCGAGGCTGAAGTGGCTAGCATGCTAAAGCAAATTATCAGATCGACTTCCGTTCTGGCTTGAATGAAGATGCAACTCCTCGAAGCTTTTTTCACGTCACAGTAGTTGAGGGAATCAATTGATTGGGTTAGCATTGGCCGGTACTCAAGACAATCAAGTAAGTACACATCGAATGAAAGTTTTTGGGAAAAGAAAGCACGTATTCACCAGTTTGGTTTTCCTGGTTGTTGGCACCCTTGTCTTATTCGCCCATGTCGCGGTTGCTCAAACCAATACACAAAAAACGCAAACAACGCGGCCGCCAGACTCAGGTGCAGATAAGAGTTCCTCCTCAGATGATGAAGCGCCTCTAACCACGTTCGAAGAGGAAATTCGCGCCAAGCGAGCCATCAAGATTGCAGAAAAAGAGCACCAGGCAAATCTCGATCGGGCTCGAGAGATTTCTCAGTTGGGAAAAGACTTGCAAGAGCGTTTAAAACAAGGAAAAGCCCTTGACCGCGAAGACAATAAAAAACTGGAGCGTCTGGAAAAGCTAACAAAGAAAGTTAGAGGCGATGCAGGTGGCGAAGCCAGTGAGGTGAAGCTGGATAGCCAACCAGGCGATCTGCCAGCCGCCGTCAGCCGCCTCGTCGAAGTAACCGACTCCCTCTCAAAGAGTGTCCAAAGCACGCCGCGCCAAGTCGTATCTACAACAGTGATCGACAATGCTAATGTTTTACTTGAACTCATCCGAATGATGCGCAGTTTTTCTCACTGAGTTTCCCCTATGGGGCCTGCATATTTAATCAGCAATCATCTGAATCGGACCTCTCGTTTCTTATTGGCTACACTGTTGCTTGCAACAAGCGCACAAAGCACCCAACAGGATGACGACGTAGTACGGGTAAATACTGATCTGGTTGTGCTGAATCTTACCGTGATGGATAAATCGGGACAGTATGTAAAGGGGCTTCGCGTTTCTGACTTCAAAGTCTACGAAGACGGAAAAGAAGTTGATGCGAAGCTAATAGCTAGTTTCTCGCTACAAGAATCACCTTACGCATCGGTAGTGCTATTGGACAGCTCAGGCAGTATGGAAGCGCGTCTGTCACTCGCACGTTCAGCGGCAATCAGATTTCTCGATGGCTTGCGTGACGAAGACGTCGCGGCGGTTTACAGATTTGACTCCAAGGTCGAACGAGTTCAGGAGTTTTCAGGCGGTCGGGATCTCGCACCAATGGCTTTTGGGATTCGGGCGCGTGGCATGACTACACTTAACGATGCGATTGTAGAGGCAGCGAAAGTACTTGTCGACCGTCCCGAAAAGCGAAAAGCGATCGTGGTCCTGTCTGATGGGATGGATACTTTTAGCAAGGCTTCATCAAATAAAGCCGTTGAAAGTGCCCTCGCAGTTGGCGCCAGCATCTATGCAGTGGACATGTCTGCGCTGGAAATAGGTGGAACCAGTAGCCGGCAAAGCGCAATGTCGTTAAAGAGTTTCGCGGAAAAGACTGGTGGAAGATTCGTCTCTACACCTGGAGGGCCCGCGTTGCGAGATGCTTTCTCCAGCATCGCAGAAGAGTTGGGTCATCAATATACAATCGCCTATCGTCCGGAAAACCACGCGCGAGATGGTAAGTGGCGTACACTCGAAGTGCGATCGACCAAAGATGATCTGGTTGTACGGACACGTAAGGGCTACCGAGCGCCGAAGAGCTAGCGAGAGCAACCTGATCTTAACGACTCGTCTTTGTGAGTGATTTCTCGCGATGCCTGGCAAACGACAGTTCAATCAGACTCTCAAGCACGAGGGGGAAAGCCAAGCCTGAGGCCTCCCACATTTTGGGATAGCCGGAGACCTCAGTCAGACCAGGCATGGTATTCAATTCATTTACGAGCAATTCCTTATTGCTGCGTCGAAGAAAGAAATCAACTCTGGCAAGACCGGCGCCATCAACGGCCTGGAAAGCAAGAATCGCCAGGCGCTGGATCTTCGCGATCATGGTTTTCGGCAGGGGAGCGGGCACGACGAATTCCACATGTCCCGTGTTCGTATACTTCTCGGTGTAGTCGAGAAAACGCGCCGACTCATCATGAACCACATACTCTCCCGGTAAACTCGCTTTCGGTTCATCGTTTCCCAGGATCGCACATTCAATCTCCCGCGCGTCGATCTCTTCTTCCACGATTATCTTTCGATCATAGGCAGCTGCCAGTTCAATTGCCTGGCCCAGGGAAGACTTATCTTTAGCCCTCGAGACTCCGACAGACGAACCCAAGTTTGCCGGCTTGACGAAACAGGGAAAGCCGATCTCTTTCTGAACCTTGCGCAGCACCTGTTTTGGATCGCCCCTCCAGTGTGAACGAAGAAACCAAATGTGTTTACAGATCGGCAGACCCGCCTCAACGAACAGAGACTTCATTGCAACTTTATCCATTCCGCAGGCCGACGCTAGAACGCCGCAACCGACGTATGGAATATCAGCCATCTCAAGAAGACCCTGTAGTGTTCCATCTTCGCCAAAGGGACCGTGGAGTGAAGGGAAAACTACATCAAGTTTCTCGGCCGGAAGTGAACGCGAATTTGCACCAAGCGAAATCAGACCCTTGTGTGAAGGATCGCCCAGGATGGCAACACTGCCATTTGCGGAGCCTCGACTGGGCGCCAATAGGGGTTGAATGTTTGCCGGCAGAAGCTTCGCGGAGTCCGCAGGCGAAAGCCACTTCCCTTCCTTTGTAATTGCTATCGGCAGCACTTCAAATTTTCGTCCGTCGATAGCTTCAATAATTGCCCCAGCAGAGCGAACCGAAACCTCATGTTCCCCTGATCGTCCACCAAAGACAACGCCTACGCGAAGTTTTTTTGACACTCCTGACTCTCCAGGTTATTAAAGAATTGTTTTTCCCAGCGCCGACAGGATCAGTTCGACACCTAACTCAGCTGTCTTATTGTTTACGTCAAGCGCTGTATTAATCTCAACTACCTCTAGAGATCGCATGCCACCGGCCTCGGCTATCTTCTCCATCCCTAAGTGCGCTTCGCGATACGTGAGGCCCCCACGCACCAACGTTCCGGATCCTGGCGCGTCGCCGGGATCCAGCACATCGACGTCGAACGTGACTGCATAACCTCCAGTGCCACGTGAGGCAATCGTAATCGCTTCATCCATGCACGCAGTCATACCACGCTCGTCGATCTCCCGCATTGTGAAGAAACGAATTCCCAACTTCCGAATCAGTTCGCGCTCACCTTCATCGATATCGCGCGCACCAACGTGCGCGCAGAGCGCTGGATCCAGTTTGGGTGAGAATCCTGCAATGTTCGTTAGCTCTGGCACGCCATATCCCAGCAGCACAGACAAAGGCATGCCATGGATATTACCGGAGGGAGTAGTCTCGGGAGTATTCATGTCGGCATGGGCATCAAACCAAATGAGGCCTAAGGTCTCCTGGCGTTTTCGAAAATAAGCAGCTACACCCGCAATTGAACCAATAGCGATAGAATGATCGCCGCCAAGTATTAGAGGGAGTACGCCAGCAGCAACTATCTGTTCAACCTCTCGAGCGAGTTCTTCGCAGGCACTGCTGATCTGACTCACGTATTTCAGTTTGTCATGCTGCTCCGGAGGTTTCTGGGGTCGCTCGAGGCGCATATCACCCAGGTCTCGAACTGAATAGCCGAGCTTGGCCACCCTTTCCGTAAGGCCCGCGACTCGTAAAGCCGCTGGACCCATGTCAACACCTGCCATGCTTGCCCCATATCCAAGCGGCACGCCGAGAATAGTCACTCCCTTCTTCGGCTCAACAGCCGTTTCAGATCGTTCCGCA
>WNFR01001507.1_pt1 | contig 24373 bp, 18 predicted proteins | sample 5400221 | NCBI WGS metagenome assembly WNFR01 (sample SAMN13153357, study PRJNA577476) | soil metagenome | isolation source: 40 cm soil under Madrone tree | place: USA:California | collected 2016-06-14 | reverse complement strand
CGCGCTTTATCTGGACACCCAGGAAAGCCGCGGGCTGGTTCCGGCCGATCATCCGGCGGTGATCGGCGCCATGCGGGCCGCTGCCATGACTGATGCCGACGTCGTGCTGCTGATCGGGCGCAAGCTCGACTATCAGCTCGGCTACGGCTCGCCGGCGGTGTTTCCGCAGGCGCGGTTCATCCGCGTCGCTGATACGGCCGGCGAGCTGATCGACAACCGCCGCGGCCAGCCGGAGATCATGGCCACGCCCGCCCTCGCGCTGCGGGCCATGCTGGAAGCTGCCGGCAATCGCCGGTCCAACCTCGATGCCGCCTGGGCGGAGAGGCTGCGCCGCAAGCACCGCGAGCGGATGGCGGCCCCAAACACCGCCAAGGAGACGGTCGGCGCCGACGGGAAGATTCATCCGCGCGTCATTTTCGATGCGATTGCGGAAGTCGCCGACCCCGACCACATCGCGATCGCGGACGGCGGCGATCTCTTAAGCTTCGCCCGCGTCGGCCTCGCGTCGCCCACCTACATGGACGCCGGCGCGTTTGGCTGCCTCGGCGTCGGCGTGCCGTTCGCGGTCGCGGCGGCGCTTGCGTTCCCGGGCCGGCAGGTTATTTCCGTCAACGGTGATGGCGCTTTCGGGATCAATGCCATGGAGATCGACACTGCCGTGCGCCACGGCGCCGGGGCGGTGTTCATCGTCTCCAACAATGCGGCCTGGAATATCGAGCGCTATGACCAGGAGGCGAACTACGGCGGGCGGGTGGTCGGCACGACGCTGCGCCACTCCGATTATGCCGCCATGGCGCGCGCGCTCGGCGCCCACGGCGAGCGGGTCGAGGACCCGGCGAAGCTCGCCGGCGCGCTCCGGCGCGCCTTGGCGCATGCGCCGGCGCTTGTCGACGTGGTGACCTCGCAAGCGGCGATCTCCTCCGATGCCCGCAAAGGCCTCGGCTTCGTACCGGATTTCCAGCCGCTCACGGCATGGGATGAGGCCGAGAGGAAGCGACGCATGTAGGGACTACGGTGCTATCAACCGAACGCAAACCGCCAAACGTTGACAAAATCACGAGTGTGCCAATGCTGAAACTTCCCGGACATTCACGTTATGCCTATTCCCCGATCGTCAAGCGGCCGGATTACACGTGGCCGCAGGGCAGGCGGCTTGCCTTCTACGTTGCTCTCAACATCGAGCACTTTGCGTTTGGTATGGGGATTGGCATGGACCCGGTCCGCAGCGGCAAGCAAACCACACGCAACTGGGCATGGCGCGACTATGGCAATCGGATCGGCAACTGGCGTCTGTTTGAAATCCTCGACTCATTAGAGCTTCCGGCCACGATCCTCCTCAACAGCGCCGTCTGCTACAATTATCCGGAGATCGTCGAAAAGATCAGAGCGCGCGGCGACGACGTGATCGGGCATGGGCGCACGAACGCCGAGTTGCTGCAAGGCATGTGGGAGGACGACGAGCGGCGCGCCATCGAGGAGTGCACGCAGGTCATCGAGAAATATGTTGGCGTGCGCCCGACCGGATGGATGGGGCCGGGCGCCCTTGAATCGAACGTCACGCCCGATCTGCTCAAGGAGACGGGCTACACCCACCTCCTCGATTGGCCGTTCGACGATCAGCCGATCTGGATGCAGACTCGCGCCGGTCCGCTGCTGTCGGTTCCTTATCCGATGGAATTGAACGATGCCGGCACTCTCGCGCATCGCGACCACACCGGCCGCGAGTTCGCCGACATGATCGTGGACCAGTTCGAGGAGATGCTCGAACAGTCCGAACGCCAGCCTCTTGTATTTGCGCTATCGTTGCATGGTTTCATCGTTGGCCAGCCGTTCCGGCTGCGGCCGTTGCGCCAAGCCATCAAGCATTGTGTCGAACACAAAGGGAGAGAACGGGTCTGGTACACCCGCGCCGGAGACATTGCGAAATACTGTTTCTCGCTCGACAAGGGACTAATTCCCGGCAGTTAGATGAACTTCGTCGCGCTCAATCGCGTTTCGGTGCGCTATGGCGAGGATGGCGACGGCACGCTTGCGCTTGAAGGCGCCACCCTCGCGGTTGCGCCGGGAGAATTCGTCGCCGTGGTCGGACCTTCCGGATGCGGTAAATCGACCCTGATGAAGGTGGTGACCGGATTATGGCCGCCGACTGCCGGAACCGTCACGGTGGACGGACGAGAGGTGGCCGGGCCACTGTCGATTGTCGGCATGGCGTTTCAGAATCCGACGCTGCTGCCATGGCGCAAGACGCTCGATAACGTCATGCTGCCGCTCGAAATCGTTCAACCGCACTGCGCACGGTTGCGAGGCGAGCGGTCGACTTATGTTGCGAAGGCACGCGATCTGTTGGCGCTGGTCGGTCTGAAGGGATTTGAAGACCGCTTCCCCTGGGAGCTCTCCGGCGGCATGCAGCAGCGCGCGTCGCTGTGCCGTGCCTTGATCCACGATCCCTCCCTTCTGATGCTCGACGAGCCGTTCGCGGCGCTCGACATGTTCACACGCGAGGAACTTTGGGGGGCCTTGCAGGACGTCTGGCTGGCGCGCCGGCCGACCGTCATTCTCGTCACCCACGATCTGCGCGAAGCGGTCTTCCTCGCCGACCGCGTGCTGGTGATGAGCGCCCGGCCGGGCCGCATTATTGCGGAGCAGGCAATCGAATTGGAGCGGCCTCGCCGGCTCGATACGACTTATGAGCCCCACGCGGTGGCCATGATTCATAAGCTGCGCGAGCACATCAGCGCTGCACGATCAGGCGGTAGGGCGTAGCGAGCCGGTCGATCAAACCGGTCAATGTCGCTGCTGCCTCCGCGCCGGCGCCGGCGGCGCCCGCACGTCAGGCGGCGTGAAATCGCTCATCGACATCGCCGACTCGCCGGGTGGCGGCAGTTCGAGCACGACCCTTTCGCGGTCTTTCACAAGGGTTGCCTCGCGTGTTTTGACCGAACGCAATGCCCAGCCCTCATGATCTTCACCAACGCGCAATCGTACGATGTCTCGCGTCGTTGGATTGAAGAAAACCCCGATGCTCTCGGTGCTGCCGAGGATGGTGCCGAGCAATGTAATCGAGGGCCGCTCGGGCTCCACCGGTTTTGGCGGAGAGCGTACCGCAACCGGAGCCACGTAGGTCGGCGTGGCGGGGGGCGGCGGGCGGCGCGAGGGCGAAAAAACCGGCCGTTCCCGCGTGATCGACAGTTGCTTGAGCGGAAGCGCCCAAAGCGGATTCCCGGCGGACGGGGGGCGCTCGACCACAGCATCCGGCGACCGCGCGGCAGTCCGCTGCGGAGCCGCCTCTCCGGAATTGATGGCGCGATCGGATGGCGGAGCGGTGGCGGAATTGACGGGGCGATCCGGCGGTGCGGTGGTGTGCGCGATCGCGATATAGGCCGCAGCGCCCAGCACTGCGACGGCGGCGAGCAGCGGATATGTGCGACGCAGTTTCATTTCGATCCCTGCCACTGCCCTGAAACCGAAATGACGACCCGTAATTTTCCTTCCGGTGTCGCCCCGGGCGACGCCGGGCCTTGCGCAACCAGCTGATCGACGAACAAGAACGGCATTCCGGCCTCAAGATCATAAAGCAATTGCTGGAGCACAGGCTGCCCGACCTCGCAGCTCACCGTGACGCCGATAAAGCCGTCCTTGGCCTGCGGCCCCTCCAGGTCGACTTGCGTATACAATATGTTGCCGCCGAGTCGCGTAATCGAACTCGCGACCCGCTGCAACAGATTGGCGCCGCCAACCGTCACGGTGCCGCCGTCAAGCAGTGGCGAGCCGGTCGTGACCGTATCGACGCCCTTGCCCCGGTCACGAGAAACCGCCGGACTGCGGCCCTCAAGCTGACTCAAGACCGAGGCGGTCGCCGCGACCGCATCACGACGTTGCAAAATTTCCGCGACCGTCGTCCAGGCCGTGATAGCAAACGCCATCACAACCCCGACGTAGAGAATCGCGGCGCCGGCCGGATACCGCATCAGGAAGGTCGTGAAAAGGTTCGATGTGCTCATGTGCCCACCGCAAAAATCGGCTTGACCTTGGCCTCGATATGAAATCGTTCACCGGGATCTCCGGGGGTCCGGGTGGTCGGCGCGTAGAACCTCGCACTGGTAAAATGCGGTGACTGCTCGATCAGCGCTATCAGGGCGGCCGCGTCGCGGGTAACGCCCACGATCTGCAATTTGTCGACTTCGATTCGAAGCTCGGTGACAAAGGTGTGATCGGGAAGGATTTGCGACAGTGCCTCCAGCACGATCACGTTCGATGGCGTTGACTGCTTGCGGCGTTCAAGCATGCGCTGCGCCGAAACGGTGAATTCGGGGCTCGCGCGCAGCGCCGCGCGCCGTGCCGAGATTTTTTGGGATAGCGCCTGCTGCTCTGCGTCCAGACTATCGAGAGCAAATGCCGAATAGCCCATCGTGATTGCAGCCGCGAGCCCGCTTATCAGGAACGATGCCACGAGCGTGCGGCGAATACGGTCGATTTCGAACACGCCGCGCGCCCGCTGCTCGAACACTTTGATGGGCGCCGCATGCGGCCCGGCATCGGCCGGAACCGTCAACACGGCGACCGACGCAACGCCAAGATCCGCGATAGCCTGCACAAGGGGCGCCACACGCGCCCGCGCCGTCGCGGCGATCGTCAGCTCGATCCGATCGTTCGGCCCATCCGTCGGCGGTGTCCAGCTGAAGACCGCCTCGCCCGGCGTCCACGGCGTGAGGCGGTCAATCTGGGCACGGACGATGCCGTCAAGAAATTCGACGGCGCGTTTGGGCAACTCCAGCGGGCGGAACAGGAATCTATTGGCGTTCAAAACCATTTCGGCACGGCTGCCGCGCAGCATCTTTGCCCAATCAGCCGGCAGCTGTCCCCTGATCGTACCGTTGATAATCCGAATCCGGTGGTCGGCTACATTTGATTTTCGACCGGCGCCGGCTGCGCGCAACGTAAATGTGTCGGGCGTGTTCTCGATGATCCGCACCTCGTGGTTGGACTGCAGCCGATTGAGCAGCCCGTTCACAGTGCCGGCGACGGAATCGATCCACCGATAAAAGCCTTCCTGGATTGGAGGTAATATGTTCATCGCAATCCCTGAGCGTTTCGGCTTCCTACCCGTTTGCACGCAAGTTTGTCAGTATCCTAGGGAACAGACAAGGCCAGACAAATGTCAATAATTTGAAAGCATTCGAACGTTCCGCCGTAACAGGGGCAAAACTCGTCGCAGCCCCACGGGTCATGGCCGGGCTTGTCCCGGCCATCCCGATAATCGGGCACTGTGCCATCCTGATCGAGATCGCCGGGACAAGCCCGGCGATGACGCCACGAGTTTTGCTCCTGTTACGTTCCGATCCCTGCCGACGCCCCCCGCGTGCGGGAGAGCGGAGGGAGGGGGCATCCTGGTAATATCGTCGCCTGCAGGCCGTTGCAAATCCGCCATTACGTTGACGGGGCATTACGTGCTGCAACTTCAATCCCTCCCGTCAGCCAGTTCACCCGAACCTCGAAGCCGGTGCCGAGCCGCGACAGGACGATAGTCCCGCCACATGACATGCCGGTGGCAAAGAAGCTGATGGTGGAGCGCGCGGGACGTTCGTTGCAGGTGAGGGGCAACAGCGCCTGGAAGGCGACGTCCCCGGGAATTTGTAAGACCCGGCCCGTCGATCCCGAACGAATCATGCGTCCCGGCGCATCGATTTGCGCACTGACTTGAGCATTTCGCCGCACGGCCGCGGTGCGATCGGCCTTGAGGAGCGCAGCAGCTTCGACTGCGTAAGCGGCGAGCCTCTGACGTGAAGTGCCGCGCGGCGCGAGGGGCAGCAGAACGGCGGCGAGCATCGCCACGATGGCGGCGACAGCGACAATTTCGAGGAGCGTGAACCCCGAGGTCCGCTCGCGTTGCCGCCTCACGCCGTTACTCGATGCTCGCGGTGGATATGTCGGCCGCGGCTCCCGTTCCACCCTCCTGTCCGTCGGCGCCGTATGACACGATCTCATAGGCGCTACGCTCTCCGGGCGATCGATAGACATAGGCCTTGCCCCAAGGATCGTTCGGGACGGTGCCGCCCTTCAGATAGGGACCATTCCAAGCCGTCAGTCCTGGGGCAGGCTTGACGAGTGCAGCCAGGCCCTCGGACGAGGAAGGGTATCGTCCCGCGTCCAGATAGAACAGATCGAGCGCGCTCGAGAAGCTCTGAATCTGGATTTTGGCGGCCTTGACTTTTGATTCGCCCAGATAGTTGAGGACGCGCGGACCGACCAGCGACATGATGAGGCCGATGATGGTTATGACGACCAGCATCTCCACGAGCGTGAAGCCACGCTGGCCGCGAATACGGGAGCGTCGGCGTCTTGCCGAGCCGATTTGCGTTTCAGAGTGTTTCATTTTGGAGCCTGTGGTTTGTCATCCAACGACTTCATCCGACGACTTGGGTGATGGAGAGCAGCGCGGTCATGACGGAAACGATGAGACCGCCGACGACGACGCTGATGGAAATGATAGCGAGCGGGCCGACGACGCCAACCACCCGGTCGAGACTGCGCTGCAGTTTCGCCTCGTAAAACTCCGCAATGCGGGCAGAGAGCGTAGGCATTTGGCCGGTTTCCTCGCCGATACGGAGCATGCGTATAGCCATCGGCGGCAGGATTGCGGTCGCCGCAAGCGCGTCCGATAACTTGCCGCCGTGGCGCACGCGATCAGCGGTCGCCATCCAGGGCGCGGCTCTTCCGGTGACCGCCATGATGTCCACGAGTATCCGTAGCGTCGCGGTAAGGGTGACATCGCTGCTTAATAGGATGCCTAAATTACGGCAAAATAGGGCAGCCCGATAGAAATTGAATATGGTCGAGACGCCGGGCAGGCGCGATATTTCGGAAATGATTGCCGTGCGTACGCTTTGGCGGCGCAAAAGGATCCACGTTCCCACAATAAAGGCGATGACCGCGATCGTAAGCTCGGTGGCGTTGCCGCGCAGGAAGTCCGAAAAATTGAGGAAGGTCGTGATCGCGGAATCGCTTTTGGCGCCGAAGTCGCGCAACACCGAAGAGAACTGAGGCAACACGAACAGAATAAAAAACGTCAGCACGCACACCGCTGCGAGCAGGACGAATGCAGGATATTGCAGAGCGTCAGTAAGTTTGCGCCGCAACGCTTCGGCCCGCGCCCGTTCGCTGGCGATCAGCTCCAGAATATGATTGAGCTTGCCGGAGGTTTCGCCAACCTGCACAAGCGCGATATAGATCGGCGGGAACAGCGCTGGATGCTTACCGACGGCTTCGGCGAAGCTCTCCCCCGCCAGGATGCCGGCGCGGATCTGGCCGACCACCGGGTGCAATCGCCCGATGTCGGTGTCGCTGGCAAGCAGCTCCAGCGCGTCGTCGAGGCGGGCCCCGGCCTTGAGAAGCAGTCCGAGGTCGCGGGTGAATATGGTGACATCCTCGGCGCGGGGCTGGTTGAACAGCGCGAGCGTGGCGCGCGAAACCGACGCTGCCCCGTCGTCAGCGACCGTTTCGATCGGCACCAGGCCGAGATACTCGATGCGGCGGGCCACCTCGGCCGCGGTCGGGGCGGACAGCGATCCGTTTACGAGCTCGCCATTCTGGGTGATCGCGCGATAACGGAAATTCGGCATGTCTCACCGTATTGTGGCTCACCTGATCGTGGTAACGCGCAGAACCTCGCTGGCCGAGGTTATTCCGGCCCGACATTTCGCGACGCCGTCGTCGACCATCGTGGTCATCCCAGCCTGGACCGCGGCCTTGTCGATGGCATTGCCGTCCGTTTGGGCGTTAATAAGGCCGCGTACGCTCTCCTCGATTTTCAAGACCTCGAACACGCCAACCCGTCCCCGGTAGCCGGTGCCGCCGCAGCGCTCGCAGCCTTTCGGTTCGTAGATCGGTTCGCCCAGCCTGAATCCCAGCGCACGGAGCCGGGGATCATCGACGAGGTCGGCCAGCCGAAGGTCGTGCTTCGACTTGCAACGGTCGCACAGCTGCCGCACCAGTCGCTGGGCGATCACGGCGCGCAGCGTCGATTTGAGGAGGAAGCCCTCGACGCCGAGGTCGAGCAGCCGCGGCACTGCGGCGGCCGCGGTTTCGGTGTGCAGGGAGGTCAGCACCAGGTGGCCCGTCAGGGCCGCATGAATCGCGATATGTGCGGTCTCCGAGTCGCGCACCTCGCCGACCATGATGACGTCCGGGTCCTGGCGCACGAAGGCACGCATGGCGGCTGCGAACGTTAGCCCGATGGTGGGCTTGGCCTGGGACTGGTTGACGCCTGGAATCTCATATTCGACCGGATCTTCGATCGTAAGAATCTTACGGGTGGGCTCGTTGAGGATCGACAGGACGGTCGCAAGCGTCGTGGTCTTGCCGCTGCCGGTTGGTCCGGTGACCACGATCATGCCGTGGGGCAATCTGAGCAGGTCGCGCAACTTTTTTTCGTCGGGCGGCAGAAAGCCGAGCCTTTCGATGGCGAGCAGGCCGCGGTCCGTCGGCAGCAGGCGGATGACTGCGGATTCGCCGTGCTGCGTCGGCATGATGGCGACGCGGATGTCGAGGTCGGACTTCGCAACGTGCAATTGAGCGGCGCCGTCCTGCGGCAGGCGGCGCTCCGCGATATTCAATCCCGACAGAATCTTGATGCGGGAGATGATGGCCTGGGGCAACACCCCGGCCGGGGGCGGTATCGCGCGCAGCAACCCGTCGATGCGCAAGCGCACCGTCAGCCCGGACCTGAACGGTTCAATGTGAATATCGCTGGCGCGCAGCTCTACCGCCTTTTCCAAAAGATCGCTCACGGCGCGAACGACCGGTGCGCCCGAAGCAAGATCGCGCAGGCTCTCGATGTCATCTTCGCGCGCATAGCTTACGTCCCGGCCCGGCTCTGGCGCCGTCACATCGCTGCCGGCCCGCTGGTCGAGGGCGGTTTCGATATCCTCGAACGAGGCGACCTGGATCAGCACGTCGCCGCCGAGCACGATCCCGGCCGCGCGGGCTGCCGCATAGTCGCTCGGATCGGCCACCGCCAGCGTCGGTTCGCCGTCAGCCGGCTGAAATGGAAAGACCAGCATTTCACGCAGGAAACGCTGGGAGAATCGGTCGGCCAGCGGCTGAGCGGATAAAAGCTCCGGCAGGGTAATGCGGGGGACCTGGAAGAACTCCGCCACCTCGTCGGCAAAGTCGTTGGCCGAAAGGTCGGTCAGCTCCCACAACTTCTGGAGCGCTCGGTTGGCCGGAGGTTGCGCGGCACCGTTGAGGACCCCGCTGTCGCCGGGAAGATGATTCTTGTCGCGAAGATAATTCGCGAACTCGTGCGCAAGGTCGGTCGGCATCATGTTACTTCCGTGATGATGCAGTATAGCGGGGCCGAACCGATTTGCCACGCCCTATGACTTCGTGACGTGCGCTGTCTGCGAATGGGGCGCGAATAAGCTTTGATGGTTGCGCCCGGCGCGCCGAAAATGGCGGAGGCCGGGGATCGACCCCGGCCTCCGGATTTGCAAATCCAATTCGAGACTCCATCGTGACCGAATTGTCGAAAGCGTGTCGCCCTATGAGCGCCGCCGTCACGATCCCGTACTAGCAGCGATCACCTGTCGTCGTCATCGTCATCAACCTTATGCCGATAGACGGCGATACAGCCGTCGTTGCCGCCGCAAAGCAGCTGGCCCACAGTCGCCGGTCCGCCCCCTACGGTGTTGGCGTCACCGGCAGGAACCGCACCGGCCGGCCTGGTCCATATTTGCGGAACGAAAATCAGATTGCGCTTGGAGTCGGCAGCGACCGAATGCGAGCCTGACGATTGCGGGATGCTTTCGACGAGGACGCTGGTGCCGTCGACCACGCCGAGCACGGCACCGCTGCCAAGTGTCGAGCCGGCCGGCTTGGTCATCTTGCTGGCGCCCAGATAGTAACGGTTGTCGCCCTTGTTGAAATAGACCTCGTCTGACCCGGTGATGCCGTCAACGTGGGCAGTATTGTGGGTCTTGGCGTTGATGACCAGCGTGGTCTTGTTGTTCGCATTGTTGCCCGGGGTGCAGCCCAGCAGCAGATTGTCATTCACGCCGACCGTGGCGCCGTTCGGTCCGCAGACAGAGAGTGCAATGACGCCGGTGTTTGTGACCGGGTCGTACTTGCCCTGCACCGGCTGCGGATTATCCGGGTCGGTCACCAGCAGACCGCCATCGCAAGTAATCGGGCCGGTATTTGAGTTAGCGTTGCAGCCCGGTGGGTTGTTGGCGATCCACGGGATCGAAGTATAGAAGCGCTGGGTCTTCGGATCCCAGGCCGGCTGCTCGAGTGACTGGCCAAATCCAGGGACGATGATCGTGGGGTCGACGGTAATCTTGGCGATCTTGAAGGTATTGCTGACGGCACCGTCGCCGTTCGCGGAAAACAGCGTTGCAAACGGCGGATCCTCGGCGTTGTTGGCGGCGATCAGCAACTGGCCGTCCGTCGTTATGTCCATCTCGTCAAGACGGGTCGTGCCGCCCGTGCTGAGCGACTGCTTGATGGCGCTTGCCGTCGGCGCATTGAGGTCGATCACCTTGAGCGTGCTGTCGCCGTCGCCGGCATAGAGCCATCTGCCGTGCGATACCACGCCATCCGGCCCGGAGTGATTGTTGTCAACGGCGGTGCCGGTCTTGTTGAGCTTGATGCCCACGAAGCCGCCGATGGTCCGCTTGAACTTGAGGTGTTGGGTATCGATGATGGTGATGCCGGCGTTCGAGCGATCGGCGAGATAGTATTCCGCGCGATTCGGATTGACGAAGCTGATGTCGAACGATGTCAGCGGATTACCGGTGACATGGATGGCCGTCACGCACTTGGTTTGCGTGTTGTCCGGAGCCCCAGGGCCGACACAGGCGGCCAACGCGGCCGAAGAAGGCACCAGTGCCGCGGCGCCAAGCAGCGCAGTGGCGACGGTGCCAGAAAAATAGGCACCCAATTTGCTATACCTAGTCATGAGATCCCTCCCACTAGAAGAGCCATTTCCACACAAAGGCTCTCATCTTACGATTGATCATTTGGGAGTTGGATGCCAGCCGATTCGGAGCGGCCGACCTAAAAGCGGCATAATTTTTTTATATGTTGCAAAGATGACGCACATGAATCGTGCTCAAATGAAGTCAGAATAATGTCTATATCTTGCCGACACAAGTGAAACAGCCTTCCGTGGCTGGGTATTCGTCAATTATTGTAGTAATAGCGTGGTTGCCTCTCAAGTAAATTCAGTAATTGCAGCCGATGACTTGCATTTTAGCGGCGCTACGTGATCTGCATCGTCATTGAGCGGCTGGCTCCCCGGCAGCCTCGATGAAGGCGATCCAATCGCGACCGTTCGGGCCGCCGACTTCGCGCACCACCAGATGATCGCCCGGATTCATGGTGCCGACCTCAACTTCCTTATTCGGAAAGATCGCGATGACGCGGTTCTTGATGTAGACGATCACCTGCTGGTTGATGTCGGCCCCCTTGATCGCGAATTGCTTGAGCGTCCGATAATAAGGCTCCCGGCGCCAGGCGGTGGGGTCGCTCGAATCGACATGAACCGCGATGAGCCTGCCGGCCGCTTCCACGCGCAGGACGAGCTTGCATCGGCTCGGCCGCCACTCCTCGCCGAGACTTGGCGATTGCAGCCAGGCGCAATAAAAGTCGCGACACTCCGCCGGGCGGCTGTCGTAGATCGTGCACCCGCCGCTGCCGGGTGCGCAGTGGGCGCACCATGTTCCCGGCGCTTTTGCGAACGCATCGACGCGAATGAGCTTGCAGCAGAGCGAACAGTCGCCACAGCCGCGTCCAGGCACGATCGAAATCGCGTCAGCTTTGCTATTCGCCATCGGGTACCTCTCGTTTGAGGAGGGCATGTGTGAATTGCGACACGCTGGTTGTTGCGGATCGGACACAGTGAATGATCAACTGTCAGTCAATCGTCGGCGACCATGATGCGGCCCTGAATTAGCCGCTTTTTGCACGCGAGTCTGCGGTTCCTGGCAAGGCTTTCGATGAAGATGATGGCACAATATAGTCGTAGTTGCTTGCTATCGCCAAACGGCTTCGTAGGTTAATGCAGGAATTCACATTGCGTTAAGGCTGAGGTGGGGCTACGTTGTTTCGGGGGGATTACTAGCTATCGCTGCTATTCCGGATGAGCTTCGCAGGCCTTTTCTCGGTCAGCGGTGCTTCGGGTTTGACGCGAAAGCAGGTGCTATGTGGGGGGCGCGTCGCAAGTGAGTACCTCGGGCAACTTCGCGCGTGACCCCCGATTGCTGTGCCGTGCATCGCGCGCCGCTGTCTTTGCCCTGAATTTGGGCCTCCTCGCAGCCTGTGCCCAGTTGCCAGACGGCAGAGTGGTGTCCACGGGGCCCGACGTCATGGATCGGGTGCGCTCCGTCGATCTCCTGCCACGTTTTCCACAACAGGGAGCTTCCGCAGGTCAGAGCGGCGTTGGCGCCAGCGCCAAACCGCAGGTTTACCCCGGCGTGACGATTCCGGCCGTCGAGGGCGCGGAGCCACGACCGACGCCGGGCGGCGAAGGATACGAGCTCAATTTCGAGAACACGCCGATTGCATCGGTCGCCAAGGTCGTCCTCGGCGATATTCTCGCGACCGGATACACCATCGATCCGCGCGTGCAGGGAATGATCAGCCTGTCATCCGGTCGGCCGGTACCGAAGTCCGAGCTGCTGTTCGTTCTGGAGAACGCGCTGCGCCTCAGCGGCGTCGTGCTGGTCAAGGATGTCCAGGGCTATCGGCTGATTCCGCTCGGCGACGCCGTCGGCGCCGGCAACCTGGATACGGCCGAGGCGCGCGCCGAGCCCGGCTATGGGGTTTCGGTGGTTCCGCTGCGTTATGTCTCCGCTTCGACGCTGATCAAGCTGCTCGACAGCTTCGCGACCAAGCCCGGAACCGTGCGGGCCGACACGACCCGCAACATGCTGCTCATTCAGGGCAGCGGCGCCGAGCGTAAGGCCTCCATCGAGACGGTGCTTGGCTTCGATGTCGACTGGATGCGCGGGCAATCGGTCGGCGTCTTTCCGGTGCGTTTCACCGCTCCGGAGCCGATCATCACGGAGCTGGAAAAGATCATGGACTCCGGTGACGGTGGTCTGAGCCAGAACATCGTCAAATTCCAGCCTGTCGCCCGCCTGAACGCCATTCTGGTGGTCACCCGAAAGCCCAATCTGTTGAAGACGGCCGAGACCTGGATCAGGCGGCTTGACGCCGCCGACACCGCGCGAACCGGCGTCCACGTCTATCAGGTCAAGTACGGCGAAGCGCGCCAGCTTGCCCGCGTGCTGAACGACATTTTTGTCGGCGGCGGCGGCTCGTTCGACACTCCGGCGAATCAGGTCGCTCCGCGGAGCGGTTTGGGCCTAACCGCAGGCTCGACCGATCGACTGGCGGCCAGCGGCCCCTCGGCGAGCGCCAACGTCAATTTTGGCGGTGCGTTCGGCGGCACGGGGGGCGGCGGCGCGGCAGGCGGCGCCGGCGGCTTCGGTGGATCCGGAAGGACTGGGGGGGCCGCCGGCGGTTTGGGCGCCGGCAGTACGCTCGGCCGCCAAACAGCCCAGAGCACCGATGCCAGCGCTCTGGAAGGGCGCACCCCTACGGGCGGCGCGGGCGGCGGGCAGCCTCTGCTTGAAGGGGTGCGGATTACGCCCGATGCGACCGGCAACGCGTTGCTGATCTATGCGAGCACGGAAAACTACCAGATCGTCGCACGGACGCTGGCGCAGCTCGATCGTCCGAAGCTCCAGGTCGCCATCGACTCGACGGTCGCGGAGGTCACGCTCAACGACAATCTCTCCTACGGCGTGCAGTTCTTTCTCCAGAGCAAGCAAAGCGGCGTGCGGGGCGCGGTGTCCAACATACCGACCTCGCCGCCGGGCGGCGGTGTGTCCGGAAGCACGAACGGCTTGCTCAATGCCGCCCTCAATCGGGCGTTTCCGGGTTTCAATTTCCTGCTCGGCTCGGAAACCGCGCCGAACGTGATTCTCGACGCCTTGCACGCCGTGACCACCACCAAGGTGCTGTCGAATCCATCGGTTGTGGTCGTCGACAACGAGGTGGCGACCCTGATGGTCGGCAGCGACGTGCCGATCTCGACCGGCTCCTTGGCCCCGCTGACTGGCGGCGTCGTCAACTCTATCGACTACCGTAGCGTCGGCATTATCCTGCGTGTGGTGCCCCGCATCAATGCCAACGGCAACGTGCGGCTCGATATCGAGCAGGAGATCAGCCAGGTTCAGCCCGATGTGGGCGTCGGCGGCAATCCGACGTTCTCGCAGCGGAAGGTCAAGAGCTCGATCGGGGTTGCGAGCGGCCAGACTGTCCTGCTGGCCGGCCTGATTCAGGAGCAGCAGAGTCTCAACCGCGGCGGCATTCCGCTGCTCGATCAGATTCAAAATCTGGGCGACGCCTTCTCGCACCAGGACAAAACGAACAGCCGAACCGAGCTGATCGTCTTCATCCGCCCGCAGATCATTCGCGACAGCGTGGACGCCAGCTTTGTTGCGGAGGAATTGCGCACCAAGCTGCGCGGCACCATCGGCACGGTTCCACCAGATGTCCCGCCGGCGCCAAAGGGGCGGTAGCGTCGCCGGGCTTGTCCCGGCCACGATGAATGCAAAGTGGTTCAACATGACTGGAGTCCGCTCTAGGTGCGCGGTACTGCCGAGCAGGTTTCATCGTCGAGCGCCCGGATGATCTTGTCACCGCCACTGCTGGCGCGCTGGCGCGCCTCAGTCTCGCGCACCGCATCGGCGATGCGGGCCGTTCACATCGCGGTCGCCAGTGTGGCGTCGTTCATCGGCGTCGTGGCGAGCGTTGTGCTGGTCCACGATTCGCGCGGCGCGTGGGGCGCAGGTCTCGCAGTGCTGATGGTTGCGATCGCGGCGGTCGATGCACGCCGTTTCATCATTCCGGACGAACTGACCGCCGCAGCGCTCGCGCTCGGCCTCGCTCATGCAGCGGTCGAGGACAGCGAAGTATGGGCGCAGGCCCTTGCGTGGTCGGTGTTGCGCGGCGTCGTACCGGCATTGGCCTTCCTCGGCGTGCGCGCCGGATACCGCCGCTGGCGCGGCCGCGAAGGCATCGGGCTGGGCGACGTCAAGCTCGCTGGGGTGGCCGGTGTCTGGCTCGACTGGCAGACCATTCCGATTGCGATCGAGATCGCTGCTGTGGCGGCGCTTGTCGGATATCTGATCATGCACCTTTATTTCCACCGCACCGTCCGGCCGACCACGCGGCTGCCGTTCGGCCTGTTCCTGGCGCCCGCGATCTGGATCGCCTGGATTCTTGACACGACGCTGCTCCTCTACCCCTCAGCGGCCTCGTTCTAACGGGGAAACGCCGGAGAGAAATCATGTCCAAGATCGCACGTCTCGTCTGCGCCGGACTCATTCTTTTGGCCGGCGCTGTCCCGGCTGCCCAAGCAGCCGATCTCGTGAAGGCGCGCATTGCTGGCCGCAGCGAGGCCGCCGATGTGGGACGGACGATGGCGCTGGCCCAACGCGGCGACGCCCACGCCCAGGCAATCCTGGGCTTCATGTACGCCAACGGCCGCGGCGTGCCGCAGTCCTATGATGTGGCGGTCGACTGGTATGTGCAGTCGGCCGAGCAGGGCGATCCCACCGGCCAGTATCTGCTCGGGCTCATGTACGACAAGGGCTTCGGCGTCACCGCCAATACCGTCCTTGCCCACAAATGGCTCAACCTCGCAGCGGCGCATGCACCGCGGCGGAACCGCGAAAACGTCTTGCGGCTGCGCGATGCCGTCGCCAGCAAAATGACCCGTCCGCAGCTCGACTTGGCCCAGCAGCTCGCGGTGGATTTCGTGCCGGTCCGATAGTGATTGCGGCGCCGCCAGGACGATAAGTTTTATCCGTCGGATTGTGTGCAGGCGGAGATTGGGCGCGTCGTCGCTCCGGCCGGGCAGCGTGCAGGTGCCATCTGGCGAATCAACCTGTGCGGAACACAATGCCGGTTGGGCATGCGATCCGCGAACGTCGCGCGACGCCGCGAGCGCTCCTTGCTGCTCGGCATCACGGAAATTGCGACCTGCATGAGGCCGAACCGGCGTTACGCGGGGGCAAGGCGCAGATGGTTTTCGCCCAGGATGCGTTCAGTGCTGCACCTTAACGTGGTACGTGAACCTGAATGCATCCGTTAGCGAATCTACTCAATGATTCGGCTTTCACGACCCCCAATGCTGCGCCGCCGGATCGCGGCTGGGCGGCCATGAAAAACTTAAAAAATGCCATGTAATGAACAAAATTGAACTGATTTTTAAGGAAATCCTAGGGATAATTTCTCGGATGGCAGGACAAGAAGCCCAATTGGGGACGTGGGGCAGCCCTGACGATGCCGCTTCATCGGGGAACATTGGACAATCGCCGCTTCTGCCCCGAGCAGTGGCTGTTGTGTTAAGAGATTGTACCGCAAGGGGGTGCTTGCATGGCGTTGTCCCGTAGTTCCGCACTTTTCCTCCTGCTGTCGTGCCCCGCCGTCGCATATCTGGCGGCATCCCTGGAAGACGTGAGCGCTTCTTCGCAGTGCCTGTCCTCCGCTGAAGCCGTTCGGCAGGAATATCCGGGGTCCTGGCCGTCCTGGACCACCCACGCAGCCAATCATAAGGGCACCAAATGCTGGTTCCCGGCGATGCGCGAAAATCATTCCCGCCACATCGAGACGCTGCTGCGCAAGACTGCGGAGGCTCAGACGAAAGAGGGTCAGACGAGAGAGGCTCCGACGAAAGAGGCTCAGACGAGCAAGAATCCGGTCGAACACCGCCAGCGGAGCGAGGCAGCCGTCAACAACAAGTCGGCGCAGGATGCTCCGCTTGCGTCCGCCAGCGAGATGAATGAGCTTGGCTGGAGCTTCCGCAGCCGGACCACGAAAGTCGGCCCCATCAGGATTTTCGACGAGTTTGCGGAGGTGGAGAGTTCATTCGACGACCGCTTTGCCGCGGCCCTCGACGTCAGCTCTGTTCGCCAGCCGTCGGTCATCCAGCGCATGATGGACCCGGTGGGGGCTATTCCGTAGGGGCGCTTCGGCAGTATATAGATGGGACGGGTTACCGCCGTAGCCCGCCGTCCGAATCGCGTTTTAGGGTGGACCCCGGCTGACGCGGTCCACGGGCTTTGCGCCTTCGACATTCGCCCCGAACGCCCGCAACTCACCACCGCGGCGGCGCCATCTTCCTGCATGCATTCCAACTCTCCCCCAATGACCTGCGCGATGAATCGCGCCACGACCGAAGTGTCGTCACAGTGCATGGATCACTTTGACTTAAATCGCCTTGCTGGGACCGGATCTTGCAATATCGCTGGCGATATTGCATAATGCAACATGAGGCTGGTCGTCGATACCGCCGTCATGGTCGCGGCCATTCGTAGCGATACCGGAGCTTCGCGCTATCTGCTCGTTGCCGGTCTCGAAGCTAGATTCACGATGCTGGCGTCGGTGCCGTTGCTGATCGAGTATCAGGCGGTAATGTCGCGACGGGAGCACCTAACCGCATCACGCTTGTCGGCGACGGACCCTCGAAGCCTTGCTTGATGCCGTGGCGGCGGTTGCGGAACCGGTCTTGCTCGATTTCCTTTGGCGACCGGCGCTGCCGGACCCCGATGATGACATGGTGCTGGAAACCGGGGTGAACGGTCAGGCGGACGCGATCGTGACGTTCAATCGCCGACACTTCGTCATAGTGACGAAGCAATTTGGTCCGGATGTGCTTTCGCCGGCCGACGCCATCAAGCGACTGGAGAGAGGGTCATGAGAAAGAGCAATTTCGCGTTACGGCTTCAGCCGTCGCTTCTCGACGAGGCCCGTCAAGCGGCCGAATCGGAGGGCGTGGCGCTCAACCAGCTCATCAATGTCGCAGTGGCCGAAAAGCTGTCGGCACTGCGCACCGAAAAATATTTCACGGAACGCGCGGGCCGGGCCAGCATCCCGAAAGCGCTCGGCATCCTCAAGCGCGCCGGTGTCGGCAATCCGCCTGCGAAGGGTGATACGCTGCGTCGCGCCAAGAAGCGGACGTAGGCAGGAAGTGGGAAGCGCGCCGCTACGATACCACCCTCAGCGGCGCCACCTTCAGCGCATCCAAATTCTCCCCGATCGCCCGGGCGATGAAGCGCGCCGTGATCGGGGTGCCGTCGTAGTGCAGGATCGGCATGATGCGCAGCGGATCGACGCCGCATTCGTTCACGATCAGCGAGCGTAGCTGCGCATCGCGGTTCTGCTCGACCAGGAACACGAACTCGTGCTCGGCGATGAAATCCGGCACGTCCTGATGGAACGGGAAGGCGCGGATGCGCAGCATGTCGAGGCGGTTGCCGCGCTCCTGTAGCATGACGATCGCCTCGTCCATGGCGGGCGCCGTCGAGCCGTAATAGATGACGCCGCATTTGGTCGGCTTGTCGGCGTTGCGGCGGAGAGGGCGCGGAACGAGGTCCTTGGCGGTCTCGAACTTGCGCAACAGGCGCTGCATGTTGTCGGCGTAGGCGTCGCCGTCCTCGGTGTAGCGGGCGTAGCGGTCGCGCGAGGTGCCGCGGGTGAAGTATGAGCCCTTGGTGGGGTGGGTGCCGGCAAGCGTGCGGAACGGAATGCCGTCGCCGTCGACGTCGAGATAGCGGCCGAAATCCTTGCCGGCGTCGAGATCGGCGGCCGTCATGATCTTGCCGCGGTCGTATTTGCGACGGTCGTCCCACCGGAGCGGCGCGGTGAGATGCTGGTTCATGCCGATCTCGAGGTCCATCAGCACGAAGATCGGCGTTTGCAGGCGTTCGGCGAGATCGAAGGAAAGCGCCGAGAACGCGAAGGTTTCGCCGGGGTCCTGCGGGAACAGCACGACATGCTTGGTATCGCCGTGGGACGCGTAGGCGGTGTTGAGCACGTCGGACTGCTGGGTGCGGGTCGGCATGCCGGTGGATGGACCGGCGCGCTGTACGTCGAAGATCACCGCGGGGATTTCGGCAAAATATGCGAGCCCGCAGAATTCCTGCATCAATGAGATGCCGGGGCCGGAGGTCGCCGTGAAGGCGCGGGCGCCGTTCCAGCCGGCGCCGACCACGATGCCGATGGAGGCGATTTCGTCCTCGCCCTGGATGATGGCGTATTTCGCCTTGCCGTCCTTGTCGTGGCGCAGCTTGGCGCAATACGTCGTGAACGCGTCGGCCAGCGACGACGATGGCGTGAGCGGATACCACGCGCATACGGTGGCGCCGCCATAGACGGCGCCGAGCGCGGCGGCCTGGTTGCCCTCGAGGTAGATGCGGTCGCCGACCTTGTCGGCACGCTTGATCTGCAACCCGCATGCGCGCGTCATGCCGGGGCGCGCTTCGAGATTGGCGAGCACCCAATCGCGGCCGAGCGCGAGAGCATGCTTGTTCGCCCCGATCAGCTTCTCCTTGCCTTTGAACTGCTCCAGGAACAGCGCCTCGATCACGGCGGGATCGATGTCCAGGAGCGCCGACAGCGCGCCGAGATAAATGATGTTCTTGAACAGCTGGCGCTGGCGCGGATCGGTGTACTCGCGATTGCAGATGGCGGTGAGCGGCACTCCCAGCACCACAATGTCGTCGCGGAACTTCGACGCCGGCAGCGGCTTGGTGGAATCGTAGAAGAGATAGCCGCCCGGCTCGATGCCGGCCACGTCCTTGTCCCACGTCTGCGGGTTCATCGCCACCATGAGGTCGTAGCCGCCGCGGGCGCCGAGATGGCCGTCCTCGCAAACGCGCACCTCGTACCAGGTCGGCAGGCCCTGAATATTGGACGGAAAGATATTCCGCGATGACACCGGCACGCCCATGCGCAACACCGCACGCGCAAAAAGCTCGTTGGCGCTCGCCGAGCCCGAGCCATTGACGTTGGCGAAGCGGACGACGAAATCGTTTACGCTGCAGAGCGGGCTTCGTGATGGCATTTCGAACCTGCGTATGTCATTTCAACCAGATATTTCCTCATGTCCCACGCCCCGGTGGGACAACGCTCCGCGCACAATCCGCAATGCAGGCAGACGTCCTCGTCCTTGGCCATGATGCGGCCGGTCTTGAGGCCGTTCGCGACATAGATGTCCTGGGCGAGATCTTTGGCCGGCGCCTTGAGGCGGGTGCGCAGCTCGGCTTCGGGGGCGTCGGCCGTAAAGGTGATGCAGTCCATCGGACAGATGTCGACGCAGGCGTCGCATTCGATGCACAGCGAGGCGGTGAATACAGTCTGGATGTCGCAGTTGAGGCAGCGTTCCGCCTCCTTGAGGGCTAACTGCGCGTCGAAGCCAAGCTCAACCTCGGCCTTGATATCCTTGAGCGCCACGACCTTGTCGCGCAGCGGCACGCGGAGGCGCTTGTCGGGCGAGATCTCGTTGTCGTAGCTCCACTCGTGGATGCCCATCTTCTGGCTCATCACATCGACGGCTGGAAGCGGACGAACGTCAATGTCCTCGCCGGAGAGCATCATGTCGATCGATAGGGCGGCCTCGTGGCCGTGGGCGACCGCCCAGATGATGTTCTTCGGCCCAAATGCGGCGTCGCCGCCGAAGAACACCTTCGGGTGGGTTGAGCGCATGGTCTTGGGATCGACCTTGGGCATGTCCCATTTGTCGAACGCGATGCCGATGTCCCGCTCGATCCAGGGAAACGAATTCTCCTGGCCGACGGCGACGAGCACATCGTCGCAGGGAATATGCTGGTCGGGCTCGCCCGACGGGACGAGGCTGCGCCGGCCTTTGGCGTCGTATTCGGCTTTCACCTTTTCGAAGGTGATGCCGGTGAGGCGGCCATCATCGTGCGTGAAAGCTTTGGGTACCAGGAAATTGAGGATCGGGATGCCTTCGTGCATCGCGTCCTCCTTCTCCCATGGCGAGGCCTTCATCTCTTCGAAGCCGGAGCGCACCACGACCGTGACCTCTTCGCCGCCGAGCCGGCGCGAGGAACGGCAGCAGTCCATGGCGGTGTTGCCGCCGCCGAGCACGACCACGCGCTTGCCGATCTTGTTGATGTGGCCGAACGAAACGCTGGACAGCCAATCGATGCCGATGTGGATGTTTTTGGCGGCTTCCTTGCGGCCCGGAATATCGAGGTCACGGCCGCGCGGGGCGCCGGAGCCGACAAAGACGGCGTCGAAATCCTCGGCAAGCAGCTTCCTGAGGCTGTCGATGCGCTCCCCGCCGCGGAACTCGACGCCGAGATCGAGAATGTAGCCGCATTCCTCGTCAATGACGGACTCCGGCAAGCGGAACCGCGGAATTTGCGTGCGGATCATGCCGCCCGCCTTGGGGTCGCCGTCGAACACCACACAGGTGTAACCGAGGGGTGCGAGATCGCGCGCGATCGTGAGCGAGGCGGGGCCGCCGCCGACAAGCGCGACGCGCCTTCCGTTCTTGCGTGCGGCAGGGCGTGGCAGGCGGGCCCTGATGTCGTCCTTGAAATCGGCGGCGACGCGCTTGAGGCGGCAGATCGCCACCGGCTCCTTCTCGACACGACCACGCCGGCATGCCGGCTCACAGGGCCGGTCGCAGGTGCGACCAAGTACGCCGGGGAACACATTCGATTTCCAGTTGATCATATAGGCGTCGGAGTACCGCCCGGCTGCGATCAAGCGAATGTATTCCGGGACTGGTGTGTGCGCCGGACAAGCCCATTGGCAATCGACGACCTTGTGGAAATAGTCCGGCGCTGCAATGTTGGTTGGTTCCATACGCTCCTCATGCAAAGGTCGTTGCCGGCACGGGCCTGCGACGATCCTCTAGCAATTCCTCCGCTGATTCATTGTTGATTGGCCGTTCCGACTGCTGCGATCGCGATTGCCTATTATACCAATCGCAATTGCTTATTATACCAGATCGGCGTGTCCAAGGTGCAACGTGTGAACAGCGGAGACCAGCTTCGGCCGCATGACCACACGCTCCACCCCTACATTTAAGATGACGCATTAAGATTAAGATAGTTCGAGATGCACCCCAGCGCCGCCGATTTCGCGCGTCCCAATACCGCTTTTGCATAGGGAAGACCAGCGTTCAGGACATAAAATTATGTTTATGAATTGTAAGCAAAATCAGCAAATAGTGAACGCGCGGCCGGCCGCGCTGCGGTGTTCCCGGGGAGGGCATGGAGGATGTTGCATTGCAATATGGGGTCGGCCGAATTTCCGCAATTGCCCTCAAGGCTTAACGCTCTTGCCCAGCCATTCGATCGCCGCCTGCACGCCATCGCTGCAATGCGGGATGCCGAGCGCCTTAAGACCCATTTCGACCACGCCCAGTGTGCCAAGCACCATGGGAGCATTCACGTGCCCCATATGGGCGATGCGGAACGCCTTGCCGGCCAATTCCCCAATCCCCGCCCCGAGAATGACACCGCATTTTGCGTTGCAATAATCCCGCAGCGGACCGGGATCGCGTCCATCGGCCATCAGAATCGTTGTCACCGTGTCCGAGCGCTCACTCGGTGTGGTGATGTTGAAATCGAACGCCCGTCCCTTGGCCCACACAGTCACGGCCCGGCGCACGGCCTCGGCCAGCAGGTGGTGGCGTCGGAATACGTCGTCGAGCCCCTCCGCAAAAAGCAAGTCGAGCGCCGCGCGCAACGCGAAAAGCAGATGCTCCGGCGGAGTACCCGCATATTTCTGGTAGTGCACGTGGCCGTCCCGTGCGGTCCAGTCCCAATAGGGCGTCCGCAATCCCGCGCGCTTGTGGGCCGTGCGGGCACGACCATTGACGGCCACGAAGCCGAGGCCGGGCGGCGACATCAGGCCTTTCTGCGATCCCGACATGGCGACATCCACGCCCCATGCATCCATCTCGAAAGGCACGCATCCCAATGACGCCACGGCGTCGACCATGAACAATGCCTCATGGCCGGCAGCCCGGATGGCCTTGCCGATGCCTTCGATGTCGTTGACGACCCCCGATGAGGTGTCGATATGCGCCACCAGGATCGCCTTGATCTTCCCGGTTTTGTCGTCTTTCAGCCGGGCCTCGACTTCGGCCGGACGCACCGCCCGATCCCACTCTCCTTCGAGGACTTCCACCTCGGCCCCGAGGAACGCTGCGGCATTGCCCCAACCCACCGCAAACCGCCCGCTCTCCAGCACCAGAACTTTGTCGCCCTTGGAGAGGACATTGGTGAGCGCTGCCTCCCAGGCGCCATGGCCATTGGCAATGTAGATGTACGAGCGTCCCTCGGTTCGGAACAACCGGCTGATATCGGCCAACAAACTGTCGGTGAGCGCCAAAAGCGGGCCCCCGTAGATGTCGACCGCCGGCCGGTGCATCGCGCGCAGCACCTCGTCCGGCACCGTGGTGGGTCCCGGGATAGCCAGAAACTCGCGCCCCGCTCGCACAACCATTTTGCCCTCGGCAGGAAGTTCGGAAAGGGTTGAGGTCGTAGTCATCAGGGGTCGGTCATTCGTGGTCAAGGGACTTCCGGGCTGGTGCGGTGCTTGCCCCTTCAGAGCTGATATGCTGAACCGCCATGACCAGAGGATGCGTCCAGCGCACCTCGCAAGGGGAGGACACCATGAAACATGTGATCGGCGCGGCGCTTGCGGTCGCGGCGGGGCTTGGCGCTGCGGGCGCGTTCGCACAACAGGCGAGCACGATCGACGCCCACCTGGCGGCGGCCAAGGCGGCGGCGGGGTTCGATTTCACCGGCACGCTCGCCCGCGTGTGCATTGCGCCCCAGACGGCCCCGGGCGCGGACGTGCCTCCACAGCCTCCGCCCGACCGCGCCACCTGGTTCACCGAGCCTGCGAAGGTGTTCGATAATCTCTATTTCGTCGGCACGAAAATCCATTCGTCCTGGGCCCTGACGGGCCGCGAGGGCATCATCTTGATCGATACCCTCTACGACTATGCCTCCGAGGAGGCGATCGTCGGCGGCCTGAAGAAGCTCGGGCTCGATCCTGCCGCGGTGAAATACGTTATCATCTCCCATGCCCACGGCGATCATGTCGGCGGCGCCAAGCTGATGCAGGAGCGTTTCGGCGCCCGTATCGTCATGGGCGGTCCTGATTGGGATGCGATCGAGAAATCCGTCAACCAATATCCAAACGGCAAGCCCAAGCGCGACATTGCGGCGGCCGACGATCAGCAGATCACGCTCGGCGACGCATCCGTGACGCTGGTGCTCACGCCCGGTCATACGCCCGGAACCCTATCAATGCTCTTTGAGGTGAAGGACGGCGGCAGGCCGCTGATGGTCGCATACTCCGGCGGCACCGCATTCAACTTCGTCAACGACGTGGCGCATTTCGACACCTACATCGCCTCCCAGCGCAAGATGGCGGAACGCGCCGGCATAAGGAACGCGACCGTGCTGATGTCGAACCACTCCGAATTCGACAACGCGGTCACCAAGATCAAGACGCTGCCGGCGCGCAAGGC
>WNFR01002503.1_pt1 | contig 24379 bp, 21 predicted proteins | sample 5400221 | NCBI WGS metagenome assembly WNFR01 (sample SAMN13153357, study PRJNA577476) | soil metagenome | isolation source: 40 cm soil under Madrone tree | place: USA:California | collected 2016-06-14 | reverse complement strand
TACGACGCGGCGACCGGTGGCATCGGTCGCCAAGCCCGTAATCTTGTGCAGTTGTTTATCAGCCTTTTCTTGATCGTCACCAAAAGCTGAGATCGGTAGGATGAGAATGAGAAGCATGGCGGAAAAATACGAAGGCCGCTTCATGACTAGTTCCTCCAAATCAATTGCCTGGGAGCATCCGGACAATATGCAAATCGATTCCTGAGCGAACCTACTTTAACATGACTACCAGCCTCCTGAAGCTGGTTTTCGCACCCACTCGCCTGCTATTGGATGGGTTTTATGAGCTGGAGAATTAGTTTCTGGGCTTCTCTTTTGTGGTCTGCTTTGGGTACAATTTCACTCAGCGCGCCTAACGGTTCGGGAGGTGCGGATGAATCACGTTGCCTGGCTGTTATCCCTTCTTTTTCTCCTTGCGAGTTCCATCGCTTCCGCCGATGATCGCCAAAAAGCCGAAAAGCAAGTCCGGAAAATTACAGCCATGGCGACTGACAAGACCGGCCGCCGAATGGTCAGCATGAGCATCGCTGACACCTTCAAGTTGCCCAGGCCCATTATGGTTGAGCAACGGCGCAAAATCTGTCTCGATTATGGCTCCTTCTTTGTGATGAACGAACTTGTCGCCAGGGGTGTAACCATGGCTGACATCGAGTCAGCGGTGAACGCGGGCAAAACCATTTGGCAGATCGGGGATGAAAAACACGTTGATTGGAAGCAGATTGCATCCGACGCGAAGAAACAGAACAACAAAATCGAGGATTACATTTACCGGCATTTTCTAAACAAGAAAACCAATGACGCCGATGAGCAGCGTGACCTGAGTGAAAAGTATGATCTTGCACGGGATGCAGTGCGGACCGATTTCAACGTGACTCCCGCCGAAATGGTCGAGGCCCAGACAAGGTACATTTTTTGGCGGGATCAGGCCGCCACAGCCCAGGGATCGGGAGGAAACCTGACTGCGAGAGAGAGAATCGCCGCAGGAATGGACCACGCGGATTCACGGCACGACACGAACGGAATTTCCGCTCCGGCGGCGGGCGGCTTGCCCCCGCGCTGATCTCCCAACTCAACGCCAGTTCGCCAACCAAACCTTCAGCGGGCAGGTGGTGGTTTTTGGTCAGAGGTAGTGCCCGCGGGCGCCACAAATTTCCGCGCGTCGATGGGTACGTTCTGCTGCACCGACTCAATCTGGATTGTGAACCTTCCGCGCGGTCGCGCGACGGTCCAGCGATAGGAGACTTTCACATTGCCCGAATCTCGATAATCCGCATAATCGATCTGCGTGGGGTTTAGTCCCAAGGCCGTATCTATGTATTCTAATCGGCGCAGTAATAATCCAGATTGCTGATCCAGATAAAAGGTCACGGGCGGTTTACCCTCACGCAGCCCTTGCAAGACGTTCACATCGTGACCATCGATTCTTTCCGCCGGTAATACCCGAAGATCGCTGAACATCTCTTTCATGTGCAGAGCAAGAAGAAGATCGGTATCAAGCCGAGACGCGTCGGCCTCTGCGGGGCTCATCCATTGCACCGGACGGCCGGGGACGTTCCGCCACCCTGCCGATCCGTTGTACGCGGTGATGCTGTCGCCATTCGGCAGGTGCATGACCGTAATCCGCTTATCCGGCGCCTGCGAGTAAATTTCAATCGGGAACTGTTTGCCGGCCAAGTCGGCGGATCCTTTCTCGATGCGGGTTGTAACTTTTTGAATGGACCCAGTTCCGCCCAGCGCCGCGATGTACTTCTCCACAATTGGTTCGACCACTGCCGCCAGATTCGTGCCCTGGTTATCGGCGCGGGCATCGCTTGCAGTGATTGTGGGCGACCCGCTACGAATCGTATCCGTTCCTGCGGGGATGATCGGGATTCCGACGGGTTGGGTCGTTCCACGGTGGCATGAGTAACAGGTTACTTCGCGGCGATTCTCGAAGTTAACCTTGTTAATGCCCAACACCATCTCCATCATCTTGCGCGCCGTTTGTTTAGGCTTCTTATCGTCTTTCTCAAACGCACCTTCCACGTGGCAGTATTCGCACTCCACTCCGAGTGAGGCTGAGATGAATTGCATGGTCGGAATCAATTGGTCGGCCGGAATCCCCTTTAGCGTTTGTATGTTCTTAAATGTCTGGTCAGTCGTTTTCGGGGTGGCAGGAGAAAGCTGAGCCCTCAGCATGGTGGCCGGAAAGGGAATCGTTATCAATGCGACGATCGTTGCTAGAATTCCAAGATGCTGTGGCCTGATTGGTCGCTTAAGCATGCTTTCAAATCCTGTGGAAAGTTGGCGCAGGTGGAAGTCTATCAAACAAGAGTTGGCTCAACCGGAAGGCGAGTTTTCAGAAGAGAGCCGATTGGCCCGCCATGCGAACTAAATACGGAGACAACCTAAAAAATCGGTTTTCCAGCCTAAATTTGCCGTACGCGGGCAGCGCAACTGGTGCTACTCTTCCGAGAGCGAACTTAGCCTCTATGAAATCCTCGCTATTGCTGGCACTGACAGTTCTGGTAACTTCTTGTGCCGCCGACAGTATCACCTACATGCGCGTGGACAGGCAGTTGATTCAGGAGCACCTTAGGGTTTCGCACAACGGAGAGTCCGAGCGCATTCGTGCCTTGCGCAGCCTGTTACAAAAGGCAGGATGTCCCCAAGTCATGGAGCAGGCGGTTCCCAAAGAGGAATTTCCCAACCTGATCTGTCTTCTGCCCGGCGAGGAGGAAGGCACGATCATCGTGGGGGCGTCCTCGGATTACGCAGAGGACGAGGCGAAAGCTCCTGCCCGCTGGGGATCGTTAGCGCTCTTGCCACTTCTGGCGGAGTCGCTGGCGTTGGTCCCGCACCGATTCACGCTGATGCTGGTCGCGTTTACAGGGCACGAACACGGGATGCGCGGCGCAAAGTGGTATTTGAGTCAACTGACTGAAGCGCAGCGCAAGCCCATACGGGCCATGATTAGTCTCGATAACATTGGCAATACGCCAGCGGTTTATTCGCTCGCTCAGTCCGATCGGACGCTCGCCAATTGGCTACAGGTTGCGGCGGTGTCGCTGCAACTTCCTACTCCTTCGATGGTCGACGCGGCCACGCTCGACACACCGTTGCAAAACGGCCAATCGACAGTTAAGGACGAGGATCTGTGGTCCGACGCGAAGGCTTTCGAGCACGAACAGATTCCAGCAATTGCGGTTCAGTCGGCATCGCCTGCCATGCTGCCTGCGCTACGCCGCAGCGGGGCGATTCCGAATGCAGTCACCGGAACCGCGTTCGACATAGATGCGTTTGAAAACACATATCGTCTGCTGGCTGTATATGTTTTGTACTTGGATCGCAACCTGGGCAGGCCGTTGGTCGAGCCTGGCATTTATTCGGGGCAACTCGTCGATACCGCAGGCATTTTCTCATCCAGTCCGCTCGATGTCTCTGTGAAGCTTGACCGCATCAGCACTTCAGCGGACCTGAGCCGCTATGAACGAATCCTTGAAGCGGGTGGGCAAGATGCCCTGGCCGAAGCGCTTTCGAACGAGGGCGTTCGTGGCACATACCGGTTTGGGCTCAATCTCGCCTATAGTCTCAAGATTGCCACAATCCACGCGTCTGGAAAGACGCCGACAGTCTTGTTGGTCGGGACCCGCGCCAGACAAAGAGCGGGGACGGCGCGAGATTTCCGCTTCACCGCGATCAAGTTGAGTGTGGACAGCAATGGTGCCGGAACTGGACAGTTCTACAACTCCGTGAAGCTGCGTTTCAATAAGAAGCACGAAGTCGAAATCGAAGATTTCAATTCCATTCCGGACGACATCAGGCAGGTTCGCTTAGATAAGCCGAAGTTCCCGGCAACGACGCAGTCGACCGCAGTCGCCGCTGCGACTGTGCCCCCCAATGTTCCGACGGGTGGGAATGCACCGGCCACGGCGACTCAGCCGGCTCCCACGAATACCTCAGCCAACTTGGCCCCGCCAGTTCCCCCTGCTGCCCAAGCACCGTCGGTAGCAACTCCGCCGGCGGCGACCAGTTCGACGGTAGCGACGGCCAACGTCCCTCCGGGAGTAAATACGACGAGGACGTCGTCCGCGACTCAAGAGGCAAGTGTCGCGACCTTCCACACTCAGGCGCAACTGGTGCAACTCGATATCGCGGTAACGGACTCCACCGGCCGACCCATCACCGGATTGCAACAATCGGATTTTACGGTGCTGGAAGACGGCCAGCCGCAGGCCATCCGCACATTTGAGCCGCATTTACCAAACACAGCTCAGGCCGCGAAGAGCGCAGCTGCTCCGAAACTTAGTCTGCCGCCGAATACCTTTACGAATCAGGTAGCCGCCCCTCCGGAAGGACCGCTCAGCATTCTGCTCCTGGACCTTTGGAATACGCCAATTACCGATCAGGCTTATGCGCGAAAGCAAACGATCGAGTTTCTTAAAAGCCTTCCGCCCGGGAAGACGATCGCCATGTATGTGTTTGGAAGCAAGCTAACTTTGGTGCAGGGATTCAGCGATGATCCCGCGACACTGCTGGCATCCGCCGAGAAGGTGATGAACGAACGCTCGCTTCTACTGCGGACCGATACAGAGCGGCAGCAGTTTCAGGGAGCGGCGGACAATATCGGGGGCGTAGCGACACCGGCAGTCAACGCTCCAGGGGCTCCGGCAGGCGCACTCAGCAACCTCAATGGCGGCGGTGGTTTGGACCTTGGAAACGCTCAAGCGCGCCAGCGTACCAATGCAATGATGGAGGCTGACCGTACTGCAGAGCGAGTATTCACCACTCTCGACGCGCTGGGTGCGCTCGCAAGGTCGGTTTCGAGTTATCCGGGCCGCAAGAACTTGATATGGCTCTCAGGAAGTTTTCCCATCCGTTTGAAGCCATCGGCAGCCGGCTTGATGCAGTTGAACAGCGGTAGCTTTGCTCCTACTACCGGGCTTGAAACTGCCCCCAATTTCCCCGCCGCGTTGCGGGTTGTTACGCAGGCACTCGCGACCGCTCGTATTGCGGTGTACCCGATCGATGTCAGGGGAATACAAATGTCAGGCGTGGATATTTCGGTGAGCGCCGCTGAGAGCGCCAGCTTTACAGGTACGGACAAGCCCCAGGCGTTCGGGCAAAATTTGAACACCCAATCGGCAACCCGTTTTGAAGAACGCAGCTCGATGAAGGAGGTAGCCGAACAAACCGGCGGCGAAGTCCTGGCGGGCAATGACGTCCGGGGATCGATTGGACGCGCGATGGAGGACGGATCGACCTACTACGCGATTGCTTACACGCCGGCCCGAAACGACAAGAGTCAGGAATTCCGTAAGATTCAAGTCAAGCTCAACCGTGCGGGGTTGAAGCTGGCGTATCGGCCTGGCTATTTTCCAAACGGCAAGCCGGAAGGAGAGCCATCGAAGGCTCATCCTCTGATTGTCGCCATGCAGCCGGGTGTGCCGCCTTCGACGGTTGTACCGCTCACCGTGGTCGTGCTTCCACCCGATGCCACGAACAAGAAGACACGTATTACCTACACGATCGATATTCGTGGTATGGATTTCGCCGACACTCCTGAGCACCGCAAGCGCGCCGTAATCGATTGCATTGCGGTGGCATTTACCAAACAAGGCGCGCCCGTAGGACAAGTCTCCAACACCATGGATGCCACGCTGCCCATGTCTGATTACGAGTCGGCATTACGCACAGGCCTCGTGGTTCCCCAGGAATTGGAACTTCCGCCGGGTGAGTACATCCTGCGCTTGGGCGTGATGGATCATGGTTCCCAGAAAATCGGCACCCTCGACGCCCCGCTGGCAGTTGCGCGATGAATTGAAATTGCTTCTCCTGATTCGTATGCGAGTCTTAAGGACCCGCAGGATGGTGTACTCATCGATACATAATGTTCTGAACGATGCCCCCTCCGCGCGCTCGATTCCGCAACACACCCGCCTTCGGATCCAAGTTCGTTCCGGTGGTAGCTATCTGCCTCAGAATGACCTCCGGCTGCATTTTGGACTAGGCAGCAGCACCAATGCCGATAGCATTGAGCTCCGCTCGCCCTCCGGCGGAACGGATAGGTACGTTGACATCAAAGCCGATCATTTTTATGTCGTCACAGAAGGGCTGCTCCAATTAAGGTCGAGCAGTGAGTCCAAATTGCCCACTAGCAGATTTACTTTTTCGTTGCCTTGCCGTCCATGAGCGTGTTCCATGTCGTGCCGTCTGGCGACATCTCGAACTTGAACGTGTAGGCAGTGGGCGTCAGGATTTTCTCGGTGAAGCGACCCTTCGCGGTTTGCGGGCCCATCTTCATATCGCTGGTCCAGATCCAGGTGTCCCCATTAACGGTGCCCTTAGCGTGCACTACTTCACCCTGACTGTTGAATTCGTCGTAGGTATAGACCTTCTCTTGCGGATCGTAGCCCAGGAATGAGGTACCGGTGCCGTCGCCCTCCGGAGTTTTATAGGCGGAGTGAATGACGACGAAGAAGCCGCCATCCATCCACTTCGATTCCTGAGTCATGGTCATTTTGCCGCCGGGTCCCATGGGGCTGGGTTTCGAGTCACCTTCGGAGGTCCAGTTGCCCGTGAAGTAGTCGAGCTTCTTATGTTCGGGGCCGGGCTTAGGAGCAGCCGGCGGTTGGGCGAAGGCGACGGCCATCAGCAAAAGGGTTGCAACGACGATGGCGGAGACACGCTTCATAGGACACCTCGATTTGAAATCGCGTGAGAAGGAAACTTCCACGTTTCGCCACTGGATGTTAGTCAGGCTTAGTACGTAAGTCAATCTCAATAGCTCGGACTCGGTTGCTCTTGGGAACCAGGTGTCGAGTATCGGGGAACTGTTAATCGAAGTCGTTGGCGCTCCAGAGGTTCGGGGTGTACTGCTGGAACTTCAGCTTCCACTTGCCATTGTCTTTGGCCCAAGTGTCGCTCATGTGGCGATAGCGCGGCCGTGCCCCCGGAACGATCATGTTGTAAGTCACGACTGCGGAATCGTCAGTGAGGCGGACGACGCGAATATCGTACACGCGCAAATCTTTCGGCAGGCCTTCGTAAGTAAAGCCTAGGAACTCCTCGCGGTCGTAGAAATCGCCGTTTGTGCCGATGCCCCGGAAGTCGGCGGCGACGGACTCGTTCACGGCGGCGTGTTTCTGTTCCGCGATGGCCTGCATGAATTGGTTCTGGTTGTTGACCAGTTCCTGTTCGAATGCAGACACGGGCGACGAGGTCAGTGGCTGGGACGGCCGGTTCTGGGCGATCGCCAAGGTGGCGCTTAGCAAGACTGCGGACAGTGTGGGGATGATTCGCATTATCGTCTCCGGAATGATTCTACTCCGTGATCTCGTGTCCTCTTGTGGTTAAGAATCAACAGCTGGAACCACGGAGGTCACGGGGAAACACGGAGGAACCAAGAGCTCTAACCTTGCGAGACGCGTTTAGCGAGTTCACCCCGTGGGATCGTTTCCTGCTTGCCTGATACCAAGTGTTTGAGGGCGAAAGCATCAGCTTTTACTTCATCCCCGCCAACAATCAGGACGTAGCGCGCGCCCATTTTGTCAGCGGCGTCGAAAGACTTTTTCAGACGGAACGATTCGTCGCCGAGATCGACTACCAGATCGTGGCGGCGCAACTCGTGGGCAAGGCGAGCCGCTTCGCGATTCATCCCAGCACCGAGCGGCGCAACATAAACATCTGGCTTACGCACAACTGACTCCCCCGAGTCAGCCAGCGACATCACCAAACGATCTTCGCCAATCGCAAAACCAATTCCCGGCGCCGCCGGCCCACCCAGCGCTTCTGACAATCCGTCATACCGTCCGCCGCCGAGGATTGCGTTCTGCGCTCCCAGCGCTCCATGCGTGAATTCAAATGCAGTGCGGGTGTAATAATCCAAGCCCCTTACGAGGCGGTCGTTGAGGGTGAAGGGGACTGCGACAGATTTGAGGATTTCCTTGACCTCCGCGAAGTGGGCGTGAGAGGCTTCGCCGAGAAATTGGGAGATGCGGGGAAGTTTTTCGATGATTGGCTGATCTTCCGGGACTTTGCAATCGAAGACACGTAGGGGATTGGTGGCGGCGCGGCGCTGGCAGTCGGAACACATCTTTCCGACTACGGGTTGGAGAGCTTTGCGCAGGGCTTCGTTGAACTGGGCGCGGTCGGCGGGGGTGCCGATGGAGTTGAGCTCGAGAGTCCATCCGGTGATGCCGAGACGGTCGAGAAGGGTGGCGAGCAGTTCGAGAATTTCGGCGTCGCGGGCGGGGGATTCGCTGCCGGAAGTCGGCGGGCCGATTACTTCGGCGCCGATCTGGTAGAACTGGCGGTAGCGGCCTTTCTGCGGACGTTCTCGGCGAAATTGCGGGCCGATGTAGAAAAGTTTATTGAGGCCGCGGTCCCAGAGTTTGTTCTCAATGTATGCGCGAACTACTCCGGCAGTGTTTTCGGGGCGCAGGGTTAGGGATTGGCCTTTGTCGCTTTCGGCGCGGCCGCGGTCTTCCCAGGTGAACATTTCTTTTGCGACGATGTCGGTTTCTTCACCGACGCCTCGGGCGAAGAGGTCGGTGCTCTCGAAAATCGGGGTGCGGATTTCGTGGAAGTTGTAGGCACGGAAGACGTCGCGGACGGCGGCTTCGACAAAGTTCCAGAGGGCTGTGTCTGGTGGTAGAAGGTCGCGCGTGCCTCGGGGAGCTTTGATCATGGGCTTCTAGCTGCTGGCTACTAGCTTGCCACCTGAAGGGAGCAACATAGCGACGGTTCTTCCGTCCGCCGAGAAAGCAGGTCCTTCGCTTCGCTCAGGATGACAGGTTCAAAATTGGTTCTCACTTTTCCGACAATTCTTCCGTTAGTTCGCGGCTGCGCGGGGAGAATGCCTTAATACCGCATTGCTGCGCCTCGCGGTATAGGGGTCCTTCGACTCCGCGACCTGTTCGCATTCGCGAACTGGTCGCTCCGCTCAGGATGACATTCTACAGGGGACACTGCTGAAAGCTGCATAGTGAGTTCTGTACGCTGAGGGTGATTGTTCATTTAGAAGCTTTGCCTTCGGCTTGCTCGGTTCTCTCCCTGAGGTATGCCTTCTTGTAACCGAGATAATTCTCGGTGTAACGGAGGATCATCGCTTCGTCATCTTTTTCGAGTTGGCGTCTGAATTTTCCGGGAGAGCCTAGCCATAGTGAGTTCGGTTCGATGATGGTCTTCTCCGGAATCAGTGTGCCGGCGCCGATGATGGAGCCTGCGCCGACAACAACTCCGTTCAGGAGGATTGATCCCATCCCGATCAGGCAGCGGTCTTCAATTTTGCATCCGTGGAGAATTGCGCCATGGCCGACTGTGACGTAGTCGCCTACGTAGACGCCATATTGTTGCGTCATCCCGTGGAGGGTGCAGTTGTCCTGGATGTTGGAGTAGTGGCCGACGCGAATCTCGTGAACGTCGCCACGTAGGACGGCGTTCATCCAGATACTGGAGTGCTCGCCACAGATCACGTCGCCGATTAGCTGGGCAGATTCGTCGACGTAGCAGGTCGTCGGAATTTGGGGCGCGACGCCTTTGTAGGAGCGGATCATGGTGTCGAATAGTCAAAAATAACACGAGTGGGTAGGAGAGTGCAGAAGGTAGAGCAGAAGTAAAGCCTTGAGAACGCTGGCCAGTATAGAATTCGGAAATCTATGGTCAAACTCGAGAAATCTCATTTGCTGCCAGTTGCGGTTGTATTTGTCACGATTTGCCTGGTCGGGCCGCTCGCAGTGGCCCAAACTTCCTCCGCTGATCTGACCAAGTTCTTCTCGCAGTATTTTGGAGAGAAGCTGCGGGACGAGCCGGAGTTCGCTACTACGGTGGGGCGTCATGAGTATGACGACAGGTGGTCGGATCTCTCGAAGCCGGGAAGGGAGCAGCGGCGGGCGCATCTGCAACAACGGTTTGATCAGCTACAGAAGTTTGGCGTACAGGGATTTTCTGAGCAGGACGCTTTGAGTGTTCGCCTTTTGACCTACGATCTGCGCACGCAGCTGGATGCTCTTGACCTCGAAACCTATTTGCTGCGCGTCGGACAGTTGTATGGCTCGCACACGCGTGTCTATCTGACCATCGATCGCATGCCGGCGTTCACGGTGAAAGATTGCGAGAACATTATTGCGCGGCTGCATGCGGTTCCGGCTTATGTGGACCAGAACATCGCAATTCTAAATGAAGCGATCGAACGCGGGTTGACGCAACCGAAGATCGTCGCCGATCTGGTGACGGATCAGTTGAAGGCGCAGGTGGCGCAGGATGCGGCTGCTACTCCTCTGCTGGAGTTCCTCAAGAAGATGCCTACGAATATTCCTGAGGCGGAGCGGGCGCGTGTGCGGAAGCAGGCTACGGACGCTTTTGAAAACGATTTTCGTCCAGCGTGGCGCAAGTATCTGGATTACATGCAGACCACGTACGCGCCTAAGGTGCGGCCGAATGTAGGAATCGGAAGTTTGAAGGATGGAAAGGCAGACTACGGGATTCTGATCCGGCGGCTGACTACGACCAACATGACGCCGGAGGAGATCCACAAGATCGGGGAGGCGGAGGTAGCGCGCATTGAAGGGGAGATGCTGGCGATTGCGCGGCAAACGGGGTTCAACGGCACGGTCAGCGAACTGGAAGTGAAGCTGGCTAACGATCCGGAACAGAAGTTTCATTCGAAGGACGAAATGCTAGCTTACTGCCGGAATGCGGCGAAGATCATCGAGCCAGAACTTCCGAATCAGTTCAAACACATTCCGTTCATGTTGTATGGAATCCGGGCGATACCGGAAGACCGCGAACAGGCGACGGCATCGAACGCGCAGGCGCCCGCGCCGGACGGCAGCGCGCCCGGTTGGTTCAACCTTCGCGCCTACCAGCCGGAGAAGCAGGTGCGCTATGACAAAGAGTCGCTGGTATTGCACGAAGCGGTGCCCGGACACATATTCCAGAACTCGCTGGCGCGGTCGCAGAAGGGCCTACCAGATTTTCGAAAGTTCTACAGCAATAGCGCTTACGGAGAGGGCTGGGCGCTGTATGCAGAGTCACTTGGCTCGCAGCTGAGCGTGTATCGCGATCCACATAACAAATTTGGACAGCTGGCGAGCGAGAGGTTTCGGGCGGCGCGCCTGGTGATCGACACGGGTATTCACTCCATGGGATGGACGCGTGAGCAGGCACAGGACTACTTCCGCGCACATGCTCCGACGCAGGCATTGTCGGAAGTGGATCGGTATATCAGTTGGCCGGGGCAGGCGTTGTCGTACAAGCTGGGGCAGCTGAAGATCGTCGAGTTGCGTAAGAAGGCGGAGGGGCAATTGGGGGCGAAGTTCGATGTGCGGGACTTTCACGATGTGATTTTGAGGGATGGGTCTCTGCCGCTGGAACTGTTGCGGGGGCAGGTGGAGAGGTATATTGCGGGCGCGCAATAGATCCTGGATATTGATGCGGTTGTGCCGGAGGTGCTGACGGCAGCGCGGGAAGTTTTGGCAAGATCCTGAGAGCTTTTAGATCTGCCAGGTCTGCCTGAAGACTTCCTATTGTTTATCAATAACTTACGAAGGCGGCAAAAACTGAACATAATCAGTGTGCACGCGTCACATTTTTTACACCGTTGACATGCTACAACCTGATCGGTCTCCCCAAATTTCCTCCCGTTCCGAAGTCTTGGACGCAGGAGGATTTTTATGTCTGGTGGACGGCGGGGGATTTTATCTCTTCTCAATCTTTCCTATTTGCTCACCCTGATCATAGCGGGAGGCGTCCTGTGGGCGCAGGACGCCTCCACGGGAGCGCTCCGCGGAACTGTAGTTGACGCGCAGGGAGCGGTGATTACTGGGGCGGACATCGTCGCCATTCGGGTGGATACTGGCATCCGCTATCACGGTGCCACCGATTCCGAGGGACGGTTCAAGCTGGATTTGTTGCCGCCCGGGGAATATTCGGCGCGGGCGGAGGCGGAGCGAATGCTCCCGCAGAACTCGCCAGTAGTTCGAGTGGAGGTCGGGGCGGCGACGGAACTGTCTTTCAAATTGGCGGTGGCGGGGACGAGGGAGTCGCTCACGGTTTCGGATGCGCCTCCGCTGGTTGAGACGCAACCTAGCGCGATTTCGGCGCTGGTGGATGAGCGGGCGATTGGAAATTTGCCGCTACTGGGGCGGCGATATACCGATCTGTCGCTGCTCGCCCCGGGAGTGACGACGGATCCGCGCGGGCTTACTTCCAGTTCGAATGGCGATCTGGCTTTTGGGGGAATTCGCGGCTACCAGTCGAGCTATCTGGTGGACGGCGCGGACAATAACAACGGATTCTTTGCGCAGGCACGTGGACGGTATCGGGCGCCGTATCAGTTTTCGAATGAGGTTGTGCAGGAGTTCCGGGTTTCTTCAAACACTTATGGCGCGGAACTGGGGCGCGCGGGCGGGGCGGTGGTCAATGTGGTGACGAAATCGGGATCGAACCACTGGCATGGCACCGGGTTCTATTTTCTGCGGGACAGCTCATTTTCGGCCACTCCGGCATTTGTGAGGTTCAAGACTAAAAGCCAGCAGCATCAGTTCGGCGGCACGGTGGGCGGGCCGATCAAGCGCAACAAAGTTTTTTTCTTTGCGGGATACGATCAGCACATTTTTAACGATCCGCCAGTGGTGGAATTTAATAGCGGTTCGACTGTTCTGGTCCCGGAATTGGGTACGCCGTCGCATCCGCTGGATTATGAGATCTGCGATCCGCAGATTGGGGGACAGGCCTGCGATCAGACGCTGGTGTTTGCGTCGGCGGAGCAGCTTTCGACTTTGGGCGGCACATTTCCGGCTCGGATGCTGGGGAATAGCGGGTTCATCAAGCTGGACTATTCGCTGAATCCGAAACATTTTCTTACGGCGCGCTTGAATACGTCGCGCTATTACGGGACGAATAATGTGTTTTTCGATCCGGCCAGTCCGGTCACGAATTTTGCGATGAGTTCGAATGGGGAAGAGGACGTAAAGACGGAGACTGGATCGCTTGGTCTGCTCAGTGGCCTGACGCCGAAGCTGACAAGTCATCTGCGGGTGCAGTTCTCGCGGGATTTGCAGCAATCGTTTGCAAATTCGTCGGACGTACGCACGCGGATTTACAACGTGATTGAGGGGTTCGGTCAGTCGTCGATTTTGCCGCGGCAGACGGGGGAGCATCGTCTGCATGTGGCTGAGACGATGACTCTCACGGGCGGGCGCCATGATTGGAAATTCGGTGGCGACGCCATGTTTACGTGGGACTACAACTATTTCCCGTCCCTGTTCGGGGGCGAGTACATTTACGACAACATCAGCGTGGATCCGTTTACTTTTGTTCCGGCGCATGGGCTCTTGCAGATTTCGCCGTTGCGGGCTTGGGCCCATGGTGTGCCGCGATACTACGTGCAGAACTTTGGGGATCCTGTGTCGCACCCGAACAGCAATGACTATTCGGCATTCGTTCAGGATACAGTGCGGGTGACGGGGCGGCTGGCGATGAGTTTGGGTGTGCGGTATGACATGCAGACTTTTAACAGCAAGGATCTGGCGAGTAATCCGCTATGGCCGGGGTCGGGTCGGATGCCGTCGGACAAGAACAATTTTTCGCCTCGGGCAGGATTTGCATATTCCATCGGAGATCAGCGGCCGCTGGTGGTGCGCGGGGGATTCGGGATCTTCTATACGCGGCTGCCGCAGATTTATGAATCGGCGGTCATCAACGACAATGGGCTTGCGGGTAAGTTTCTGTTCCTGGATAATGCGAACACAACCGAGCATCAGATATTTCCGACGTATCCGAATGCGCTGGTGTCATGCCCTCGGGGACCGGTGACGTGCACCCCACCGGATTCGCTCAAGCCGTACGTGACCAGTGACCTTTCTTCTTTTGCGCCGAATTTTATTACTCCGAAAGTGCAGCAGGGAAGTTTCAGCATCGAGCGGGAGTTTGCGGACCGGTTTGCGGTCGGTATGTCATATTTGTATGTACATGGGGAGAACCTGATCCGGGCGCGCGATGTGAATCTGCCGCCGCCAACGCAATACAGCTATCCCATCTATGATTCGACCGGCACGACATTCACGGATTCCTTTTACACCGTGGACTCTTTCGGGACGTGGCAGACACAGCAGAGCTTTAGCTGTCCATTTCCGCCGTGCATTAATGATGTGGTACGGCCAAACCCGCAGTTGAGTGCGATCAATCAATTTGAGAGTGTGGCGAATAGTTTTTACCACGGGATGACGGTGTCGTTGAGGCGGCGCATGACCAGCGGGTTGTATTTTCGGGTGGCTTATACGTGGGCTCATGCGATTGATGATGGGCAGGACGCGCTGGTGGCGGGGCGTCCGGTGACGGTCCAGAATTCGTACTCGACTGGCAGTGAGCGCGGGCCGAGTGTAACCGACCAGCGCAACCGGCTGTCAGTGTCCTGGATTGCGGAACCGAATCCATTTGGGCGAGGGCAGGAAGTTCTGGCAAGGATGTTCAACGACTGGAAGATTGCCGGAGTGATGAGTTATGGGAGCGGGCGGCCGACGGATGCGCGCGTGACCGGGGATCCTAATCGCGACGACAACTCGAGTAACGACCGACTGGCGGGATTCGGACGCAATGCGTTTCTGGGGCCGGATTACGCAACTTTGGACATGCGGTTGACCAGAAAAATTCACGTCACGGAGCGACTGCGGGTCGAGCTTTCGGCGGAGTCGTTCAATCTTTTTAATCGCGATAATAAAAGATATAGCTTGAGTCCGGACGGATTCCTGAATTCGGCGGGACAATTCGTTCCGCTTGATCGAACGCCGAAACAGTTGCCGTATCCTGCTTATTATCAGCGACCTACGAGCTTCATGAGGGCGACTAGCGCGTATGCGCCTCGGCTGGTGCAACTCGGATTGCGCTTCCTTTTCTGAGGATGCGGAAAATTTCATGCACATTCAGCTTGACTTAGGTAGCCCATGCTTGCCATAACTTAGAGGTCCACTTAGGACGAGCAGGGGGGTGTAGTTCGTTTTGGCTGAAGTCAGATTGCAAGAGGGTGAGTCCCTCGAGAATGCACTCCGCCGTTTCAAGCGGAAGGTACAGCAAGAAGACATTATCAAGGAAGTGAAACGTCACTCTTTTTATCTAAAACCCGGTGAAAAGAAACGGGTGAAAGAAGCGCTGGCACGCAAGCGCAGCCGTAAAAAAGCGCGCAAAGAAGCAGATTGAGTCATTCGGGCCGTCGCACTCCGGCGTGACGGCCCGTTCCCCAGAGTACTCACTTCATTCCGCAGTCCGGGAATTTTATCTGTAACCATGCGAAGCACATCGCATGGCGGGCCGAATCCAGGGTTTCAAAAATGAGGGGGGACAAAATCCCCTGCGCACGTCGGAAACCGGATCATTCCCCATTCGGGTTCTCCGTGAAGCGCAGGGACGGGGAATGGAGCGCCTCTTCGCATGGAATTCCAGGACAAGCTGTTGAAGTGCGTGGACTGTGGCACGGACTTCGTTTTTACAGCGGGTGAACAGCTGTTTTTTTACGACAAGCAGTTCAAAAACGAACCCAAACGCTGCAAGAACTGCAAAGGGAAACGGGTCGCAGTGCTAGGCGCAACCCATGGGCAATCCTACGCGAAAACCGAGACCCGGACGAATTGTTCCCAGTGCGGCAAGGAGACGACGGTTCCATTTCGTCCGACCCAGGGAAGGCCGGTGTTGTGCCGGGAGTGCTTTCAGCAGAAACGGCACGTCGCAAGCGCCTGAACATCCAGAAGAATCCAGCACCTTGGCGAGACGGATACTAGACCGCCTTGCGGGCGGAGGGTTGCGTCCCGGTGGGGGCGATTCGCTGGCGAGCCTGTCGGGCGTCTTCATGGCGGACTAAAAGGGCTTCGACCTGGCGGAGCAAATCCTTCGTGCCCATTGGTTTGATCAGAAGAGAGTCGGAGTGTTCTTTCTCCCAATGTTGTCCTGAGGGCGGGTAGGCCGTCAGCAGTGCGGTGGCGGGATCGTAGCTCTGACGGCGCGCAGCGAGGATCACTTTCAGTCCCGCATCCTCCGTTTCCATGCGCAAATCGCTGATGACCATCTGATAGATGGAGGACTCGAGGCGGGCAAAAGCTTCAAAGGTATTGGACGCGGTCTCCACTTCGAATCCGTGGAATTCCAAGACGGCTTTCAGGGTCAGAAGAACTGCCAGGTCGTCGTCGACGAGAAGGATACGCCGTTTCATGTTGCACCTCGGGAGGCGCTGGAAGATGCAGAGCTGGTGCGATCGGCGAAGAGCCGTTGCGTGCTGCTTCGCGCGGCGCACCACTCCGTTTAGTATAGGAGTGTGGCGAGCTTCTACATAGAGAATTTTGGGTGCCGTGCCAGTCAAGCGGACGGAGCGGCACTCGAGAGCCAATTTCTGGATAATGGATTGGAGCGCGCGGGGGCGGCGCGCGATGCAGAAATTGTTGTTCTCAATACCTGTACGGTGACCGACGGAGCTGACAAGGATGCTCGGGCTTCGATCCGGCGGGTGCGGCGGGAGAATCCGGGTTGCCGAATTCTGGTGACCGGCTGCTACGCGCAACGGGCGCCGCAAGAGTTGGCGTCGCTGCCGGGCGTGAGCTGGGTGGTGGGCAATTCGCACAAGCACTTGGCGGCTGAGATCGCCACTTCTGGTAATTTATCGAACCGACAGTTCGTCCCGCTGACTCAACTTTCGGCTGGTCTCCCCTCGAATGAGATTCACACTACCGCTGATGTGATCATTGGCGACATTTTCGCGCATACCGAATTGCTGGCTGCGCCGGTATTTGAGGCGGCGAATGAGCGCACACGTCCGAATCTCAAGGTGCAGGATGGATGCAACAACAGGTGCTCGTTCTGTGTGATCCCCTATGTGCGCGGACGGAGCCGCTCCTTGCCGCTGGAGCGCGTGCTTGGTGAAGTGCGGTCGTTGGTCAGCGCAGGTTATCGGGAAGTGGTGATTTCGGGGATCAATCTGGGGAGGTGGGGAAGGGATCTGAATCCTGGTGTAGGGCGGACACTCTTGTCTGCCGCCTTTGACGTCGACTTTGATTTTGGGGACCGCACAGATTCAGATTCAAAAGCGGCGGACAAGAGTGTCCGCCCTACACTTCCGGTTTTGGTCCAGGCGATCTTGGGCGAGACGTCAATTGAGAAGTTGCGCATCAGTTCGGTGGAACCGATGGATTGGAGCGCTGAGCTGATCCGGATTATGGCGGGTTCTCCGCGAATCGCGAAGCACGCGCACGTGCCTTTGCAGTCGGGCAGCGATGCGGTTTTGCGGCGGATGCATCGCAAGTACCGGCCGTGGCACTATCGCGAGAAGATTACGAAAATTCGTAAAGCGATGCCGAATGCGGCAATCGGCGCCGATGTGATGGTGGGATTTCCAGGTGAAACCGAGGCGGAATTTGCCGAAACGCGGCGGATGATTGAAGAGCTGCCGTTTACCTATCTGCACGTATTCACGTATTCCGCCCGGCCAGGGACGCTGGCGGCGGAACATGCCAATCAGGTGCCGGTGGGGGTGGCAAAGGATCGCAATCAGGTTCTGCGGGACATCGCCACCACAAAGAGGGCACGCTTCATGCAGGCGCAGGTGGGGATGGTTCTGGAATTGATCACGCTTCGAACAGGGGACGAGGATTTTACCGAGGCGCTAACTGACAACTATTTAAAGATCAAAATTCCGGGCCGCTGGCAAGCGAATCAGTGGATGGCAGTCGAGGTTGTGCGGGTCGAAGAGGGCGGGAACAGCTTGATTGGAGCGCAACCAGAGAATGGGCAAGTCTTAGACGATTCGTTTGAAGCGCCCGAAATGGTTACGCAACCGATCCTGATGGAGCCCCTGGGGAAGTGACTGGGGAGCCCCATCAGAATGGGGGCATGTAGTGAAGCTACTTTCGATTCGGGCTAGGCTTTCCACTCTCGGTGTGGTCTTTGTTACTGTTCTTCCCCTTATCCATGGTGCAGGTTTCCGAGACCATGTCGACCTTGGAGACGAGGAACTGGCCGCCACCCGACATCCCGCCGCTCGCAGTCGCCGAGCTAGAAGATGACGCTCCCGTGGACGCATCCGATCCGTTGGCGTAGGTGCCGTGTATGGTGACGGTGTGGCCTACGTGAGACGCCAAGTCCTGCGAGCCGCTTAGGGCAATTTCTTTTCCGTGCTTATCCTGCAGGACGTACTTGTCGCCTTGCGATGCGATGCAGCCCTTCAATTTCTTCTCGCCAGTTGTGTCGTCGGCAGAGTTCGGATTGGACATGCCGGGAGTTTGCGAGGGCGAAGTCTGGGAGGGCGTAGTCTCGGGCATCGCGGAACGGTCCCGCCCTTGCGGCGATTGGGCGGTTCCCGGTGTAGTTTGCGCAAGCGCTGTTAGTCCAAAGACCAACGCAAAGACAGTTACTACAAAAATCCTTTTCATGACGTCCTCCTGATCAGTGGTTAGACGAGGGCGCAAAATTTCGGGGACGATCGTTTTCCTGTCGATGAGGCGCGTTCTGCAAGAGTCGATCAATGGTTGCCAGCAACTCTGCTCTGGGCGCGGCCTTTGCACACACCGCATCCACCCATTGACAGGCGTTGGGCGGGATGGAATCGCTTCCTGAATACAGGATCACGGGCAAAGCCGGGCACCGGTCTTTGATGATGGAAGCTAACGTGCCACCATCCATCTCGGGCATATCGTAGTCGAGGATCGCGACGTCGACGGCATGCGGTGAGAGGTGATCAAGAGCCTCGGCGGAAGAGGAAGTGGCCAGCACTTCAAATCCCAGGCTCTCAAACACCGACTGATAGAGCGAAAGCAACATCCACGAATCGTCAACCCACAGCAATCTGGGGAACGGCTGGGTATGTGCGGAAATCGGCAGGGCAGTTCGGAACGCTGGCAGAACCGGCGCGGGACTGGGTCTGGCGATACCCGTTCCGATTGAGGGATCGTGATTCATGATTCGCCCCGTTTAAAGTAGGACACGTTCCCCCTCGTTGCAATGCAGCGAATGCTGTAGATGCTCTGAAATGGGACAGTAAACCTGAGGGGCTATCGCAGAAAAAGCCTACCGCAGCGGTGAACCGCTGGCACCACCCATAGCATTTTGCCCCAGCGGTAGCTCGCTGCGCAAAATCGCTTACCGCAGCGGTGGACTGCTGCGGCAACGAGGGCATTCTTTTTTCAGCAAACTGGTTGGCCCCGAGCTACAACCGGCCTGTTAATAGCAGCACGACCAGAATCAACACAACCAGGCCGAGGCCGCTACTTGGGTAGTAGCCCCATCCGCTGCTGTAGGGCCATGTGGGCAAAGCGCCAATCAACAGCAATACCAGAACGATAACCAGAATGGTGGACACGCGCTCCTCCTGAAAGCTAAATATTTTTCTCTCAAATCGGTTTTTGAGATGCCTATGTCTGTCGCGGAGTATGTCCGATCAGAGGACGCCTAAGGCATCGAGTTCAGGCAAATCAGGGGCTTAATGTAGCTTGCCCGACGAATGAGGAGGGAAAGTTGAGGTGAGCTACACATCGAACACGCGATAGGCCGCGGATGGCTGTTGCGACTGGAGCAAGGTGATGGCGACGTTATGGACCGGGATTCCCGCAGTGGTGTTTCCATTCAAGCTGCCGTGGTGCGCGTGACCGTGGACGATAAGATCGGCCCCGTGGCGATCCACTACTTCCGCCAGACGGGAACTGCCCAGATAGGGAAAGATCTCTGGTGCTTCTCCGGCGACTGTCGCGGCGATGGGGGCATAGTGAAGGACCACGACTCGCTTGGGTGTCCGCAGTTGAGACATGGCGCGTTCGAGCTTCATGGCTTCGTCAATTGAAGCCTTCACAAATGCCTTGATTTCGGGTTCGCCGAACGCTGTCAAGACGCCACGGCCGAAACCGCCGACAAAGCCCTTGGTGCCAGCGAATCCCACTCCGTCCCGTTCGTAGCCGGTGCCGTCGAGAACCTTGATTCCTTCCGAACTCATCATGCGCATGAGTTCGGCTTCCTTACCACACTCGTAGTCATGGTTCCCGAGGACCGCGATGGTCGGAATTCTGAGACGCACCAACACATTGACGAGTGGTTCCATTTCCTCCGGGCGTCCGAAGTTGGTTAGGTCTCCCGCAACCACCAGGACGTCGGCTTCATCACGAACGCGGCCGAACTGCTCCTTAAGAATGCCCAGGGTTTGCGCGGAGTAGTGAAGATCGGCGGTCGCGGCAATTCTCATACGGGGTCGCTAGGCTGCTCCCTTGTTTGCTTCGGCGCGGCCTGTCGGCCATAGTATTTTTTTTGCACGGGAGTTACGGTACTCCGCCAGCAAGTTGTCGAGTCCCCACTCGTTCACATCGATCGCGAACATGTTTTCGTCGACCAGGCTGCCGCGGAAACGTGCGGTGCGGCTGGGATTCAAGATCCCGAGCATGAAGTGATTGACCAGCTGAGTCCACACCACAAGGGGAACATAGTGGCTGTGTGCGGGGTAGACATATCGAAACAGAAGCAGGGCCCAAAGCAGCATTTCCCAGTGAGCGCCGGCCAGGTCGAGTATTCTGCTCCAGTCGAGGTGTCCCTGGGTCGCATAGATGATGTGAGCAATGTCGGCGCCGTCGAATCTTTCCCGGCGCACCACGAACAGTTTGGAAGCCAGCAACTCTTCCGCGGCGAGAATCTTGGTTTTAATGCCGAAGACTGTCGCTGGCCGTCCCCGAGCAATCCAGGAGGCGGTCACGATGAGGGCGGCATTGCTCATCCCGGTAATGAAGTCCACGAAGAAATCATCGCGGTGAGCTTTGGCGAGCCAGACGGGATCACAGACCTCACAGCGAAAGCCATGGTTATCCAGGAGCTCCAATGCCACGGATGCCGATTCGGATGTCAGGAAGATGTCGAGATCTTTGGCGGGACGGCGGACTCCAGTGTGCTCCTGTAAGGCGAAGGCGCCCGAAATCACGTGAGGAACCCGATGTTCCTTCAAAAGACGCAGTACGTCTTGATAGAGACGCTCCTGGTCGGTGTGGAGCTCGGGCTCGGTAGACGAAGTCACGGGCAAAGCCAGCTCTTCAGAGGACATGGCGCGAGGTTGGATGTGGGGGTGCAGAGTTGCGGTTGTTTAAAATACAAAGAGAAGAGTGTGGCGGACCTCCTGTTTCGGGGGGGACCGCCACTCTCGGTCAACTTGAACCGGCAGCTTGGGCCGGTGGGCTGAGCCTAGTTCTTCGGTGGCTCGACTGCTCCGCGTTCCTGCCTTGCCTCGGCGGAATACTTGCGCACGGTGGCGAGAAAGTGTTCCGAGCCCTGGGGAGGAGGAACCTGACCAGTCAGAATGCTCTTGAATGAAACGTCTTTCCCGTACAATTTGCTGGTCTCGTCATCGTCCTGCTTGACTACCGCACCATTCAGTTCGAGGCCGGCGAAGACCCCGCGCGATCGCGAGTAACTCAGCACTTCGGACCGCATTTTCCAATCGGTATTGGCTTCAGCCTGGCGTCCGACAGGCCCCGCTGCCACGGATGCTTCCGCACCCAGTTTGAACTTACTGGAGAGAAGATGTTCCATACCACGGTCGTTCATCACGAGCATGACCAAGTCAACGGCTTCTCCACCAAACTGAAGTCCCCAGCTGCCGCCAGCGATTGAAATGGGTGCAGGCGCGCTCCAGCCGTTAGACGTGCGGCAAGTTGCAACGCCCTTACCATAGCGGGCTCCGACGATAAAGCCACCTTTGATCATTGATGGCACAACCGCCACGCATTTGGCAGACTCCAAAACTTCTTTTGGAATTCCTTTGTCGGGCGCTCCCATCACTTCTTCAAGGACGTTGGCGGCAGCGTCGATCCGCTTCAATTCGTCTGAAGTCTTCTCATCACTGTCTTTGGCGTAGAGCGTGAAGCTCATCGCGGCGAGCAATACGCTCAGTGCTGTAAGTTTCCCGAGCAGTCTCATAAAGCCTCTCTCTGTTAACGGTGTGATGCTTTCCCAAGCAAGTATGGTGGCGCAATACGGGCGGGGATTCCATCAATGGGACACTGTAGGGACCTTGCAATCGTTTCCTTACAGGATTGCCCGTCTGATCCCTACAGCGCCCTTGGTGCGAATAATACTCAGGGCTACGTTGCGGCTGTGGCGGGCATGTTGGCCGCCGCTTATGACGACGATCCGCCAGCACTGCAATGATCCGCGACGTCGGTGACGTTGCTCACCTGAATGGTGTTCGACACAGCGGAGCCGGAGCTGTTTGTGGTGCTCGTACTGGATCCGGATGAACTCGATCCGGACGCGGAGTTAGTGTCGGAATTGTTGGTGGTGCCGGAATTATTGTTACCGGAATTGTTGGTGCTGGAAGCGGCGGAAGATACGGTAGCGGCAAGCTGGCCCGTCACTTCGACTTCGTGACCTACCTTGCCGCCCAGGTTGTCCGTCGAACCGGTGAGGGTATAAACGGTTCCAGTGTGGCTGTCAGTGAGAGTGTAGCTGCCAGTCGATCCTCCCAAACAGCCGCGCATCGTTTGACCGTTGGACGGTGTGTTGGTGGATTGAGAAGGCGTGGAATTCTGTGCGTTGGAGCCGCTCGGTGTGTCTTGGGCAAAGGCCAGTGCGGCGGCCAAGATCGTGGCGGGTATTAAAAACGCTATTCTCTTCATGGTGGAAGCCTCCGAGAGTTGTAGTCCTCGTTGAACTCTAGGCAGTCTGCCGGCCTGGGCCAATCCAGCCGATTCCTTAGCTCGGTCGAAGGTTTACGGTAGAAATATCTATTTCGATTCGTGGAATGCCGCTAGCGCGGCCATCGAACCAGGACTTCTACGTCTCCGCGCTTCTCCATGATCTCGACACGTACGGCGTGGTCCTTCCTTTCGAAATAAAGATCCAAAGAAGCAGAACCCACTTCCAGCCGCCGGATCCAGAGCTGCGAAATTGCGGGCGGCAAAAACGGTTGCTCAAGAATGATCCGCTTGTTGGGGGTGTCGATGGACATCCCGAGACAGGATTCCAGCAACATGAAAACTGCGCCCGCTGCCCACGCTTGCGGTGCACAGGCGACGGGATAAAGAGTAGGGCCTTCGCCAGATCGGCGTTCGAGACCACACAGCAACTCAGGTAGGCGGTGCAGGTCGACGTGGGCGCTGACGTCAAGAAGTGCCGAGAGGATACGGGCTGCCAGATCGCGGTATCCATAATTGGAAATGCCGAGTGCGATCATGGCGTTGTCATGAGGCCAGACCGACCCGTTGTGGTAGGACACCGGATTGTAACGAGATTCGGAGACGGCGACGGTTCGTACGCCCCAGCCGCTGAAGAACTCGGGAGCAAGCAGCGCTCGTGCGATGTGGATCGCATGTTCCGCGGAGGCAATACCGCTGAAGAGACAGTGGCCCGGATTCGAAGTTCTGACGCGGCACGGATTCTTCTGTCCGTCAAGGCCGAGCGCATACATTTGAAGGTCCGGACACCAGAAGAATTGTTCGAATCGCTCCTTCAGCATGGCGGCTTCCACGTCAAGGGTGCGGGCCTGGTCGTGTTTGCCTAAGACAACCGCGAGCTGGCCAGCAGCTTTCTTGGCGGAATAGACATAGCCCTGTACTTCACATAGAGCAATCGGAGGCTCGGCAATGGAACCGTCGGCGTGAAACACCGAGTCGTTGGAATCTTTCCATCCCTGCTGAACGAGTCCCTTTTCGGAGCGGCGACTGTACTCGACAAAACCGTCATGATCGCGGTCGCCATAGCGATCGATCCACTCCAGGGCGGCCTCGATGTTCGGCCAGATTAACCGAATGAGTTCCAGATCCGCGGTTCGCTGGTAATAGGCTCCTGCCAGGACGATGAACAGCGGCGTTGCGTCTACCGATCCGTAATAGCGCTCGAAAGGAATCTCCCCCAATGCCGCCATCTCTCCGTGACGGGCCTCGTGCAGGATCTTGCCGGGCTCGGCCTCGGAGAAGGAGTCTTCCTCCGTCGCCTGAGTGGCGGCCAGATAGTTGAGAACGCCTTTGGCAATTTGCGGATTCATCCACAAACATTCCAGCGCGGTGATGATTCCGTCACGTCCGAATACGGCACTGAACCAGGGCACACCGGCATAGGGGTAGTCGGTTTCCGGATTGCCGACGGTCATCATCCGAATGTCGGCGCCGGAACGTCGTAGCCAGTTGTTGAATTGTTCGCTGGAGGAGTGAGCGTAACAGCTGCCGTTGCTACCGGCGGTTCGCATCTCGGCGGCGGTTGCTTCCAACGCAGTCTCAAATGAATCCGTCTGCTCGGGGCAGGGTCCATAGCGACACGAAACAATGAGTTCAAGGATAACTTGCTGCTTCGGCTCCAACAGAATATTGAATTCGCAACCCCGGGCGGAAATATTGTCGGGCGCTGGAGAGCTGCAAATGCAGGTTTGCCGAACCACGTCATCCAGCCCACGATA
>WNFR01006569.1_pt1 | contig 24380 bp, 23 predicted proteins | sample 5400221 | NCBI WGS metagenome assembly WNFR01 (sample SAMN13153357, study PRJNA577476) | soil metagenome | isolation source: 40 cm soil under Madrone tree | place: USA:California | collected 2016-06-14 | reverse complement strand
CGGCCGCATCTCGATCACCGAATACGCCGAGCTGATGCACAAGCTGTTGGGCGAGCGCGCCTGGCTTTTGGCCCGCATCGCCGACGAGGAGGGCCTGGCCCGCGAGCGCGCACGGCTCGCCAAGTTGCTCGGCGCCGCGTCGGACGACAGCGCCGAAGCGCTGCTGGCCGCTGCCTGCGCCGATGTGGCTTTCGACACCGCCGGCCTGCGCGAGGCGGTGCGCGCGCTCGCCAAGGGCGCCAAGACCAACAAGACCTATAGCCAGATCATCGCCCAGTGGCTCGACGCGCCCGACGGCCGGCCGGCCCATCTCGCGACCTACCGCTCGGTGTTCTTCACCAAGGAGGGCACGCCGCGCAAGAAGATCGCCGACGCAGGCACGCTCAAGGCGATGCCGGAGATCGTGGGCGTCCTCAACGACGAGAGCGACCGCCTCGGCCAGGCGCACGAGCGCATCCGCGCCGCCACGCTGGTGGAACTCACCATTGCCCTGCTGCGCCTCGGCCTCGACAGCGTCGAGCGCTATGCCCGCGGCAAGCGACGGCGCGCGGCGCTCGACTATGATGATCTGATCGTCGCCACCCGCCGCCTGCTCGAGCGCGCCGACAGCGCGGCCTGGGTGCTCTACAAGCTCGATGGCGGCATCGATCACGTGCTGGTCGACGAGGCGCAGGACACCAATCCCGACCAGTGGGAGGTGATCCGCCGCCTGACCGAGGAGTTCTTCACCGGCCAGGGCGCGGTCGAGCGCAACCGCACGGTCTTCGCCGTCGGCGACACCAAGCAATCGATCTTCGGCTTCCAGCGCGCCGATCCGCGCAAGCTGAAGGAGATGCGGACCTGGTTCGAGGAGCGCAGCCGCGTGGCCGAGAAAAGGTTCCAGCCGGTCGAACTCAACGTCTCGTTTCGCTCGACTGCGGCAGTTCTCGATGCCGTCGATTGGGTGTTCGGCGAGGCCGCCGCCGCGCAGGGCGTGGTCGATGAGGGCGCGGTGTTTCATTTGCCCAGTCGCCGGGGCCATGCAGGCAAGGTCGAGGTCTGGCCGCTGGTGCGCGGCCAGAAGAGCGAGGCCGATCCCACCGACCTCGACGCCGATCATGGCGCGCTGGCGCCCCCGCACGAGCGGCTGGCGCGGCTGATCGCCGTGCATGCCAAGGGCCTGATCGGCACGGAGCGCCGGCCCAACGGCAAGCTGGTCAATGCCGGCGATTTCATGGTGCTGGTGCGCAGGCGCAATGCCTTCGTGACCGCCCTGGTGCGCGCCCTCAAGCGCGAGGGCATCGAGGTGGCGGGCGTCGATCGCCTCGACCTCGCCCAGGAGCTGGCGATCCAGGATCTTCTGGCCCTCGCGCGCTTCGTGCTGCTGCCGCAGGACGATCTCAATCTCGCGAGCCTCCTGAAATCGCCGCTGGTCGGGCTCGACGAGGAGGCGCTGTTCGAGCTCGCCTGGAACCGCAAGGGGCATCTGTGGCGCACGCTGCGCGACCGTGCGGGAGAAAACCCGCGCTTTGCCGCCGCCCATGAAAAACTGGCGGGCTGGCTTGGCGTCGCCGACCTTGTGACGCCCTTCGATTTCTTTGCCCGGGTGCTCGGGCCGCAAAAAGGCCGGCGGCATCTGCTCGAACGGCTGGGTCGCGAGGCGGCCGATCCGATCGATGAGTTGCTGGCGCGGGCGCTGCAGTATCAGCGCGCCGAGGCGGCCTCGCTGCAAGGCTTCCTGCGCTGGTTCGAACAGGGCGGCGGCGACATCAAGCGCGACCTCGACCAGAACCGCCGCCGCGAAGTGCGCATCCTCACCGTGCACGCGGCCAAGGGGCTGCAGGCGCCGATCGTCTACCTGCCCGACACCACGCGCGTGCCGCAGAACATCGACCGTCTGCTGACCGCCGCCGACGGCGAGGCGCGGCTGTGGCTGGCGCGCAGCGAGGACGCCAACGACGCGGCGCGCAAGTGGCGCGACACGGTGCGCGCGCGGATGCTCGACGAGCAGAACCGGCTTTTATACGTCGCCATGACGCGCGCCGAAGACCGGCTCTATGTCGGCGGCTGGGTGGGCTCGCGGAAAGAGGACAACGGCTGCTGGTACGAGCGCATCACGGCGGGACTCGCGGCCAGCCTGGATGGCGGTGGCGACGACGACGGAGATGGTGACGATAACTGGGGCGGCGATGCGCCACGCGGTCATGCGCTCAGGCGCTCGTTCGATTTCACGACGCTGCTCGGCAACGACGGCTGGGAGGGCGAAGGCTTCGAGCTGATCGGCGAGGGCAATATTCCCGCCGGCATCCAGGAGGAACTGCCGCTGGTGGCGCCGGACTCGCTGCCGGGCTGGATCCATCAGCTGCCGAAGCCGGAACCCGATCCACCGACGCCGCTCGCGCCCTCGCAGCCGCTGCCCGACGAGGCCCAATCGCAAGGCCCTGCCTTCAGTCCGCTGGCATCGGAAGATGCAACGCGCTGGCAGCGCGGCCGCCTGATCCACGAATTGCTGCGCATCCTGCCGGCGCTTCCGCCTGCGGAGCGCCCAGACGCCGCGCGCCGCTTCCTCGCCCATCCCGCGCACGGCATCGACCCCGAGCGCGCCAGCCAGTGGGCGGCCGAGGCGCTCGGCGTCACCGAGGCGCCCGCGCATGCCGCGTTGTTCGGACAGGACTCGCGCGCCGAGGTGCCGTTGATCGGCACGATCCGCACCGCGTCGGGCACCTTCACCGTGAGCGGCCAGGTCGATCGCCTGAGTGTCGGCGCACGCGAGGTGCTAATCGTCGACTACAAGACCAACCGTCCGCCGCCCGACGCGGCCGAGAGCGTGCCGCTCGCCTATCGCCGCCAGCTCGCGCTCTACCGCGCGCTGCTGGGCGAGATCTTTCCCGGCCGCACCATCCGCGCCTTCCTGCTGTGGACGGCGGCGCCGCGGCTGATGGAGATCGCTGGAGATGTCCTGGACAAGGCGATGCCTTGGCCCTCCCCGCCTTGAGAGGCAGAGCTGTCGCAAATGGCCACCGCAGCACCCCTCAATGCTCTACGGTATCGACTAACCCAGCTGCGATATCGCGTGAGCATTCTTCGAGGTCCTGTATGGCACGCCGTCGGTCAGCTCGACGTCTCACGAGAGCGGTTCCCACGCGAGGAACGCCAATCTCGATATATCTGATGGCGGGATTCGAATAGTAGTGCTCCAGGCGCTCGCCAACGATGACTACCGCCTCGCCGGATTCGACGACCGCAAGACATTCCCTGATCGTTGTTACGACTGGCCCTCGCGCGATCGGCCGCCCAGAGGGAGTATGGTCAGGGAAATGGATCGCCGCCCACGCTCCCAGCTGATGATTGTCCGGCAATGTCGGCAAGGTCTCTAGCGCGAGCTCTTCCGGATCGATCAAGTCCCTGTCGCACAGCCTGTGGTCGGCAGGCACGACCAGCTTCTTCTTCTCCTCGAACAGGACCGTGCATTGCACCAAGCCGTCATGGGAAAGCGGGAGTTTGCAGAACGCTGCATCGACCTTGCCCAGCGCAACCGCCTCAAACTGGTCCAGCAGCGAAAGCTCCACCCAGTCGACATCGAAATGGAACTTGCTCCTGAGATGTCTGACAAATGGCAAGGTCAACTCATAAAGACCGCCACCGAGGAAACCGATACGCAGCCGGCTTGCCTGGCCAAGGGCGGTCTTCCTGCAATCGTCCAGCGTGGCGCGCAGGACCAAGCCAGCGGGTTCTACTCCAACGCGAAATTTCTCACCAAGGGGCGTCAGCTGAACCCGCCTGCTCGTTCTTGTGAAGAGCTGCCCCCCAACCTCTTTCTCCAATGAATTTATCGCTTCGGAGACGGAGGATTGGGCGAGAGACAGTCTCTTCGCCGCTTTTCCGAAATGTAGATCCGTTGCGACCGCCAGGAAGTAGTCGATCTGCCGCAGTTCCACGCCGATTCTCGCGTCAACCGATTGATCGGATTTACTGAGTGGGTACGAGCCTACGCTTCGATGATGCGGTCCACAACTCGGGTAAAGCCGTGGCAAACCCGTCCGGGCATCAGGGGCCGATCAATCGGCAGTGCCGATCGAACGCGGGTGGAACGGCGCTTGGTCACAAGGGGCATGAACACGATATCCGCTGCTCGCACAGCGGGAGTAACAACTATGGGAAAACTGCAAGGAAAAGTGGCCGTCATCACCGGCGGCACTCAAGGTATCGGCCTCGCCTCGGCCAAACTATTCGCCAGCGAGGGCGCTCACGTCTTTATTACGGGCCGACGCCAGAAAGAACTTGAGGAGGCGATGGCCTCAATCGGCAGCAACGTCACCGGAGTTCAGGGCGACGTTTCCGACCTGGCCGACCTCGATCGTCTCTACGAGAGAATCAAAGCGAAGGGCCGAATTGACATCCTCTTCGCCAATGTCGGGCTTGGTGGATTTGTTCCCTTGGGAAGCATCACCGAAGAGTACTTCGACAAGACCTTTGACATCAACGTCAAGGGCCTGCTCTTCACAGTCCAAAAGGGCCTTGCCGCTGCTGAACGACGGGGCTTCCATCATTCTTACCGGATCGGCGGCGGCTGCCAAGGGCACGCCCAGCTTTGGCGTTTACGCCGCGAGCAAGGCGGCTGTCCGCTCCTTCGTGCGGACCTGGACCTCGGAGTTGAAGGACCGCCGGATTCGCTCGAACGTTCTCAGCCCTGGCCCCGTCATCACGCCGCAGGTCGCCCTACAACCGCCTGAAGCGATTGCGCGAATTGTGTCGACGGTCCCGATGGGACGCATGGCGGAGCCCGAAGAAATCGCCAAGGCGGCTCTCTTTCTAGCGTCGGACGACTCCAGCTTCGTCACGGGGATCGAGCTGTTCGCTGATGGCGGACGCGCTCAGATCTAGCGCGCGATGATGTGCCCACGCTGCCCCATGGGGAGCCGCCTGCGATCGACGGCAGGCCGATACAGGAGTCAACAAAATGCCCGCACCTTACACTGGCGGATGCCAATGCGGCTCAGTGCGTTACGTATTGACGTCGGAACCAATACGCCTGGCTGCCTGCCACTGCAGAGAATGCCAGCGCCAATCCGGCAGCGCCTTCGGCATGTCCATGCCGGTGAAGAAGGACAGCCTGACAGTGACCGGCCTGACGAAGCAATTCAGGCGTATGGCCGACAGTGGCAACGAGGTTACGGGTGTGTTCTGCCCCGAGTGCGGTGTCCGCATCTATCATGTTCTGAAGTCTGCACAGGACGTGGTTTCCATCAAACCCGGCACTCTTGACGACACACGCTGGCTCCGACCAGAACTCTTCATCTGGATGAAGAGTGCGCAGGGCTGGGTTCCTGTCCCCAACGGCGTCAAAGCCCTTGAGGAACAGACGTAGCGTACAGTTTTGCACAAATCGTCTGCCTCGCCGGCATTCCTGGTCGCAGAACGAAAGCCTGCCGAGCGACGTGAGTTCGTCCGGAGCCGGGCTGCCAAGGCCGCCTAAACAGCCTGAACTTGACATCATACGAATCACGGAGACTGCCATGTCACGCACCATCAAGTTTGCGAAAGCCGGAGGGCCGGATGTCCTCGAATTCATCGAAATGGAAGTCCCCGCCCCTGGTCCGCACGAAGTTCGTATCAAGGTCAAAGCAATCGGCATCAACCGGGCCGAGTCGACGTGGCGCAATGACAAATATGTCGGATCCCCAATATTCCCCGCCGGTCTGGGCTATGATTGCGCAGGAGTTGTCGATGCTGTGGGCAAAGATGTTACTGATTTTGCCGTGGGCGACACAGTCAGTACGATTCCAGCTTTCTCCCTAAATAAATACTTCACTTACGGGGAGGTCATTCTCGCCCCCGACCATGCCGTGGTGAAGCACCCGGAATCGCTTTCATTCGTCGAAGCGGCGTCGGTCTGGATGATGTTCATTACGGCCTATGGCGCGCTCGTCTTCGACGCTCAAGTGAAAGCGGGCGACTTCGTCATCATCCCCTCAGCTTCGAGCAGCGTCGGCTTGGCGGCGATTCAAATTGCGAATTACGCCGGTGCGACCCCCATCGCGCTGACGCGCACTTCGGAGAAGAAACAGCGGCTGCGCGAGGCTGGCGCACCGCACGTCATTGCAACCCAGGAGCAAGACATGGTCGCCGAAGTGATGCGCATCACGGACGGCAATGGCGCGCGCGTTGCCTTCGATCCCGTAGGTGGCCCGGACTTTCCCAAGCTGATCGCCGCGCTGACCTTTCAGGGCATCGCCTACATCTACGGCGCACTGAGCGAGGATGACACCCCGATCCCTGTGCTGGAGATGATCCGCAAGATGCCCGCGGTCAAGGGATACAGCATCCGACTGGTGACGGGCGACGCGGAACGCCGGAAGGTCGCAGTGGAGTACGTCACCAGGGGCCTCGCGAGTGGCGCGCTCAAGCCGGTCATCGATCGTACATTCAAGTTCGACGAGATGGTGGAAGTGCACCGCTATCTGGAGAACAGCGGCCAATTCGGCAAGATCGTCGTTACTCTTTGAGCTGATGTTGACTCCCCGATTGGTGTGAGGCCGTGTAAGCGGCCCTCAGAAGGTTTCGGAACCATCAATCACGCCGATCGGGATCGGAGCGATCCCCTTGCACGCCAGCGCTTGAGCGCCGTCTCCATCGCCTGGCGTATCGCCAAGTAGAACTCGGCCATTTCCTCGAGGCGATCACGTGCTGTTCCCGATGCGGCGGTGCCTGCACCGTTCGTTAGCAGCCCGGCGAGCGCATCGAGCAGGCGGTTCTGTTCGGTCAGCATACCCTCGTAATTGTCGGACGCCGCGTACAGGGCGCGCTTGCTGCCGCGCTCGCCGTGACGACGGGCGAGGGTGTACTTCTCCAAGAGCCGGGCGGCGACGCTGGCGCTGCTCTTGCTGATCTCCAGATCGGTCGTGATGCGGTCCAGACTGACCGGTTCGGCGCTGAGCAGCAGGTAGCCGTAAAGGCGCGCTGCCGTCTGGGGCACGCCCCAAGGCACAAGGAGACGGGCCACGTCCTCGATGAAGCGCCGCTTGGCTCCGGTCAGGGGTTTATTTGACATATTCGGCATATCTCGAATATACGACAGATAGAGTACATTTACACCAAACGAAGCGCAGTAGGGAGAAATCCCATGCCTGCCACGCCGATCGCAAAGAGCAGCCCATGAGCAAGGCTGTCGACCCGAGAATGCTCGCCGGCATCGATGCGGGCCCTCGGCGTCTGGCGCAGCCGAGCCTGTAGGAGTGGACCGCGTGTGGCTGTCGCTGTTCGTGTTCGGTTTCTGCGCCTGGATGGCGTTCATGGGTTGGGATGCCGCGCGCACGGGCTTTACGGCGGTGCCGGCTTGGCTTCAGGTGCTCGGCGGCCTCGCCATCGTGATCAACAGCATCGGCACCTGGTGGACGTTCCGAGAGAACACCTTCGCGGCGCCGGTGGTGAAAATCCAGGAAGGCCAGCAGGTGATCGACACCGGCCCTTACGCCATCGTTCGGCATCCGATGTACGCAAGCGCATTGTTTCTCCTCATCGGCCTGCCACTATTGCTCGGTTCCCGGATCGGCCTCGTGTTTTCCGCGCTGTTCATCCTAGCCATTGCATGGCGCGCGGTACACGAAGAGCGCGCTTTGCGCGCGGAACTAAAGGGCTATGGGGACTATACCGCACGTGTGCGCTATCGCTTCATTCCATTCGTCTGGTAGTCCTCCCGTGACCGCCATGAAGCATCCGCCGAGACCCGGGCGGGCCCGAGAGAAGTTGTAGCGCATGATCATCCGGCTGCGGCCCGCTCGGATTGGTGCTCCCCCTGCGGGGGAGGAAAGCGCTTTTGCGCCGGCTCCTCAGGGACGGCTCGCATGGCCGATTGCCCAGACATAGGCTGATACCGCGGCAAGATCCTGCTTCGACAGAGGGCTTCCCCCCATTGGCGGCATCACGCCCTCGTAGCGTTTCGGCTTGGGTACACCCTTCTCGATGATGCCGCGCAGGCTCGCCAAGCTGCCATCGCCCCACAACCAGTGTCCCGTGGTGAGCGGTGGCCCGACCGGGCTGCCGCCAGCGTCCGATCCATGGCAGCCGCTGCAGGCGCCACTGCTCGCTTCACCGTGGTAGATGCGGTTCCCGAGCGCCACCTGCGCAGCGGTGGCGCCGGGTGGCGTCGGCAGCGCGGGCGCCTGGCGTCCCGCATCGGGATGCACGCCCTCTGGTGGCAGGACGGTTTGCGAAGCCGTCACGGTCGAAGCTGGTGTCGATGCCGGAGCGACCTTGTCGGAGCCGTCCCCGTTGTACGTGATGCGCCAGATCCGGCCATGTACGTCGTCAGAGACGTAAAGCGCGCCGTCCGGTCCCACGGCGAGACCCGTCGGCCGGAAGGCCGCCCGTCCCGGCTCCTTGTATGCGCCGGCGAACCCGTCCGCGAAGACGACGTCGGGGCCCGACGCCTTTCCATCGGCCAGCGGCTGGAAAACGACGTTGTATCCGCCTTGCGGCAGGGGCGCGCGATTCCACGACCCGTGAAAGGCGATGAAGGCGCCGCCGCGATAGCCCGCCGGAAACTTGGCGCCGAGATAGATCGCCAGATCGTTGGGTGCCCAATGGCCCGGGAAAGCGGCGACGGGCCCCTGCCGTTGAGCGCAGAGGCCGACAGTCTTGCCGCCGTCGCCGCCATACTCCGGCGCAAGCACGAGCTTCTTCTGATTCTGGTCATAATAGCATTCCGGCCAACCGTAGTCGGCCCCCGCCGAGAGCTGGATCAGTTCTTCCGCCGGCAGCTCCGCGCTCTGTTCGGCCGTGTAGAGCCGCGGCCAGTTCTGGTACAGCTGATCGCGCCCGTGCTGCGTCGCAAACAGGCGGCCGGCCGCATCGAATGCGAAGCCTTCCCCGTTGCGAATGCCGCTGGCGTAACGCTCTGCCGGCGAGAAGACCTGATCCGCCTTGTTCGCGTCGTAGCGCCAGGTACCTCCGCGCGTCTCTTTCTCGACGCACGGATCGAGGCCGCGGGATCCGGCAATACGATTTTCCGCTTGGCAGGCGTTCGTCGCCGAGCCCAGATCGACGAACAAATTGCCCTTCCCGTCGATGATGAACGGATGCATCGGGTGATCGCCGGTCAGCGGCAGTCCCGACAGGACGACTTTCGGCGGCGCGCTCGGCACCAGCGAGCCCGGAGCGAGTGCGTATCGGAGGATGCGGCCATTCTCCTCGGCGTATAGCGCACCGTTATAGAGCCTGATTCCGCTGCCGCCGGTACCGCCCGACTCTACCGTTACCCCGAAACGCTGAATGACGTTGGCGTGGCCGTCGCCTTTGGTGTCTCTCAAGGCAATCAGAAATCCGCCAGGCGGCGGAGGTGAATTGAGGAAATAGCGGCCGCTCCAGGTGTTGGCATAAAGCGCGCCATCCGGCGCCACGGCAAGTTGCCGAACGTGGCCGAGATTGTCCGCGAACACCGTCGCACAGAATCCTGGGGACAGGGCAAGACCGCCATTGTCGCCCGGACAGGCCGAGGCTTGAGGCGACGATCGGGCATTCCCTGTAGTTTGCGCGCTCAGTCCTCCCACTATGGTCATCAACATCGCAAAGGCAGATACGACGACCACTCCGACCCGTACGCCATGGCGACTCGAAATCGTCATTTCCGTCTCCTTACTTACCGTCATTGTCACACCGCAACGACGCCAAGCAGGAAGTTCGGCGCGATCAGCCCTGTCCTTCCATGAAGTGACGCCTTTGCCTGGCCCGCCGATGGCGCATGGCGGGCCGGCGACAGGGGCATGTGGGTTGCCTGAGTTCGGGATGCTGCGTTCGCATCGCCGGCACGCGCACGGCGGCAGGCCTCTGCATTTGAATTCCACGGAGGGAAGCCGCCAACGGCAGTGGCCCCCAGCACGACGGCCTTCATGGCGACCGTCCTTGACTATAATGCAGCTGCGACGCCGCGAAGATTACAGGTCGGCGCAGGCGTAGGTGTTGATTTCCATGCCGACGGCGATCTCGACGATGCGCGGTGTTTTCCAAACCATTGCGTTTCTCCATGGAATCCATTTCGAGGCAACTTGAATTCGGTATTTTGCAGCGACCGACTCCGATTCGATCGCCTGTTATCGTCAATTGTTGGATGCAGAAGGGGCGTTATTCGATGACACCCGCCACACGATGTTTGCCAGGTCGTCCGCTATTAACAGTCCGCCGGACCGATCGACTGCCAAACCAACCGGCCTTCCGCGTGCCTGATCGTTCGCATCGAGGAAGCCGGTGACGACGTCCTGCGCCTGGCCGTTGGGCCGTCCGCCACTAAACGGCACGAAAACCACCTTGTAGCCGTTAAGAGGGCTTCGATCCCAACTTCCGTGTTCGCTTACGAACGCACCGCCGCGGAAGCTTGCGGGAAGGTCGGTGCCTGCGTACATCACGACACCCAACGGCGCTACGTGAGAGCTTAAGGCGTAGTCCGGCACAATCGCTGCGGCCACCAGGTCGGGGCGCTGCGGCTGGACCCGCGGATCCAGGTGCTGGCCGTAATAGCTATAGGGCCAGCCGTAGAAGCCTCCGTCCCGCACCGAGGTCAGATAATCCGGAACCAGGTCGGGCCCGATCTCATCACGTTCGTTGACGACGGCCCAGAGTTTGCTGCTCTCAGGCTCCCACGCAAGGCCGGTGGGATTGCGCAGGCCGCTGGCGAAGATGCGATGGGCGCCCGATGCCCGGTCGACCTCCCAGATGGCAGCTCGTTCATATTCGGCCTGGATTCCATTTTCGGTGATGTTGCTGTTTGATCCGACCCCGACATAGAGCTTGGAGCCATCCGGACTGGCCAACAGACTTTTTGTCCAGTGATGATCGATGGGTCCGCCAGGAAGGTCCGTGAGCTTGGTGCCTGGCGCACTGATGCTGGTTTGCCCTTCCTGATAGGGATAGCGGACGATTGCGTCAGTGTTCGCTACGTAGAAATCCTGGCCAACCAAAGCAACGCCAAAGGGCGAATTGAGGTGGTCCACGAAGACGGTTCGTACATCCGGAATGCCATCACCATTCGTATCGCGCAGTAGCGTGATGCGATTTCCGCCCTCGCCCTTGGCGCCGGCGAACCACTGTACCCATCCAGTGACCAGATCCTTGGGGCGATGGATCGGCGCTTTCGGACCATTGCCCTCAACCACCAACACGTCCCCGTTGGGAAGGACGTAGAGGGACCTTGGATGCTCAAAGCCGGTGGCCAATGGGTGGACCTGCAATCCCTGCGGCACGGTCGGAGTTTCCTTTCCCCATGCGACTACTTTCGCGATCCGTATCGGCGGTATCAGATACTGCTGCAGCTCGGGCAGCACGGGATTGGCACCGATCTGAATCTTCGGATCGCCGCCATCATCATAACAGCCGGCGAGTCCCAACCCGGCGATGGCGACAACGGCCAGACGCGACAGGGTCGCTGAATGTGCAATTTTGAGGACACCCATCATATGCCTGCTCCAACGCGACGACGGGATATCAGGGTCCGCCCCGCCCAGCTCGTGACTAGCAGAATGACGACGACGAGCCCGGAAAGCGTCAGGCCCGTTGGTACCACTGCGGTGTAACCGTCACGACTGTGAACGAAGGCATTTATCAGCGAGAGCAAAAAAGCGAGCGCGTAACCAACCGCGTGAGGCCAAGCCAGTGTACGGCTCCGTTTGCCGCCTACAAAGTCAATCACGAAAGCGACGGCCGTAACGCCTGCCATGATCAGACCGGCGGTGATCAGCCAGTCGGAGAACGACTCCCACATCACATCGGCGGTCTGCCAATAGGCTAGATCGGTGACAAAAGCGGCCGTGAAATAGGCGATGGGAAACGGCACCAGCATCCGATGAAGCGGTTCTCCACGGACGGGCAAGCCCATCCAGTTGGGCGCGATGCGGCTGATGTTATCGGGTATCATTGCAATGCCATCCGGTTACCCAAGTTACCCCAAGCGTAACCATAGAGAGATGGACCGGGCCATTGCACGAAGGTTCAACCGCACGCTCCAATCGGTTGAGAAGATCATACCTAGGTTTAGGATCGGCGACCTGAGGCCTTGCAGGCGCATCAAACGGCAAGAATGACGCAAGGGCAGCAATCCTCGGCATGCGGCGTCTTGCTCGGTGAATTACAACCATCAATGCTACCGGCGCGCCGGTCGCCGACAACTCCAACATCATGACCGCCGGCCCATGCCGCCCCGCGCTGCTGCAGGACATCTGGCGGATCGAGATTTAGATGTTTGCTGGCTGGCGATACCCCCTTTTGAAATATTTGCGGGGTGGGAGGATGACGATGACCGAGCCAACCGACGTCGACAATGATCCTGCCCTGACATCGCGCCGGCGGTTTCTGCGCGAAGGTGGTGCATTGGTGGGTGGAGCCGTCATGGGGGGCGGTGTCGCGGGCAGCAAAGCGCTGGCGGCAGGCGACAATTCCGACAACCTCCCGCCCAACGTCCCGGAATGGATGAAGATGCCCGGCGATCCGATGGGAAGCCAGCCCTATGGGGCGCCTTCGCCGTTCGAGAAAAGGCATCATCACGCCAAACGGACTGTTCTACGAACGCCATCATGGCGGCGTTCCCACGATCGATCCGGCGCAGCACCGGCTAATGCTCCATGGCCTCGTCGACAAGCCGCTGATCTTCACCATGGATGACATCCGGCGCTTTCCTTCGCAATCGCACATCTATTTTCTCGAATGCTCGGGCAATCCCACCTACAAGAAACCCTACGGCAAAACGGCATCCGACCTTGTCGGCCTCTTGAGTTGTGCCGAATGGACCGGGGTCAGCCTGAAGCTTGTTTTGCAGGAAGCGGGATTGCGGCCGGGCGCGAAGTGGGTCGTCGCCGAAGGCGCGGATGCCGCTGCGGAGACGCGCAGCATTCCGATCGAAAAATGTCTCGAAGACGCGATGCTGGTATACAGCCAGAATGGCGAGCGGCTGCGCCCGCAGCAAGGCTATCCGCTGCGGCTGCTGCTGCCGGGTTTTGAGGGCGACATGAGCGTAAAGTGGCTCCGCCGCCTGCGCGTCGCTGCGGAGCCGACTTACTCACGCGAAGAAACATCCAAATATACCGACCTGATGCCGGACGGATCGGCGCGTGAGTTCACGTTCTACATGGAAGCCAAATCCATCATCACGCGGCCCTCGGGCGGCCAGCGGCTGAGCACACCAGGCTTTCACGAGATCAGCGGTATCGCCTGGAGCGGACATGGCAAGGTCAAGCGGGTCGACGTCTCTGTCGATGACGGCAAGAGCTGGCAGGAAGCGCAGCTGCAGGAGCCGGTGCTGACGCGGGCATTGACCCGATTCAGGCTTCCCTGGCAATGGGGCGGCAAACTGGCCGTGCTTCAAAGTCGCGCAACAGATGAGACCGGTTACGTCCAGCCGACATTGGCCGAGCTTCTCGCGGTGCGCGGCGACAATTCTTTTTACCACAACAACGCCATTTGGCCCTGGCGCATCGCAGCGGATGGCGAGGTGTCCAATGCCAACGCGTGAGTTTTATATCGCAATGCTCGCCTTTCTTGCGCTGGCATCCGTTGCGCGCGCGCAGGCGCAAAGCGCCTACGGCATCGGTCGATCAGCAACGCCGGCGGAGATCGCGGGCTGGAACATCGATATCGATCGCGACGGCAATAACCTTCCGTCGGGAAACGGCCGCGTCAGTCACGGGCGTGAGGTGTTCGATCAGCAATGTGCGTCCTGTCACGGCGCAAAAGGCGAGGGCGGCCTCGGCGATAAATTGGTGGGCGGGCAGGGCACGCTGGCGACGCCGAAGCCGGTCAGGACCGTCGGCAGTTATTGGCCGTACGCCCCGACATTATTCGACTATATACGCCGCGCCATGCCGCAGAACGCGCCGCAATCGCTAAGCAACGAGGACGTCTATGCGGTCTCCGCTTACATCCTCAATCTGAACGGCCTGCTTCCGCCGGATGCGACGCTCGACGCCAAGACGCTGAGTGCGATCAAGATGCCAAACCGGAGCATGTTTGTCGGCGATCCCCGTCCCGACGTGAAAAACCCGGCATGCATGACTGGTTGTTAAGGAACAAGTAAAAGCATTCGACCGGCTGGACCGGATCAATTCGATTTCCCAACAGGCCGTTGCGGATCAGGCAGCAGCAGCCACAAAGCCAAACAAGTTATCCACATTGCACGGACTTATGATATTCTAGATCGTCCTGTAAGGGCCCTTAGAGGCTCGCTGGGGGATCGATGATTCGCGAAGATTACGAGGAAATGAAGCGGCTCCTTGCGGAAACGCAGGCTGAGCTCCGGGAGGGGAACCTGTCTCCGGTACTGACCGCCGCACTTGAACATTGTCGTACGGTCACGGCGGGCGCGCTTATGAGCATTTGGGCCCGATCGACTGGGGTCGCCGAACAACAAGGATCCTAACACCTGGTTTGATCGTGGCTCACGGTTGCAATGATGTCACCGTGCCGCATCCACCGGCGTCCGGATCGCCCGCAGCGGATGATTCGCTGCTATTTCCAGAGACTTCTTCAGCAACCTGCTGGACAAGGCCCCTCGCTGCGGGAGAGGAATGATTTCTGAAGCTGAGGCGTGAATGCGCTATGTGCTGCGCACGCGCCGTACCGCGTCCTGCCAGCCGGCGTAGCGGCGGTCGCGGGCTGTTGCTTCTTCCACCGGCTGGAACGCGCGGTCGAGCGTCCAGGTCGAGGCGAGCGCGTCGATCGAGGGCCAAAGGCCCGCCGCGAGTCCGGCCAGGAAAGCCGCGCCAAGCGCTGTCGTCTCGGTCACGGTGGGCCGTTCGACGGGCGCGCCGACCGTGTCGGCCAGACGCTGCATCAGCATGTCGTTTGCCACCATGCCGCCGTCGACGCGCAGCTCGGTGAAGTCGGCCCCGTCGCCGCGCATGGCCTCGACGAGGTCGCGCGTCTGGTAGCAAACCGAATCCAGCGTGGCGGCGGCGACCTCGCCGGGGCCGGAGTCACGGGTGAGGCCCAAGATCGCGCCGCGCGCGTCGGGATCCCAGTAAGGCGCGCCCAGGCCGACAAAGGCCGGCACCAGATAGACGCCGTGATCGGGCCGGGCCTGTTTGGCGAGCGCCTCGATGTCGGACGAACGCTCGATCAGGCGCAGGCCGTCGCGCAGCCATTGCACCGCGGCGCCGGCAATGAAGATGCTGCCTTCGAGCGCGTAGGTGCGCTTGCCCTTGAGCTGATAGGCAATGGTGCTGAGCAGGCGATGCCTGGAACGCACCGGCTTGTCGCCGGTATTGAGCAAGGCGAAGCATCCCGTGCCGAAGGTCGCCTTCACCATGCCGGGCTTCACGCAGGCCTGCCCCACGGTCGCGGCCTGCTGATCGCCGGCCATTCCGAGGATGGGCACCGGACTGCCGATGAAGTCCGCGGTCGCGACGCCGAGTTCGCCCGAGCAATCCACGACCTCGGGCAGCAGCGACGACGGCACGCCGAACAGCTTCAACAGCTCGTCGTCCCAGGTGCCCTTATGTATATCGAGCAGCAAGGTGCGGCTGGCGTTGGTGGCGTCGCTCGCATGCGTCTTGCCGCCGGTCAGCCGCCACAGCAGGAAACTCTCGATCGTGCCGGCCGCCAGCGTGCCCTTCCCGGCCTGGGCACGAGCGCCCTTCACGTTGTCGAGGATCCAGTGTAGCTTGGTGCCGGCGAAATAAGGGTCGAGCAGCAAACCCGTCCTTGCCGCCACCGCCTCCTCGTGACCGGCGCGCTTGAGGTCGGCGCAGAAATCGGCGGTGCGGCGGTCCTGCCAGACGATGGCGTTATGTACAGGCTTGCCCGTGGCGCGGTCCCAGACCACCGTCGTTTCGCGCTGGTTGGTGATGCCGATGCCGGCCAGCACCCGGGCGTCGAGCCCGGCCTTGGCCAGCGCACCGCGGCAAACCTCGACCGTAGCCGACCAGATCTCCTCCGGGTCGTGTTCGACCCAGCCGGCTTGCGGAAAGATCTGCGGCAATTCCTTTTGCGCCGAGGCGAGCGGCCGCCCCGTGGCGTCGAAGACGATCGCGCGGGTGCTGGTGGTGCCCTGGTCGATGGCGAGGATATGCCGGCCGGCCATCGAGGTCGAAGGGCTCAGTAGGCGCGGTCGATGGCGAAATCGACGGCTTCGAGCAAGGCTGCCTTCAGCGTCGTGTCGGGGAAGAGGCCGAGCGCATCGCGCGCCATGGCGCCATAGTGGCGAGCGCGATCGAGCGTGTCGGCGACCGTCTTGTGCCGCTCGAGCAGCAGCTGGGCGTGCGCGAAGTCGCCCTCGCGCTGCTCGAGCGCCTCGATGGTGCGCTTCCAGAATTCGCGCTCGACCTTGCCGCCGCGCAGGAAGGCCAGGATCACCGGCAGGGTGATCTTGCCCTCGCGGAAATCGTCGCCCAGCGTCTTGCCGAGCTTGGCTTCGCGGCCGACATAGTCGAGCGCGTCGTCGACCAGCTGGAAGGCGATGCCAAGATTCATGCCGTAGCTTTCCAGCGCCACGCGCTCGGGCCCACTCGCGCCGGCGATCATGGCGCCCACCTCGGCCGCCGCGGCGAAGAGCTTGGCGGTCTTGGCCTTGATTACCTCGAGATAGGTAGCCTCCGGCGTGCTGATGTTGCGCTGGGTGACGAGCTGCAGCACCTCGCCCTCGGCGATGGTCGAGGAGGCGCGCGACAGCACGGAGAGGATCTCGAGCGAGCCCACATCGACCATCAGTTCGAAGGAGCGCGTGAACAGGAAATCGCCGACCAGCACCGAGGCCTTGTCGCCCCACACGGCGTTGGCCGAGGGCTTGCCGCGGCGCAGGTTGCTCACATCGACCACGTCGTCGTGCAGGAGCGTCGCCGAATGGATGAACTCCACGCAGGTCGCGAGCTTGATGTGCCGGTCATCGATCGCCTGGTAGCCGCACAGGTGCGCGGCCGCGACCGTGAGCAGCGGGCGCAGACGCTTGCCGCCGGCACCGACCAGATGGTTGGCGAGCTCGGGGATCAGGGCCACGGGCGAGCGCATGCGCGACAGGATCTCGCGGTCGATCCGCGTCATGTCGTCGGCGCAATAGGCCAACAGCGGTTCAAGGCTCGGCTGCTTGCGCTTGCCTTCGAGGGATACGACGTTCGCCATGATAATAGCTATAGACCCCGTGCACGTTCGCTTGTTGCGACACGATGTCGTTACTTGGTCTAGTGTGCAACATGGATCCGGACTTGACCGAGGATCGGTTGCTGGGGGGCCGCGTGCGCCTGTTGCAACCACGGCGCGGATATCGCGTCGCCGTGGACGCCGTGCTGCTGGCCGCCGCCGTCGATGCCACGGCCGGCCAGCGCGTTCTCGACCTTGGCGCCGGCGTGGGCGCGGTGGGCCTTTGCCTGGTCGCGCGCCTGCCGGGCGTGGCGGTCACCGGCATCGAGCTGCAGCCTGAACTTGCGGCTCTCGCCCTGCGCAACGCGGTCCTGAACGGTGCCGAAGCGTCGATTGAAACGATCGTTCACGATCTTGCACGCGACCCTCCGGACGGCCTCGCGCCCTTCGACCATGTCTGCACCAACCCGCCCTATCTCGCCGCCGCCGTCGCCGACCCCTCCCCCGAGCGCAGCAAGGCGCTGGCGACCGTCGAATCGAGCGCTGGCCTGGCACGCTGGCTTGCCGTCGCGGCCGCGGCGCTGCGCGACGACGGCACGCTGACGCTGATCCATCGCAGCGACCGGCTGGAGGAGATCGTGGCGATTCTGGTCGCCCTGGGCTGGGGCGACCTCACGATCAAGCGCCTGCCGCCCGCCGCGCGCGTTCTCCTGCGCGCCCGCAAGAGTCCTGCCCTGACGAGGCGCGACGTGTCGCCGCTGGTTCTGCATCCACCCGAAGGCGGCTATACCGACGCCGCCGAAGCCATCCTGCGCCACGCACACCCACTTACTTTCTGAGGGACCGCGCGGCTCCAGCCGCGCTCATGAGCGGGCCTGGAGGCCCGCGGTCCGGAGAAAGAGCAGGGCGCTTGCCTTCCAACCGGCGCGCCGCGACAGTGCCGGCATGTTCAACTGGATCACGGACCGTTTTTACCGCTTCCCCATCGTGCCGGTGGTTCGCCTGTCCGGCATCATTGCCGCCGGCGGCCGCTTCGGTGCGCGCGGCCTTTCCCTCGACGCGCTGTCGGCGGTGCTGAACAAGGCCTTCGGCACCAAGGGCGCCAAGGCCGTGGCGCTGGCGATCAACTCGCCGGGTGGATCGCCGGTGCAGTCGGCCCTGATCGCCAAGCGCATCCGCCTGCTGGCCAAGGAGAAGAACATCCCGGTCATCGCCTTCGTCGAGGATGTGGCCGCCTCGGGCGGCTATTGGCTGGCCTGCGCCGCCGACGAGATCGTGGCCGACCCGGCCTCGATCGTGGGCTCGATCGGCGTGGTGAGCGCCAGCTTCGGCTTCCAGGACCTGATCGCCCGCATCGGCGTGGAGCGCCGCGTCCACACCTCGGGTGAGCGCAAGGCCATGCTCGATCCCTTTCGCCCCGAAGACCCGAACGATGTAGAGCGGCTGAAAGTGCTGCAGACCGAAATCCACGGCGATTTCAAAACCTGGGTGCGCGAGCGCCGCGGCCTGCGCCTCAAGGGCAGCGACGACGCGCTTTTCTCCGGCGAGTTCTGGACCGGCCGGCGCGCCCTCGAATTCGGCCTGATCGACAGCCTGGGCGACCTGCGCTCCATCCTGCAGGCGCGCTACGGCCAGAAAGTCCGGCTGCCGGTGGTGGCCGCCCGGCGCAGCTTCTTGGCGCGCTTCGGCCTCGGCACGCGCTTCGACGAGCTTGGCTCGACGACGCTCGCGGCGATCGAGGAACGCCAGATCTGGCAGCGATTCGGACTGTGAGGACCACACGCCATGAACCTTCGCACGACACCGCATCCCGACGACCTTGCCGCCATCCGCGCCTGGTTTGAGACCCTCGCCACGCATTGCCGGGCCATCGACTATGAAGGCGCGCGGCCGATCTTCGCCGAGGATATGATAGCCTTCGGCACCTTCACCGATTTCATGACCGGCCGCGACCTCGCCGAGCAGCGGCAATGGCGCAATGTCTGGGGCACCATCCGCAACTTCCGTTTCAAGCTCGACGGCGTGGAAGGCATTGTCTCGGCCGACCGGCTGACCGCCATCGGCATGGGCGTGTGGGAATCCGACGGCTTCCACCCCAACGGCGACCGCTTCGACCGGCCCGGTCGCGCCACCGTGGCACTCGGCCGGCAACAAGTGGGCGACCCGTTCGTCGCCACCCACACTCATCTGTCCCTCAACCGCGGCACGCCCGAGCGCAGCTACGGCAAATTCGGCTGAGCTTCAGCGCGTTCCCAGCGATACCGATTTCGTCTTCGGGTTCCAGCGCCAGGGCGGGTCGCGGCGGGAGATCGGGATGCCGCCGACCCAGCGTTCGAGCGGGGACTGCGTCTGCCAGTCCACCTTGCCGTCGAGCACGGCACGGCCGACCGGCGTGAGGCTCAGCACGCGGCGCGGCCAGACCGCACGGCGCGTGCCGGGACTGACGGCGATCGGCGGCTGCGGCGATTCCAGAAGATCGCGCAGCACGGCGAAGAAGAACAGATCGCCCATGAAAGGTTGCGGCTCGCGCTTGAGCTGGGCGGTGGCGAACACTTCCGCCCCGCTGAGCGGATCCTTGGCGAGCGCCCGCAGCGCCTCGCGCTCGGTCAGCGAAAGGCCGTCGGTCGTCCAGGGCAATTCCTGCAATTGACGCTCGAGCGCTGCTTTCATCAGCGGCAGGTCGGCGACGCCCTGCGCCACGATCGCCATCAGCGGCTCCGGCGTCGGCGCGCAAAGCGCTGCCCAAATCCTGGTACCGGCGTCGAGCTGGCGCTTGCCCACCGGCCGGCGCTTGGGCCATAGCGACGCGAGCTCGGCGGGCGAGAGCTGGCCCAGCCCCAGGAAGCGCTTCACGCCGGGAAAGCGATCGATGGCGATCAGGTCGATCTTCGGCCGCGTCTTGCGCAAGGCGAAGCCCGCCAGAATTCGGGCAAGCGCCGACTGGTCGTAAAGGTCGTGCTCGAACCACAGCACGATGTGGCTGTAGTGCTGCGGTGCGCGGGCGAGCCGCCAGTAGGCGGCGCCCAATTCCTCGCGCACCTTGGCGCGCGCGATACCGCTGCGCTCGGCGATCAACGCTGCGCGGCCGGCGATCCAGGCATTGAAGGACGGCGGAGGGCCGAGCCAGGCCGGGTCGGTGAAAGAGAGATAATCCCCCTCGATGCCGGCCTCGGCCAGCTTGTCCTTGATGTCGTCGCCACAACGGATGTGAAGCGTGGTGAAGGCCGCGCGGGGCTCCCGCTTCACCATGGCGGTTCCACCGCGCCTTTGCGCTCGACGATCATGCGGTACTGATCGGGCTGACGGTGAACGGCGAAATTGAAAGTGGTGTTTTTGTAGCTCTTGCCGGCGTCGAGATCGCAGCGGTGAACGATCAGCTCGTCGCCGATGCCGGCGGCGCGCGCCACCACCTTGCCCGAGGGCGCCACGATCATGCTGTCGGCGAGCGACGGCACGCCTTCCTCGGTACCGCCTTTGGCCACGCCCACCACCCAGGTGCCGTTCTGGTAGGCGCCGGCCTGCATCGAGAGCTGGTTATGGAACCAGCTATGCTCGTCATGGTCGGGCGAGGGCGCATTGTGCAGCGGCGTGTTGTAGCCCAGCGTCACCATCTCGACGCCTTGCAGGCCCATGACGCGATAGGTCTCGGGCCACCGCCGGTCGTTGCAAATGCACATGCCCATGAGGCCGCCGAACGCGCGGGTGACCGGAAAGCCGAGATTGCCGACTTCGAAATAGCGCTTTTCCAGATGCTGAAATGGCCGCTGCGGCTCGTGGTCGGCGTGGCCGGGCAGATGCACCTTGCGGTATTTGCCCGCGATCCGCCCGTCGCGCTCGACCAGGATCGAGGTGTTGAAGTGGCGCACGCGGCCGTCCTCGTGGGCGAGCTCGGCATAGCCGAGGGAAAAACCCAGCCCCAGGCGCTTGGCCTCCGAGAACAAGGGCGCCGTCTCGTTGCCGGGCATTTCCTGCTCGAAAAAAGCGTCGATCTCGGCCTGATCCTCCATCCACCAGCGCGGAAAGAAGGTGGTGAGGGTGAGCTCGGGAAAGACCACCAGCTCGCAACCCATGCGTTTGGCCTCGCGCAAATGCGCGATCAGCCGCTCGACCACGTCGCGCCGCGTGTGGTTGCGCTCGATCGGCCCCATCTGGGCCGCGCCGACAGTGAGATTGCGTGTCATCGTCATTCTCCAGCGGCCAGTATCACCGTTTGGCGCCGATGCTCCAAGTGCCCCTTTGCACCGGCTACAGGAAGGCCTCCTCCCCGAACGGATCGTACTCGTGCTCGACCCGGCCACGGGAGCGGCCAGCGCCCCGCCGTGAGACGGGCTGCGCGAAGGTGAGCACGAAGGCGTCGGCATCGTCGGGCGAATAACCCAGCCGTGCCTTCACCTGCTCCTTGGGTTCGAGCAGCATGCGATCGCCGCGAAACGAGTAGGTCGTTTGGCTCAAGGCGGCAATAAGCTCGGGACTGTCGGGCAGCACGCCGCCGCGGCGGATCCAGTCGATCGCCTCGAAATACATCTCGGTCCGCTTGTTGTCGTAGCGCGGATCGTTGGGCCTCGACGCAAAGCCGACGCCGATCGGCTGGTGGCCGAGCCGCCGCAGATTGTCGATCCACGAGGCGCCCCAGCCGCCGGTGTCATCGATGAACACCGCGTCGGCCTGCCAGTCGCTGAGCTTGCGCGCCACGACGCCGGCGCCCTGCGTGCCGTCGATGTTGCGAAACTTCTGCGGCGCGAAGGCCACCAGCCCCTGGCGCGGGAAGATCACCGAGGCATCGTCGCCGAAGCGCGCCACGTCGACTCCCAGCACGCGCGCCTGGTCGCGGTAATCCTCGGGGCGGTAGAAGCGCTTGGTCGCCTCGCGGCATTCGTCGGGACCGATCAGCGCGTTGAGCGAGCCCGGCGGGAAGCTGCCGAACACGTTCACCAACACCCACGGATTGTCGCGGCCGTATTTCTCGATCTGCTCGCGCGCCCACGCGGCCTTCACCCGCGTGGCGCGCCGGGGATCGTCGGGGTCGGCGGTGATCTCCGTGACATACCACAGCCGCCGCTCCGACGTACACGCGCGGTAAAGCGGGCCGTCGAGATGCGTCGGATTGCCGGCCTGCACGATGTGGCCTTCGACGCACGAGGCAAGGGCTGCTTCTGCCGTCGCCATGACGGCGTCGGGGATGCCGCCGCTTTCGTCGAGAAGGAACAGGATATTGTCGGCATGCAGACCCGCCAGGGTATTGCCCTGCTGGCTGCGGTCGGCGGCGCGGTTCCAGGTGCGGGCCGACATCCACCAGGTCTCGGGATGGTCGCGCGCGAAGATTCGCGTCTTGGTCCACTGGAAATGCTCGGCGAGGTAGGGTGCGCGCTGCTGCCACTTGGCCATCTCCGACCACAGATTGTCGGCGAGATTGTCGGACGTGATCGAGGTCGCGGCGATCTTGGGCTCCCAGCGCGTCGCCAGGAAATTCCAGGCGAGCCACGCCTCGACCGCCGTCTTGCCCGGCCCCTTGCAGACCTTCATGGCGAGCCGCTGATGCGCCGGAAAGGCCTGCAGCACCTCGTCCTGCCACGGGTCGGGCGTGACGCCGAACATCTCGCGCACGAAGCGGGCGGGTTCGTTTTTCCAGCTTTCCATGCGGGCCCGATCGATCAGCATCAGCCGCCCTTGCCCGGTACGTCGGAGCGCGGCAGTTCGGGGCGCGCGCCGGGAAAAGGCTGCACGCTGGTCCGCGACACCACGTCGGCGAGGCGCGGGCTGGTCGAGCCGGTGTCATGGCGCTCGCCGTCCTTTGGGCTCGGCTTGCGGCCCGCCCACATCCCGATGCAGCGGCCCATCAGCTCCGCGGAGCGCACAGCGGCGGTAAAGACGCCCCTCGCCTCGGCCGCCGCGAGGAGACGCTCAAGATGGCCCTCCACGCGCTCCTCGGTGATCTTCGGTCTTTCGGCGGGCGGCGAGGTCTCCATGAAAATTTCGCGAATTTCTGGCGGTAACCCATCAAAATCCAGCTCGGCCGGGCTTTTGGGTACCTTTTCGCGAACGTTTCGCGAGGCTTCGCGAGCCTTTCGCGAATGCCGGGAACGCTCTTGGGGCGACGGCGGCAGACGACTCGGCGTCGGATGATCGATCGTCTGGTATTTGTGCCAGTGGACCACGCGAAGATACTCGGCCTCGCCCGCCGTGTAGCGCTCGATGCAGCCCTCGCGCTCCAGCTCGTCCAGCCAGGCCGGCAGGCACATCGGCGCGTCGGGGTCCGAGGCGTAGAGCAGCGCGGCGAGCCAGACTGACGCGGCGCGTGCGCGCCCCGCGTCGTCGGCGACGGTCCACAACAGGACGAACAGCAGTCGCGCGTCGCGGCTGACGCGGGCCATGCTGGTCGATCTTGGAAAATTAGGCTGAATGGTGCGGATGCGAGCCATCAAAAGCCTCCACGCGCGGCGCTTCCCATCCGCTCCGCCGAGCGCTTCAACGCTATTGGGAAGAGACCGTGGGCTTGATTTGGCGCTTTTTGCGGACTGGAAAGCATGACACCGAATATTGCGATTATCGCAATCAATGTCAAGATAAACGTTGCGATAATCGCTTTATTAACATGTGTACGCTAGCCCCAAGAGCGATCCGCAAGGGAGTCTCAGGCGCGCCTGCAGCGCAGGCACGGCATGGATCGACGCAGCCTTGGATCAGGGAATGCCCGTTCCGTGCGCGTCGAGCCTCGAAGCCGTGCATAATCTTCGCGGTTACAAGGGTTGGGCTGTCGGCCTTATCGATCTTGAAGACACATTCTTCGATGACACCGTCGAAAGGGTCAACATCACGCTTCCGCGGCGGGTCTTGCGACGCCTCGACGACATGGCGCGCACGGCGGGCCAGAGCCGCAGCGGCCTCATCGCGCGGCTGACCGTGGCGTCTTCGAAGGGGGCCGGTCCGCCACAGGCAAAACGGCGCGCCGGGCGGTCCTGACGCGCCTCCCTCGACAGGCGGCCGTCATCGCGCCTACCCCACCATCACCGATTCACTTCCCATGATGGTCAAATCCCTTGCGCTTGCGCCAGCGGCCAGCGTCAAGGAGCCTCCGCAACCGCGCGATTTGCTCGAGCGCAAAGACCCAAACAAAAAACTGCCCCGGTGAGGGCGGCTTTTTGCGAACTGGTTGCGGGGTGCGCAGCCAATTTTATCTACTCTTTGGAATTCAAGGACTTAGGCCGAAACCGATCCCGGTTTCATAAGGAATGCCAGCTCACCTCGGCCCGCGAATTCTGCTTGATTACCCGTCAGAGTATGTCTATGATTGAGTAAGCGCTCATTATTGGTGAGAAATGGCACGCCCTCTCAGCGAAGACAAGCGGACC
>WNFR01001504.1_pt1 | contig 24389 bp, 17 predicted proteins | sample 5400221 | NCBI WGS metagenome assembly WNFR01 (sample SAMN13153357, study PRJNA577476) | soil metagenome | isolation source: 40 cm soil under Madrone tree | place: USA:California | collected 2016-06-14 | reverse complement strand
TGCAGTTGGCTTGCTGGAAATCGACGATGCCATTGGTATATTGCACGATGGCGCCGTCCGCGGGACACGCCGCGAGGCAACCCGGCTCCGCGCAGTGCATGCACTGATTCTTGCGCATCAGCCACATCAGCGTGCCGTCATCGCGCTCGTGTTCGTTGAAGAGGATCAGGTTCCAATAATTCCAACGCGTTTCCGGCATAGTCTGGTAGGTGTTGCCGAAAACTGTTTCGCCAAACGGCAAATCGTTCCACTCCATGCAGGCCACTTCGCAGGCCTTGCAACCGATGCAGGTCGTAGTGTCAATGAGCTTGCAGACGGTGAGGTTGCGCTGGGTGTCTTCGCCGGGAACGCTGCCGGCGTGGCCGGAGATTTTTTGAATGCGTAGTGTGGCTTGGCTCATGGCATCCCCTACGCTTTCTCAACCTTCACAAGGAAACCTTTGAACTCGGGAGTGTAGGCATTCGGGTCGACCACTGTCGGTGAAAGCTGGTTGGTGAGGGTCAGGGCAGTCTTGCCTTCGTCTTCGGCAATACCGCGGTACCCCCAATGAATCGGGATGCCGATCTGATAGGTCTTCTTGCCATCGATCATCATGTGCTTGATGCGCTTGGTGACCATGGCCTTGGCGATGTAGGTTCCGCGGATGCTGGACACTTTCACGGTGTCGCCGCCACGGATGCCGCGCTCTTCGGCCATTTCTTCGGAAATTTCCACGAAGGGCTCGGGCACGAGTTGCACGTTCATGGGATTGTTTTTCGTCCAGTAATGGTAATGCTCGGTGAGGCGGTAGGTGGTGCAGATCACGTCGTAGCCGTCCGCGGGCGTTCCGTATTTATCGTCGGGGGTCTTGAAGCGCTTGACGACGGGATTTTTCGATTGGCCAGGATGGAGGGGATTTTCGATCGGGCTCTCCGTGGGCTCGTAATGTTCCGGGAAGGGACCTTCGGCGAACGCGCCGAGCGGGGCAAAGATGCGGCCGACGCCTTCGGGGTTCATGATGAATGGGCCCATGTGATCCTTGGGATTTGAATCGGCCTTGAAGTCGGGCACGTCGTTGCCGGCCCACTTTTGCGTCGCTTCGCTCCACCAGACTTGGCGGCGTGAAGCATCCCAGGGCTTGCCATCGACGTCGCACGAGGCGCGGTTGTAAAGCACACGGCGGTTCGCGGGCCAAGACCACGCCCAGTTTTGATGGATGCCGAGACCTGAGGGGTCGCCGGGGTCGCGGCGCATGGTCAAATTCCCGGCTTCGGTGTACGAGCCGCAATAAATCCAGTTTCCGCAGGCGGTGGTGCCATCGTCCTTCAGCCAAGCGAAGCCGGGGACCTGCTGGCCGGCCTTGAGTTGTGCTTTCGTGGCAGGATCTTCAGCATCCACGAAAGTTTTTCCATTGATTTCCTTCAGCACTTCGGCGAGAGAAGGACTGGACGGATCGGTGTAGTTCCACGTCAGCTTTAGAATGGGATCGGGGAATTTGCCGGCATCTTTTTTGTACAGCTCGCGCACCTTCAGGAAAATTTGCGCCACGATGGCCTGATCGAGCCGGCAGTCTCCCGGCATCGGCAGGGCTGCATTTTTCCATTGCAGCCATCGAGCTGAGTTCGTGAATGTGCCGTCCTTTTCGGCGAATCCCGCGCACGGCAATCGATAAACCGTGGTCTGGATCTTCTTCATCTCCTCGGTGGAATTTCCCGCTGCCTTGGTCCAAAATTCGCTGGTTTCGTCGGGATAAATTTCGCCCACGACGAGCCAGTCGGCCCTTTTCAAGGCATCGATATTCTTTTTCGTATCCGGGCCAATAGCCACGCCGTTCATGCCGAAAGCGAAAATTCCTTTGACGATGCCGTTGTACATGTTGTCCCAGAGGTAGGTCCACGAATAATTGCGGTCTACTTTTGGCAGATAGTTGAACGCCCAGTCCGTTTGCTTGGTGGCCGCGTCGCCATAGAGCGTCTTCAGGAAGCTCACGGCGAATTTCGGGGTGTTGCCCCAATAATTGAAGGAATCCCATGGGCCGGGCTTGGCCGGCTTGGGAGTGATGCGTTTGATCCAGCCTTCGAAGGAAGTATCCGCTGGTGTGGGCACTTTCAAATAGCCGGGCAAATTGTCGAAAATGCCGGCCATATCCGTGGCGCCCTGGATATTCGAGTGGCCGCGCAAGGCATTCACGCCGCCACCGGCGCGCCCGACGTTGCCGAGCAGCAATTGAAGCATGGCCGCCGTGCGAATGGTCTGCGTTCCGGAGGTGTGTTGAGTCCACCCAACCGCGTAGATAATCGTTCCGACTTTCTTCATGTTTCCATCTTTGCGGATGGAGGTGAACAGGTCAGCGGCTTCAAGGAATTTTTTCTGAGGAACGCCGGTAATGCGCTCGACCATTTCCGGCGTATAGCGGCTGTAGTGTTTCCTAAGGAGTTGGAAGACGCAGCTGGGATGCTGCAGGGAAAAGTCGTAAGCCACTTTTTCCGGCATTGCAGGCGGCGGTGGGGGCGCGCCGTTGGCCGGATGCGCGGCAGCGGCTACGACATGCGGTTCGGGAACGGGCTTGCCCTTGGCGTCGCCGCCCGCGTAATTCCAACTCGATTTTTCGTAGGATTGCGTCTTGGCGTCAAAGCCGGAGAACACACCGTCGGCCTCCGGGAGCTTGAAGCCATCCTTCACGATGAACGCGGCATTGGTGTAATTCAGGAGATAGTCTTTGGCGATGCGATTGTTTTCAATCGCAAAGTTAATAAGACCGCCGAGGAAAGCGATGTCACCGCCCACGCGAAGCTGGCAGAAGAGGTCGGCGACCGAAGCGGTGCGCGTGAAGCGCGGATCGACGACGATCATTTTTGCGTTGCGAACGCGCTTGGCTTCGATGGCCCACTTGAAGCCGCAAGGATGATTCTCGGCCGGATTACCGCCCATGATGAGCATCATGTCGGTGTTCTTGATGTCCACCCATCCGTTGGTCATCGCCCCGCGTCCGAATGTTGGTCCCAAACTTGAGACCGTGGGGCCGTGTCAAACTCTGGCCTGGTTTTCCAGGTGCACGACCCCCAGGGCGCGCATGGACTTGACGACCAGATAATTGAACTCATTCGTGTCTGTGCAGCCCCCGGTCCAGGCGATGGACTCGCAACGGTTGACGGTGTGCCCCGCGGCATCCTTCTCGATGAACGTTTCGTCTCGGGTCTTCTTGACGCGCTGTGCGATTTCTTCGATAGCGCTGTCCCAGGAAATATCTTCCCAATCCGTTCCGCCGGGGCGGCGTACTTGCGGCTTCAGGAGGCGCCGCTCGTTCAAAATGTCCTGTTCCAAGGATGCACCCTTGGGGCAAAGCGTTCCGCGATTGATGGGATGATCGGGATCGCCTTCGACATGCACCACCTGCGGCGTCACGTTCTTGGCGCGATCTCCGATGGTGTAAATGATTACGCCGCAGCTGACCGAGCAGTACGGACACGTCGAGCGCGTCTCATTGGCGCGGGCGATTTTCAGCGTGCGGAGTTGCGCAAACGCGGGCTTCAGATCGAATCCAAAGACAGCGGCCGCAGCTCCACCAATGGTCGTCAACTTCAGGAAATCACGGCGGGTAGGGCTCATGCTAGGACCCCCATCTGCGGGAGAGTAAGGTAGGCAACATTCCCGCAGACCCTCTTTAATAAGACTTGCGAGCCGGAGTGTCAAGAAGGAATTTAGGACATTCGGAAGATTCTGGGAGGAGCAGAAAAAAAGGTATCTGGGTTCACTCGAATCGCATCTAAGGCCGGTTGGTCGATTTGACGTGCTTAGCGAGTTGTTCGCGGATGTTTGCGAATTGCGAGGCAGTCAGGAGTTGGCGATCGGTTTTCTGCCTGCGCCACAAATCCAACCTTTGCCCCGTTCCTCAATTACCTGAACATTCGAGTAACCGCCGTTGGTAAAGAGTTCGCGATGCTCATCAACGCTCAGGAGCGCCATGGCCGTTCGAGAGGCGTATTTTTCGGCGAGCTGTGCGGTGATAGTGTTCGCTCCCTTATAGATTTCCGCGACGAGGATGAGTGTGCCGCCGGGCTTCAGGACTCGGAAGACTTCGCGCATGTCACCGGGCAAGTTGGGCCACCAGAAGTGAGTTTCCACGGCGGTGACGAGATCGAACGTGCCGTCCGAAAACGGCAAGTGAGACACGGAGCCGTACCGGATCTTGACGCGGCCGAGAGCTATCCAATGTGCATTCGTTCTTTTTGATGCAGCGACGCTCTCCTCGGAATAATCGACGCCGTAGACTTTTCCCTGAGTCGCGATCGCCGCTAACTTACTGACGCTCCTGCCGCCACCGCAACCTACATCGAGGATCGTGTGGTGATTCTCTATCGAGATGTGCCCTAAGCCCCAGTCTGTTAGCTTGGAATGGCTCGAATTCATTCGCCACAAAGTGAATCGGCCCAGCCATCCTGTCGGCTTGCTGCATTGATTTACCGGTGTGTTCCTGCTGGCCACCACTGGTTACCCTGTCAGACAGTCTAACGCTAAAACGAGCGGCGACACTTTAGTGTCCAAATGTTCGGTCAGCGCGTTTACCGGGCATGTGGATTACTTCCGAGTTGCCCGTGATCCGATAGGAATTCTACAAGGATCCCCCAGACGTTTGTGCAAGGCTATTCCGAAGAAGAGTTGCGCGTCATTTACGAAGGATTATTCGTACCGCAGCGCGACCATGGGATCCACACTGGTGGCGCGGCGCGCGGGAATGTAGCAGGCCACCAACGCGGCAAGCGCTAGTACAACGGCGATGCCGATATAGGTGAGTGGATCACCGGGACGTATGCCGAACAGCAATGTGGTCATCGCGCGGGCAGCAAAAAACGCGGCCACACTGCCGAGCAGCAGGCCGACGGCGGCGTGGCGCATGCCGTGGCCGACTACCAGGCGCAGCACGTCGCGGCGCTGCGCTCCGAGCGCCATACGCACACCGATTTCGTGCACGCGCTCGGTGACGGCGTAGCTCATCACGCCGTAGATTCCGACTGAGGCGAGCACGAGGGCGAGCGCGGCAAAGGCGCCGACAAGCCACAGCGTGAGGCGGCGGGAGGCCATCGTTTCGGCCACGACCTGCTCCATCGGGCGCATGTCGTGCACGGGAAGCTCGGGATCGATTTGCGCGACGAGGCTGCGCACGGCTCCGTACACGGCACTGGGATCGTCGTGGGTGCGCACGGCAAGCCCGACGTAAGACCAGGGATTTTGCGGAAACGCGAGGTAGCTTTCGAGCGAGACGGATTCTCCGAGGCCGTTATGAAGAACGTTGCCGACCACGCCGACCACTTCGGATTGCTTGTCGCCCATCAGATGGAAGTGCTTTCCGAGCGCGTCCTGACCAGGCCACAGAGTTTCTGCGAGTTTCTGATTGATGATTACGACTGGAGTGGAATTGGCATTGTCGTTTGCGGAAAATTCGCGGCCACGAAGCTGCGCGATCCCCATTGACCGAAAATATCCAAGATTGACGGCGTGTACGCCGACGAGCGGCTGCTGGCCACGCGGAAATGGGGCGCGCCCTTCGACATCGCTTAGACCGGTCGTGGTGTCGTCGCCTTCGAGTGGAAGGTCATTTGAAATGGCCACGCCTTCGACGCCGGGAAGCGCGGCAGCCCGGGGAAGAAGCTGCTCGAGAAATTGTGTGGGGCGGCCCTTGGGCGCGTAGTTCGCGCTCGTAAAATTCATCCACATCGTGACCATGTGATCGGGTCGGAAGCCGGGATTGACTTCAAGCATCCGGACAAAGCTGCGGCCAAGCAGCCCGGCGCAAACAAGAAGAACCAACGAGAAAGCCACTTCCGTAACGACGAGAACGCCGCGCAGGCGATTGTGGGCGAGACTCTCGGCGCTGCCACGCCCGGCTTCCTTCAGGAAATGGCCGAGGCTGTGACGAGTGGCAGCGAGTGCGGGCGCGAGCCCGAAGAGCAGTCCTGTCAGGAGGGAAACGCCGAGCGTGAAGTGCAGGACACGCAAGTCCAGAGCGATTTCCTGTACCCGTGGCAGCTGCTCAGGGCTGGTGGCAACGAGCAAGCGCACTAGCCCCCAGGCCAGAGCCAGACCGAGCGCTCCGCCTACGAATGACAGCAGCATGCTCTCGGTGAGAAGCTGCCGCACGATGCGCAGGCGGCCAGCGCCCAGCGCAGTGCGAATAGCGATTTCGCGGCGCCGCGTGACCGCGCGCGAAAGCAGAAGGTTGGCGACGTTGGCGCAGGCAATCAGGAGGACGAGCCCCACGACGCCGAGTAGTATGACAAGGGTTTGGCGCACTGGGCCAGCGGAGAGTTCGCGCAGCGGAATCAAGCGCACATTGTGACCGGTGGTGACGGCATATTGTTGGTGCAGGCGCGCAACGATGGTGTTGATATCGCTTTGGGCTTGCGAGAGTGCGACGCCTGGCTTGAGGCGGCCGACGATGGAGAGGTAGTGGGTTTCGCGGTTGTTGCGGATATTTCTCTCCCAGTCGGGAAAAGCGCTGAAGACTTCGGGAACGACGTTCACTGGATTGACCCAGAGCGAGACGTCGGTTCCGCCGTAGCGGAAGTTGGCTGGGAGAACGCCAATGATTTGCACGGGTTGGTTATCGAGAGTGAGGCTACGGCCAACCACGGCGCGGTCACTGGCAAAGTGGCTTTGCCAGAAACCGAAGGTGAGAAGCGCGCGACGCGGCGCGCCGAATGCGCCCTCCTCGAGCAGAAAGTCGCGGCCTAGTATGGGATGAACACCGAGAAGAGAAAAAACGTTGGGTGTGGCGACCATCCCGGGAATGCGCTCGGCGGCGCCCTGTCCGGTGAGATTGAAGCTGAGGCGGCGGATTGTGGCGACCTGCTGAAACGACCGGTTCTGCGCTTGGTAATCGAGGAAGTCGGCGGCGGAAAAAGGTGCCTGCTCCAGATTGGGTTGGGATTCCCAGAACCAGACGAGCTGGTCAGGCTGGGGATAGGGCAATGCGCGCAGGAGGACCGTGTTGACGACGCTGAACATGGCGGTGTTCGCACCGATACCGAGGGCTAGAGCGAAAATGGCGATCGCAGCAAGGCCACGGCTTTTGAGCAGCATGCGGAAGCCGAACTGAATGTCCGGGAGGAAGTTCGTCATGGCGCACTCCTATTTCCGGGATTAGACGAGGAGAAGGCGCAAAAGACAGGTGAGCCAGATGGGAAGAGATTGCGAACTGATTAGCCCGCATCTGCGCTCCCTGGCGGTCAAAGCACTGACATACACTGACGAGATGCGCGTTTCTCGGTACTGACCCGCCTTCCTTAGCGGCCGCAAGAAACGGGCGACTCGCAGGAATCTGTAGTGGCTTAGCTAGGTAGCCAGTACGCCTTGACTATCGACAATCAATATTGTAGATAGTCATGGTATGGGCAAACCAAGCGACTTAGTGCAAGGAACTCTCGACCTCTTGATTCTTAAAACAATCTCGCTCGAACCGAAGCACGGTTGGGCTATCGCCAGGCGCATTCAACAGATCTCCAAGGAAGTACTTCAAGTCCAACAAGGCTCGCTCTACCCCGCTCTGCACCGCCTCGAACAGAGGGCCTGGATCAAAGCCAAATGGGCGGAAACCGAGACCGGAAGGCAAGCCAAGTTCTACTCGTTGACCGCGACGGGACGCGCTCAGTTGGAGAAGGAGACGGCCAACTGGGGCCGCCTGTCCGGGGCGATCAATCTGGTCGTTGAATCGACCTAGGAGTCAAACGCCAATGCAATGGCCTCGACAATTGTGGATGCGCCTCCAAGCGTTCTTCCACCGCGATCGCTTCACGCAGAAACTAAGCGATGAGATTCGCTTTCACCTCGACGAGCAAATGGAAGAAAACATTGCCGCCGGGATGAGCCCCGATGAGGCCCGCCACGCCGCCGAGCGCCGTTTCGGCAACTCCACATTGGTCAAGGAAGAAACACGTGCGACGTGGGGATGGACATGGCTGGAAGAAATCACACAAGACCTGCGCTACGGCTTGCGCTTGCTGCGCAAATCGCCGGGGTTCACTGCGGTTGCAGTACTGACCCTCGCGCTCGGCATCGGCGCGAACACCGCCATCTTCAGCGTGGTCAATGCAGTGCTATTGAAATCTTTGCCTTTCAAAGACCCAGAGCAGTTGGTGATGGTTTGGAATCGAGGGGCGGCCGCGGCTGGCGGCGACCGCACACCCCTGGCTGTTTCCGACTTGCTGGATTGGCGTGCTCAGAACCGCTCCTTTGCTGACATTGCGGCGTTTCAGTGGGACAGCTTCAACTACGCCGGCGGCGACTTGCCCGAACAGCTTCAGGCAGCCAAGGTAACCGCGAATTTTTTCTCCGTGCTGGGAGTGCAAGCACAGCTGGGCCGAACTTTCCTGCCGGAGGAAGATCGACCCGGAGCGCAGCACGTCGCGCTGCTCAGCGACGGATTCTGGCGGAGCCGTTTTGCTGGCGATACGCAAGTTTTGGGACGCACGCTTAATCTGGGAGGTGAAGCTTACACGGTCATCGGGATCCTGCCTGCCAGGCTGGACTTCACTGCCAAAGAAGTCTCACTGTGGACGACACTGCAGTTGAAGCCGCCGACGCGACGCGGCCCGTACTTCCTGACGGGCGTGGCGCGATTGAAGAAAGATGTGAGCCTGCAACGCGCACGCGTCGAAATGAGCACTCTCAAAACAAGCTATCCGTCCGGTGTGTACATTCTGAGCGGTCAGCAATTCAACTTCAATGCGCTGCCTGTGAGCGAATTCATCCTGGGCGATGTGCGGTTGGCTTTGCTGGTTCTTATGGCGGCGGCAACGCTGGTACTGCTGATCGCGGCCGTTAATGTCGCCAATCTCATGCTCGTGCGCTCTGCCGCGCGGGTTAAAGAAATGTCGCTACGCACGGCGCTCGGAGCCAGCCGCTCACGCATCATTCGGCAGCTTCTGACCGAGAGCACTTTGTTGGCGCTGACTGGCGGCGCATTGGGCACGCTGTTGGCCGTCGCTGGCGTACGCGTATTGCTGAAGATAGCCCCGGATACAATTCCGCGCTTGAGCCAAGTCGGAATTGACGGGCGCGTGCTCGGTTGGACAGCGCTCGTTTCCGTGGTGACCGGGCTGCTGTTCGGACTTGCGCCTAAATGGCAAACCACTAGGTTGAGTCTCGAGCAAGCGTTGAAAGAAAGCGGGCGTGCCACGACCGAAAGTGCCGGCAAGAGGCGCTGGCACAGTCTGCTCGTGGTCACAGAACTCTCGCTGGCAGTCATGCTGTTGATTAGCGCGGGACTCCTCACCAAGAGCTTCTGGCGCTTGCAACGCGTCGATTCCGGAGTCAGCACGGAGCGAATTCTGACCATGCAAATTCCCCTGCGCGGACCGCGCTATGAAAAGGCGCAGCAACTTGATTCTTTTTACCCGCGCCTCCTCGAGCGAATTCAGACGTTGCCAAGCGTGGGCGCTGTCGCTGTGAGCAATAGCCTTCCACCCGACAGCAGCGAATACTCTGACAATTTCTCAATTGAAGGCCGCCCAGCGGTTCCCAACCAGCCTCCACCGATCGCGTACATGGTCCTTGTCAGCGCGGATTTTTTCCGCGCGTTCGGCATTCCGCTGCGAGGGGGACGCTTTTTCACGGCCGCCGACGCCGCCAACTCGCCGCCGGTTGCAATTGTCAGCGAAACAACGGCCCGGCAATTCTTTCCAAATGAGGACCCACTCGGAAAGCACATCACGGGAAAGGGAGAGATTGTCGGTGTCGTAGGGGACGTGAAATACTCGGGGCTGGCGGATTCGATACAGCCCGCGATCTACGAGCCACTGACCCAGGCGCACACCTGGGATGCGTTTCTTTCTATCAGAACGGATACCGCCGACCCCATGAGTCTCATTACCGCTGTCCGAGACGAGATTAAGTCGCTCGATCCCGAGCTGCCGGTGTCGCAAGTCGGCACGCTCGAGAGCCGCTTTGCTTCGGCGGTTGCGCAGCCTCGTTTTCGAACGACACTGATTGCCTCTTTCGCCGCATTGGCGTTAGTGCTCGCGGTAGTCGGCACCTACGGCGTGATCTCTTATTCCGTCACACAGCGCACGCACGAGATCGGCATCCGCGTGGCCTTGGGCGCCCCACGGAAAAGCGTATTGAAGCTCGTCCTAGGGCAGGGGACAGCGCTGGCCATTGCCGGCGTACTAATTGGCTTGGCCGGGTCTTTCGCGCTTACAGGCTTGCTGAGAAATCTCCTGTTCAATGTGAGCGCCACCGATTGGCCGACGTTCGCCGGAACGACCCTGCTGCTCTCCGGAACCGCGCTGCTCGCTTGCTATTTCCCTGCGCGACGCGCGACCCGCGTTGATCCCATGCAAGCTCTACGACACGAATAAGTGAAACAAAAGCACCTCGCGGAAGTGCCTTCGGTTGTTATCTTGCTCCAGATGGGGAGCCGAACAGCTCCCGAATTGTCGGCAAGAACTTATCGTCGGACCACGCGGATAGGAGTTGCGCAGTCGCGGGCGGCCCGTTGCCCTTGCGCGCTGGAGCATTCCTTCGAACCTCGGTGCACCGGTCTTGGTTCTACAGGGCTCTGCGGCCTAAACGGAAAGCTGTCGGGTTCGCGATGTTATTACCTTGACGGATGCTTCAGAACTGCCGCCAAAGAATGCAGCCGAGCCGAGTCAGCAGGGCTCTTGGCCGTGGCGGCGCTCTTTTCCAACGACGGTTCCATGCGCTGCAACTTCGCCAGCATGCTTGTGCTCATGTGCGAACTCTCTGCGTTTTGAATCGCTTTCCGCAGAGCCGCGATGCGGTCTGCAGGCAAGGCCTGCGACCGGGACAACTGGTCCACGTACGCCTTGGCCACGACCAACTGCTCAGACCACTTGATCTTTTGCTGGTTCTGCACATTCAGTTCTGACACGCGAACCGCCTTCGCCGCGTCGATTTCGTTCTGGGTAAGAAACTTAGTCGGCGTCAGTTCAAAGACGTCCAAGCCGCGTGCAATCTCCGAACCGTAAATGTAGCCGTTGTACCAATATCCCGACCACTCGCCACCCAGCACCAACACCTTCGGATCAATCGGCCCGCGGTCGAAGTAGGCAATCTCGAAGGGTTGCGCCGGGTCGGTGAAATCCACAATGGAAATGCCGCCTTGATACCAGGCCTGCACTTCGATATCGCGGCCAGGGACTGGAATCAGCGAACCATTGTGCGCCACACAGTTTGCCGTGTCGGGCTCCGCCGCCGGCATCTTGTAGTAGCTTGCGAACGTCAGCTTGTCGTCCTTCAGACGGAAAATCGCATCCGCGCCCCACTTGATGGGGTCATTTTGACGGCACCGCGCCCCCAGGCCGCCGCCCCACTCGTCGGTAAACACGACTTTGCTGCCGTCGTTCGAGAACGAAGCCGAGTGCCAGTAGGAATAGTTCGGATCGTTCACCGCATCCAGACGCTTCGGATGTACCGGGTCCTTGATGTCGAGCACAATCCCATTGCCAGAGCACGCGCCCGCTGCCAACCCAATCGCCGAGTACACGGTGATGTCGTGGCACTGGTCCGTGTCCGCCGGCTTCTCCGCGCCTTTCTTGCCGTGAGTGCCGCCATTATTCAGGCCATTCATCGCGCCCGTTCGCGGATCGATAAACAGGCGAGGGCTGGACACCACCTTCGCGTCCTGCGGCGCAGCCACGGGAACTTTGATCACTTCAATGCGAAACAGCGCCGTATTCGGGTCCTTGTCCGGGGCTTCACCGGAGCACCCAGCCAGCTCTTCCGGCTGACGAACGAACGATGTGCCCGACACGTAGATATAAACGTTGTCTTTGTCGTTTGGATCGACAACCAGAGTATGCGTATGCGATCCGCGGCACGTCTGCGCCGCCGCGACTTGCTTGGGATTCTTGATGTCGGAAATGTCGAAAATTCTCACGCCGCGGAAACGCTCTTTTTGCGCTGCTGGAATGCGGCGTTTTTTCTCTTTTTCCTCTCCGGCAGGCGGCGGAGGCTCCGGCGGAAATCCTTCCACGCCGCAATCCAGGCGTCCATTCGGCATCTCCACCGACATGAATAGCAGATTTTTGTACACCGACACATCACCCTGCCCGCCCGGGCACACCAGCGAAGTCAGTAACGCGGTGTTCGCTGGGTCGGAGATGTCATAGATGTTTACTCCATAAAAATTTCCCTGAAACAAGTGGTTGCCCTGGAACGCCAAGTCCGAGTTCGAGAAAGCAAGCTGCGCAATTACCAACTGCAGCGGCTTCGGCATCTTCGAGGTGTTGCGTATGCCGAGCTGGCCAATCGTCTTCTGCACCTTGGGATCATCGGGATCAGAAGCCCCGAGTTGAAACGCGTCAGGCTTCTGGAGCAGCAGGAGGTGCTTGATGCCCATCGAGGCTTCACCCGCGTCATACAGCCCCGGTGTCAGCTTGGCCCGCGGATCGTTCGCGTCCGACCCCGCCATCCCCGGCGGTAGCGTCGGAGCCGGCTCTGGAGCAAATGGATTCTTGTCCTCATCATCTTCCTTTTCCTTGTCGGCTTGCTGCGCAGGTGGAGGGGTTGCAGGCGTCTGCGCCCGCAGCCGGCTCACAACGGAACACAAAAGAATCGCGGCCACCGCCACACGAAAAACAAAACTCGGCACTCGGTTCATCGCTTCTCCTCTAATGTTTTTGCTCCAACATAGTCTGCATAATCCTGATCTCGGCCCGTTGTGTGTTGTCCGCATCGGTCGCGAAGTTGAACAGATCGGCATCCTGCCCCGCCCCTGCGGTGTCGAACAAATCCTTTACCATGGTCAGTGCGCCATTGTGGTGCTGAATCATCCCGGTCAGAAATAAGTGGTCGAACTCCGCGCCCTTCGCTTTCCGCAGTGCTTCCATCTGCTCGGGCGTAAGCATACCAGGCATAAGACCCATCGGTTCGCGCGGCATATCCATGCCCGGCATTCCTGGTGCCGCCATGGCAACGGGTTCTCCACGAGCCGCCAGCCACCGCCGCATAAACGTAATTTCGTCCGACTGCGAACTACTGATTCGCGCCCCCAGCAACCGCAGATCCTTGTTCTCCGTATGCGATCCAATCAGGGCGGTCATCTCCACCGCTTGTGAATGGTGCATGATCATGCCCTGCATGAACTCCACATCCGCTTGCGAGCGTGGCGGCAGCGTGGCCCTCGTCGACGGCGGCAACGTCCTGCTCGGCTTACCCGGCGCACCCGGCTGCACCACAACAGGCTTCATCGGATCAGTCTGCTGTGCCCAAATAGCAGAGGGGAAGAGGCAAGTGGAGCCGAAGAAACCTGCGGAAGCGCTCGCGGCGAGGAACATGCCACACAACACGCCAGATCCCCTCGCAGAGTGGAGCTTGCGCTTGCGGCGAAAGCGATAAAGTTCCCACTTCGGTGCATAGCCAAACATCTTCAGCACTCGCATGCTAGAAGCAAGCAGCAAACCCGAGACGGAGAAATGCGGCTGCCACCTTCAAGATCTGAGGGAATCCCTGCCGGATCCGGACACACTCAACCGGAGAAGTGACACGTGACAACGCTCTGAATATCATTTGTCGCAGGATAGACCAAGAGCGCGGGCGATAGCAATGCTTAACGGATGGGTAGTAATGTCCCCTATGACCTAGCCCTCCCGAGGAGGCTACCCCTACTCCCAAGAATCGTCCCTCCGATATAGAATAGGTGTGACCCCAGGTCTGCCTCATTCATCTGTAATTTTTAGGGGCTGAAATCCGTAGATATCGTAGGTAAACGAGAAGCTTTGTCTTTGGAAGAAAAGGGCCGCTGATGGCTAGTCCACAAATTTCGGCAAAACCTGACCTTGGATCGCTGCGCATCCACGATGGCCAGCGGAGCCAATCGAAGATGGGCAAACGGATCTTCTACGCCTCGATCCCCGTCCTGATCTTCGCAGGAATCGTCGCTGCAGCCTATGCTTTTCGTAGTCAGAAACCGGTCGTGGAAGTCGTAACGGCCGCGAAGCCTGATGCTGGGGGGCGCCAGGCGCTGCTGAATGCCAGCGGGTACATTACACCCCGCCGCCGCGCCACCATTGCGGCCAAGATTACCGGCCGCGTCACCGGGGTTTTCTTCGATGAAGGCACGCGCGTCGCCGAGGGCCAACTGCTGGCCACATTGGATGATTCGGACGTCAAGCGCGCGCTGGATTCTGCTAAAGCCGACCGCGACGCTGCTCAGGCGGCTATTGCCGACTATGAAGTCCAGCTCAAGAATGCGCAAATTGCGTTACACCGCGCGGAGCAGCTCCAGAAAGCCGGTGTGCAAACCCAGGAGGCTCTCGACAACGCCACAACCAACGCAGACAGCCTGAAAGCCAAAATCGAGCTCGCCAAGCAGCAGGCGGCTGCCTCCCAATCCCGGATCGGCGTGGCACAGCAGGCGGTGGACAATTGCACGATTCGAGCGCCATTTGCCGGGATTGTCGTCTCCAAGGACGCTCAGGTTGGCGAGATGGTGTCCCCGAATTCGGCCGGCGGCGGGTTTACGCGTACGGGTATTGCCACGATTGTGGACATGAAGTCCAACGAGATTGAAGTCGACGTGAACGAGTCGTATATTGCGCGCGTCGAAAACGGACAGCAGGTCACCGCGACGCTGGACGCATATCCGGACAAGCCGATTCCTTCGAAGGTTCGCACAGTTATCCCGACCGCCGACCGCCAAAAGGCCACCGTCAAAGTGCGCATCACCATCATCGACCTGGAGAAATACAATTTCATTCTGCCGGACATGGGCGTGAAGGTGGCGTTTTTGGAGAATGAGAAGCCTGCGGCAAAGGACAAGGCCAAAGACAAAGGGCCACAGGCTGTTGCGTTCATTCCGAAGGGGGCGGTGCGCTCCGACTCGAATATTTCTTTTGTGTTTCTGATACGCGATGGGAAAGTCGAGCGGCGCGCCGTGAGCCTGGGCATGGATCGCGGCACAGAGGTCGCGATCCTGGCGGGTGTTTCCCCCGGAGATTCGCTGGTCGTGAAGGGTCCGGAAAGTTTGCACGATGGTGACAAGGTTGAAATCCGACAGTAGGAGCCAAGCATGATACGAGTCGATGGAAATGGTGGTTCTTCCAGCCTGATCAAAGTTCGCGGATTGAACAAGACCTACAGCCGCGGCGGCGAAAAAATTCAGGTGCTGCAGGGGCTGAACCTCGACGTAGACAAGGGTGATTTCGTGGCATTCATGGGCCCCAGCGGCTCCGGCAAGACCACACTGCTCAATCTTCTCGGCGGACTTGACGTTCCCTCAGCCGGCAGCATCACTGTTGACGGCGACGAAATCGCGCACATGTCCGCGGGCAAGCTTACACAATGGCGCGCTCGCCATGTCGGTTTCATCTTCCAGATGTACAACCTCATCCCCGTGCTGACCGCGTATCAAAACGTCGAACTTCCGTTGCTCTTGACCAAGCTTTCCAGTTCTGAGCGGCGTAAGCATGTCGAGACCGCGCTCGGCGTCGTCAATCTGGCGGATCGCATGCATCACTACCCCCGCCAGCTTTCCGGCGGGCAGGAGCAGCGTGTCACCATCGCGCGTGCCATCGTCTCCGACCCGACTTTCCTGCTCTGCGACGAACCCACGGGCGACCTGGACCGCAAGAGCGCGGATGAAATCATGGCGCTCATTGACGAGCTCGTTGGCAAGTACAACAAGACCATCCTGATGGTTACGCACGACCCGGTCGTGGCGGCTCGCGCGCACACAACGCTGCACCTTGAAAAAGGAGTGCTCGTCGAGGGCGGAAAAGCCAAGCAACCAGTGATGGCCGGAGGTGCGGTATGAAATTCAGCGGATTGATCCTCGCCAATCTGTTCCGTAAGAAGGTTCGCCTTATCCTTACCATCGGCTCTTTTGCGATCGCGCTGGTTCTCTTCACGTTTCTTGCCGTAGTGAAGAGCGCGTTCAGCCGCGGCGAAGAAATCGCCGGCGCAGACCGCCTGATCGTCGTCGGCCGTACTGGGCTTATGCAATTGTTGCCGATCTCCCACGGCGACAAAATCAAAGCCATTCCCGGCGTCAAGGCGGTCACGCACAATCACTGGTTCGGCGGCGTGTATCAGGACGAGAGGAACTTTTTTCCACAGTTTGTCATCGACCCCGAAAATCAACGCAAGGTGATGACGGAGCTGGTGGTGCCTGACGACCAGTGGAACAATTTCCTGAAAGACCGCCAGGGCGCTATCGCCGGAAAGCGCACGGCAGAACGCTTCCACTGGAAAATCGGCGATCGCATCCCTATCAAAAGTACTCTCTATGGCGGCAGCTCTTTGCAGTTCAACCTCGACGGCATTTATCACAGCGAAAAACCCGGCGGCGATGAAAGCCAGTTTTGGTTTCAGTGGAAATACTTTGACGAGAACGCGGGCGCAGCCGTCAAGAGCACGGCCGGATGGTACGTGGTCAAGCTCGATAGCCCCGATGACGCCGTGCGCGTCGCCAAGGCTATTGATGAAAAGTTTGCCAACTCCTCGGTTGAGACCAAAACCGAAACGGAATCCGCCTTCGCCGCATATTTCGCCAAGCAGTTCGGAAACATCCAACTGTTGATCCTCGCCATCGGCAGCGTCGTTTTCTCTACCCTACTTTTGGTTACCGGCAACACCATGGCCATCTCCGTCCGCGAGCGCACTGGCGAACTGGCCGTCCTTAAAGCCATTGGCTTTTCCGGGCGCGCTGTTCTTTTTTTCGTGCTGGCGGAGTCTGTCCTCATCGCCCTGTTTGGCGGCATCCTCGGGTTGATTCTCGCCTACGTCTTCATTCCTGTTATCTCCGTGTTTCTCACTGGTTTGCTGCCGCCTCTACTCCTCTCGAAGACGTTTCTGACTTTCGGACTTATTTTTGCCATTTTTGTCGGTGCGTTGAGTGGCTTGCTTCCAGGAATTGTCGCCATGCGCATGCGCGTCGTTAACGCGCTCAGGAGAGTCTGAATATGGTAGCCAAGCTTGTTGTTGGGGTGGTCATCACCGCCGTAGCGATCCTCGCTCTTCTGCTGGTCGTCACCGCGCTGAGCGGCATCGTCGCCGGTTTGCTCGCGCCTTTTCTCGGCTCGGTTCCTGTTTCCTACAATTTCCGCAGCATTAGGGAGCGCTGGACCTCCACGATTGTAGCGGTTCTCGGCATTGCCGGGACCGTGGGTGTTTTCATTGCCATGTTGTCGCTCGCGCGCGGATTTCGCGCCACTCTCGTTTCCTCCGGCTCTGAGGACAATGCACTAATTACTCGCGCTGGGGCTACATCCGAAATGACCAGCGGAGTCGCTCTTGACGCGGTGAAAATTATTCAGGATGCTCCAGGCATCGCTCGTGGTGCGGATGGCCCGATGCTAACAGCGGAAGCCGTCCTGATGGCGCCTATTCCGCTGCGTTCCACCGGCACCGATGCCAACGTACAACTTCGTGGAGTTTCACCAAACGTCCTGGCCATTCGCCGCAGCGTCAAAATAATCGAGGGGCGGATGTTCCAGCCTGGACTGTCTGAAGTCATCGTCGGCAAGAATGCCAGGTCGACCTATACAGGCTTAACGCTGGGAAACACAATCTGGCTAGGCGGCCAACGTTGGCAAGTCGTGGGCACTTTCGACGCGGGTGGCAGTGCCTTTGATTCCGAAGTTTGGGGCGACCCCCATCTCCTCAATGCAGCCTACCCGCCACGCCCTGAGACTCTTTCGCAGTCCGTTACCGTGCACCTCGCTTCACCTGCAGCCCTTCAGCAATTGAAGGACGCCCTCACCACCGATAAGCGTTTGAATGTGGATGTTACCCGCGAAATCGACTACTACTCCAAACAGTCCACGAGCATGACCAGGCTCATCACCGTCCTGGGAGGATTTGTGGCGGGGATCATGGCCATCGGTGCGGTCTTTGGCGCTCTCAACACTATGTACTCTGCCGTCGCCGAACGCGGCCGCGAAATTGCCACCATGCGCGCACTTGGCTTCAACTCTTTCAATGTCATCCTGTCATTTCTATTTGAAGCCCTCTTGATATCCTTTGTTGGCGGCGTCCTCGGCTGTCTCGCTGTTCTTCCCCTCAACGGCTTGACCACCAGCACCATCAATTTTCAGACTTTTTCAAACTTGGCCTTCGCCTTCAAGATCACCTTTGATCTTCTGCTGATGGGCGTTTTCTTTGCTTTAGTCATGGGCGTTCTCGGTGGCATGCCGCCAGCGATTCGCGCGGCGAACCGTCCCGTTGCCACAGCCCTTCGCGAATTATAGTAGGGCGGCCGGGCGCCTGTCGCTGAATTATTCCTGATCAATCAGCGAGTCTCAGCTTTTCCATGTAAACGTTGAATGCCGCTTTCACCTTGGCGGGATCGGGTGGTTTGCCTTTGGATTCCGTGATCGGGGTGATGAACAGATCCATAGCTTTATCGATTTCATCGAACACTTTGCGGTTGGTCTTCGCCAGTGCCGTATCGCCTCCGTATTCTTCCGCTTTGTCCCAGAGTCTTTCCAGTATCGTCCCCAGTTCAGCGGCGGCTGCCAAGTCGCCCTTTTGGAAGTCGGCATACATGTGTTGCGCCAAGGCGCGATAAGCTCCCATTTTCGAGATATCGACGCCGTTCTTTTGAGCGACTTTCTTCTCTTGGGCCACAACCGGCGCAGCGGCAGCGAAAAGCGTGAGAACTGCAAAAACCAAGGCAAGCAAAGCCCGCAACGCTCTGTAGAGGGGCGAAATCATTGTTCCTCCTCGGCCCGCGAAGACGACCGCATCCACCGAACACATCCGAATTCACGCGAACCTTTTGATGAAATATCTTGTAACATGAATCTGAGGAAAGTGAACCGCCAGGGCTAATTCCGTTGTTAGCAAAGAGGTACGCGCACTCCAGTCACACCTGGGCCGGGTCTTCTCGATGATGGGGACGGGCTACAAGCTCGCGGTTGCGTGGAACTCGTGTGCAACTGTTTAACGTTTCGACTCGGGGATTTACTCTTCCGAACGGTATACCTTGACGATTCAATGACAGCGAATCTAGCCTAGAGAGGGGTGGTGGGAAGCGGCATGGGTGCAATGGCAAGATCGGTCGGGGACAAGCTGCGCTGCGTTTATTGCGGCAAGTATATGGCCGCGCATTTGAAACAATGCCCCTTTTGCCGCGAGGCGGTTCCTCAGGTGCAGCTGAGCCGTCGTACCGGCCCCGACGGCCGCCAACAGATTCGCCGCGGCCTCCTTTACATGCTTCTTGCCGGCGTCGTTCACTATTTCGCGGCCGGCTACGCCGATCCCTTTAGGATTCCTCTGCCGGCCCCTGTTCTTCCATTGGTGACGCAATACCTCACGCCGCTGGTTTTCCTCGGCGGACTTGGTCTGACTCTTTACGGCCTATTTCTGAAACTGAGATCCTGACCAGCCTACGCCTCGATAGGTATCCGAACCCCAGGCTTTCCGAACCTCCGAGAAGAGATGCTCTACAAGCGAGCGAACCTGTTCGAACGGCCAGTGTGACTGATTGGGGGAGTACCAGGCATTCCAAAGCAGGCTCCCTTTCACTTGCTGTGGCCTACTGTTAGTGAGGCCGCTTCCCCCAGCCTCATCCGAAGATTTCCACTGAGGAGTGACTATGAAAAAATCGCTGTTCGTAGTGGCAGTCATGATTGTAAGCGTTTCTCTTCTCTTGACCATTGGCGCGGAGCGCGCGGGGGCGCAGGGTCCCGCAGGTGCGGGCGCATCCACCGCTGCAAAGGGCAGTTCGAATTCATCGGGGTCGAAGAGTTCGCATTCCCTGAATCCCATCAAGTGGGTGAAGAAAGACAAGGATTCCAAGAATTCCATCGATTCAAACGGCAGCCGTAGTGACACCGAAAAAAAGCTGACGCCGAAGCTGCAAGCCCAAGGCGTCTTGCCGGCCAATTCGAATGCCACCGATTCGTGCGCAGCCTTTGTGGCGTTGAATGAGTGCCTTGCCGCGCTCCACGCCGGCCATAATCTTGGGCTGGACTTCAATTGCTTGCGCGCCAGCGTCACCGGCGTACATGCAAGCGCTGACATGTCCGGTTGCAAGGTCGCCGATGGAGAGAAAGCTCTGAGCCTCAACAAGGCGATCCATGCACTGAACCCCAATGCGGACGCAAAGGGAGCAACCAAGAACGCCGAGCAGCAGGCCAAGGACGATCTCAAGAATCTCGGCGCGTAGAACCCAAGCCGGGAAAAGATCCAATCGAAGTTGAATCGATTCTTCGGCGAAGGCCAAAAGAATTCAGGGAACTGAAAAAGGGCGAAGGCCGCTGATTGCGGTTTTCGCCCTTACTCTTTGAAGTCCATCTAATTGCAATCTAGCCGGATGCAGCGGAGGCCGAGGAGGAAGACGAAGTGGAGATCGGGACATCGGCGTCCGTGGTGGCAGCAGCCGCGCGGTAGCGCACGATCAAAAGCGTGACGTCGTCAGCCTGGTGGGCTCCGCGCGCGAAGTTTTCAACCCCTTCGAGAACGCATTTCTGGATGTGCTCGAGTGGGCACTCCATCTGGCCAGTGAGGAGTTTCTTGAGGCGCGCAGTGCCAAACATCTGTTCGTCGGGATCCACGGCCTCGGTAACTCCGTCGCTGAAGAGCACCAGAGTGTCGCCAGGCTCGAGCTTCAGGCATACGGCTGTGTATTCGGCTTCAGGAACCAGGCCAACGGGATAAGAACCTTCGGTAAATGCTTCTTCGGCGACCCCGCGGCGAATGAGGAAAGGCGACGGATGGCCGGCGTTGATGAATTCCAGATGGCCTTCCTGATCGAGGATGCCGAAGAACATGGTTGCATAGCGGCCAACCTCTGAGTGATCGCAGAGGAAACGATTGACATGATTGAAGACGCTCGCGGGATTGATGCCGAGAGTCATTCCGGAAAGCGCGCCCTGAAGCATGGTGGTGAGAATCGCGGCGCCAAGTCCTTTACCGGAAACATCGGCGATAAGAAACGCGGTGCGGCCATCGCTCAGCGGAAAAACGTCGAAGTAGTCTCCGCCGACCGCCAAACACGGGAGATTGAATCCGGTAACAGAGAGATGCGGGTATTCGCGGAAATCGCGTGGGAGAAGCGCCTGCTGAATGTCTCGAGCGATGTTGATCTCCTGCTCGAGGCGCTGGCGTTCGCGCTCGCGCTCGACCAGGCGCGCGTTATCGAGAATGTTGGCGGCGTCGCCGGCCAGAGCGTCCAGAATCTGGCGGTCCAGTTTGGAGAAGGCCGCCGGTCGCCGCGAATCCAGGTAAAGGATTCCGAGGAAATCACCGCGCTTGATGTTGATCATGGATTCCTGCGTATTGGCGCGGGACATGCCGAAAAGAGGTATTACGACCACGGCGCGCAAGCGCTGGGCAACGATGCTCTGCGCCGCCTGCAGGTCCACGTCGGCTTGCGCGAGGTCTTCCGTAATCACCGGAGACTGCTGCTTCAGCGCAAGCTGGATGGCGGTTTGGCTGGGCATAAGGCTTTCGGGAGGAAGGCGAAGACCCCCGCTGCGCCGTGCGAGTTTCACTCTAAGCGCGCCGCCGGCGTCGGTTTCGAGAAGCAAGCCGCGGTCGGCATCGGTTACGGAGACCGCGTGATCCAGCATGTGGCCCAGCACGACGTCGAGCGGCAGTTGGGAATGCAGCAGAGAAGTTGCTTCGAGCAGCCTCTTGAGCTTGGCCAAACCACCGCCACCGCTGCCCGTCGGCTCCGAGCTGGTTATGTGCTCCATGCGCGTGAGGAGCTGCGGAAGAGAATCGGCGTCCGAACTCTTGCCGGAGCGGAAGACGATCTCGTAAGAGTCCTCGAGGCCGAAGGTGATAGAGTCGCCGTCCTGCAATTCGCGGCTTTCGACTTTTTCGCCGTTGACGAACAGGCCGCGGCGCTGGCCGCGATCCTCGACGTAGAAGCGGTTCGCTTCGATGACCACGGCGGCGCAGTTGCGGGAGATGCGGCGGTCGGAGAGTTGCAAATGATTCCCGGTCTCGGCGCCCCGGCCGATCATGAAAGGCGTTTGCGTGATGCGGGCATAGCGGCGCGCCCCGTCCGGGGAGATGACTTCGAGAACTGCTTCACCGGCAAGAGGTACGGTATCGGGCATGGGCCAACTCGGTGTGGAATTGTAACACGCGAGGGGAAGGAGGCGCGTCAGGGAGTAGGGATACGAGCGGAGAGTTCCGGAGCGAGGGACTGGTAGTGCCTCAGGTTCCAAGTGTAGATCGCCTGGGCTTTCACTCTCGCGGAGCAGGCATTTTGATTTTGGCGGGCTCGAGATTAGGGAGGAAAGCCGTCAGGATGCCGATCGCGGGGAGAAACGAACAGACGCGGTAGACGAAGTTGATGTCGGTGAGGTCCGCGAGCTTGCCGAGGAGCGCAGCGCCGATTCCACCCAATCCAAAGGCCAAGCCAAAGAATAATCCCGAGACCAGCCCAATTCTTCCCGGCATGAGTTCCTGGGCATAGACGAGAATGGCGGAGAAGGCGGAGGCCAAGATGAACCCGATCACCACACTGAGAGAGCTTGTCCAGAAAAGGTTGGCATAGGGCAGCAGCAAAGTGAACGGAAGAACGCCGAGAATGGAAACCCAGATGACGTACTTGCGGCCAATCTTGTCGCCCACCGGGCCGCCGATATACGTTCCCGCGGCGACCGCAGCAAGAAAGAGGAAGAGGTGCAACTGCGCATTCTGAACCGTGAGGTGAAACTTGCCCATGAGATAAAACGTGTAGTAGGTCATCAAACTGGCAAGATAGAAAAACTTTGAGAACATGAGAGCCCCAAGAATGGCCACAGTAAATGCAAGTTTGCTAAAGGTCATGGCCGTGCGAGGCGGAGCGGAAGCCACAGACACTGCACGCGCGGGATCCACAATGATCGGCTTCGGGAGATGCACCGGATGATTGCGAAACCAGGTGCCGATGTTGGTCAACAAAACGATCGCGACCAGGGCTAAGAGCGAAAACCAGGCAATGCTGGATTGCCCGCTGATAAACGCCCACGCCAGCAGCGGACCCAGAGCTGAACCGGCGTTGCCGCCCACCTGAAAAAGCGACTGCGCCATGCCGTGCTGTCCGCCGGAAGCCATGCGCGCGATGCGGGAAGATTCAGGGTGAAAGACAGCAGAGCCGATGCCCACCAGCGCCGCGGCAGCGAGAATCGTGCCGTAGCTGGGAGCCATCGAGAAGGCCAGCAGGCCGAACATGGTGATGCCCATTCCGACGGCCAGAGAGTAGGGCTTCGGGCGGCGGTCGGTGTAAAGCCCCACAAGGGGTTGGAGAATCGAAGCGGTCAGTTGAGAAGTGAGGGCGATGCGCCCGACTTGCCAGTAATTGAAATGAAAGGTTTTCTGGAGCAGTGGATAGATCGGCGGCATCAACGACTGAATCGTGTCGTTCAGAAGGTGGCAGAAGCTGATGGCCAGAAGAATCTTGAAGACAGTCTTCTCGCCCGTTCCTGCGGGAGCCGCGGCCCCAACCGCAGCCAAGTTTGTGTCGCTAGCCATCTAGAGAAGGAGTTCCCAAGTCATCGGTGACGGACCACATCTGATTCACCTTGCTGCCGAGGCAAGGCGGCGCGAGACGTAGTCGGTGACGTAAGCGTCGAACAGATCATTCAGGCGCTCGCAGACGGGTCCGGGAGCAGCAATCTGGTGGCCAGCGATTTCGCCGACACTGATTAGATTGCGGTTTGTGGAAGAGATGAAGACTTCGTCCGCGGAGTAAAGGTCTTCGGCGCGTAGCGTCTGTTCGATTACGGAAACGCCGGCTTCCGGCGCAATTTCCATCAGGATGCCGCGGGTGACGCCTTCGAGGCAGCCGGAGTTGAGCGGCGGCGTGAGGATTTTCTCGTTCTTCACGGCGAAGATATTTGCGGAAGTGCATTCGGCCACTTCGCCGCGCTCGTTGAGCATGACGACCTCGTCGAACCCCTCTTTGACAGCCTCGCCAACGGCCCAAACATTATTCAGCCACGAGATGCTCTTTACGCCTGCCAAGGGAGATGTGGCATGGCGGCCCTGTTCACGAAGCGCCAGGCGCACCGTTTCGCGATGTTCAGGAAGACCGGCGGAGTAAATGATGAGATCCACTTGCGGAAGCTTCTCGTCACTTTGCCAGAACCCCACGGTGTTGTAGACCAGATAAATGCGCGCGCAGCCTTCGGTGACTTTGTTGGCGCGAATCACTTCGTGGAGATGGACGCGCACCTTTGCCGCGGTGTAGGGCATGGGAAGACGGGTGAGGTTGGCATCTTTTTCCAAGCGGCGCCAGTGGCGCTCGTACGCGAACGCTTCGCCCCGAGAGATGCGCAGCGTGGTGAAGATGCCCCAGCCGCAGATCAGCCCTGCTTGCCCCGGAGAAAGGCGGACTTTCTCGATCGGGAGCAGCGCGTCGTTATGAAAGACGTTCGGATGAATCACCAGCAATCCCTCCGGAAGGGAACCAGAATCTCTATTGTATCCGAACTTCCGCTGGCGTGGGGGAG
>WNFR01001676.1_pt1 | contig 24391 bp, 25 predicted proteins | sample 5400221 | NCBI WGS metagenome assembly WNFR01 (sample SAMN13153357, study PRJNA577476) | soil metagenome | isolation source: 40 cm soil under Madrone tree | place: USA:California | collected 2016-06-14 | reverse complement strand
TGCGGTAAATCTGCACGTCCGGTTCGATGAGCGGGGTGTGGAAACGGAAGCATGGTGGGAATAGTGAGGCACCGGCAACTGAAAGGGTCGGTAACAGATAGGTTCCACCTAAACCACCGCGCCACACCTCGACTCCACACAAGTCCCGTCGTAGCTGGGACTCCACATGTACGGTAACGGCGTTACCAGGACTTTCGCACTAGTGGGGTTTCACTCGACGATGATTGGGAACCAGCCTCACCTGAGTGATTTCATATTCAAAATAGTAGTAGTCCTCTACTCGCTGGGAAGCTGTAGTTTCGTCTATTGGCGTGGGGTCGTGATAGAACTTAAGCGTGCCAGTCGCCTCGACGCGTTTGTCGTACATTTCAGGGTAGGGGTCTTTGAAGATAGGTTTCGGGTGCATCTGCTCCAGACAGACTATCTCCTCATCGTCGAGCTGAATACCTCCGCCACATTTGAACGCTAGAAGCTTTCCGCGAATTGTGATCCGCTTTCCAACGAGTGCTTGCGACAGTTGCGATCCAGAAGAGGAGACTTTGGTGTTGGCAATATACCCTGTCATGATCCGCACTTGCGTGGCCTCTTTTTCAAAGTAATAGTGATCGTGTTGCCACAGCGTGGGTCTCGTTGGGTCCAATGGTATGGAATCGTGAAAGAACCTGAGAGTGCCAGTCACCTCGATGGGTTTGCCGTCCACTCCAGCGAACGGGTCATCGAAACCAGGCTTCGGGGGCGTGCCGACCAGACAGATTGCTTGGCCACTGTCGAGCCCGATGCCCTGGCCGCACTTGAACATGAAAAGCTTTCCGCGAACTGTGATTCGTTTTCCCGTGAGTGACGGCGACAGCTGCGATACGGTAACGGGGACTGCGGTGTTAGCACCATCGTCCTTCGAACGTGGATGTTTACAACCTCCCGCGAGAATAGCGATGGCGATCAAGAAGAAAGTCGTCGAGCCAAGTCCATTCGAGAGACAGTCCTTCGCGCTTCTACTCCCTAACCTCATTGCATGAAGCATTAAACTTTTACCCGTTGTGTTCAAGTCCCGATTAGTCGCGTAACCGGAGAAGTCAATTCAAATGGATGGTAACGCTAGTGCTCTATCGGAGGCGCGTTTTCACAAAAGCGTGAAGTCCGGGCGAGGTGCTCCGCGCGCGTTCGATAGAGCCGTTTGAAGGTGGGCGCTGTTCGTTTGCAACCTATTGATTTTGCTTGGCTTAGGAAAATCAGAGGAAACCGAAAATCGCAGTTAAAAGCTCTACCTTGCAGCATGACGTAAGGAGCATAGCACGCGAAGCGTCCGTCGCGCCAGCGACTACGTTCTAAACGGCGTTTATCAGGAGTTGAAGAAGGCAATTGTTCGGGAGGCCTGTATAATGCCCTCCAAACGCTATGGCGATTAACGATAGCTCGGCTTTCTGGATGACAGGTCTGCACGGTGAGTATGAGTGGTTGACGACACGCCGGGACGGTCTGGATGCCTTGCTCCGAGCGTGCCCGCAGGTGGTAATCGGTAAGTACGTTGCGATAACGTCCTTCGATAGCAGTCCTCTACCGCTGAATGAAATTGAAAAGAACGCGGGTTGGGAGAGCCGCAAGGGCGCGGGATACAGCCCAAAGGTTCAGACCGTAGAGACGTTGCCATTCGAGGAATACAACGAATGGTATGTGCTACAGTCGCCTTTTGACTTGGGACAAATTTCACAGACCGATGTGTTGAAATATCCGTTACCGTCAGGCGAGATTGCGGTCTTTGTGAATTATGGTTGCTTCAGATTGCACATGCCCGATGTGCCTGCTATGCAGGACCTCATTGAGCTGTTCTGGACGCAACTCGAATCGATTAATCCCGAATCCTACATAGCCGATGGTGACCTTCTAAATTTCGCTTGTCGCAATAAAGATTTATTTGCAGCCGTACGGGCTGCCTTGAGTGAGCACGTCTGAACCACGCACAACTCCTTCTATAAAAACCCGAGTTTTTCTAGAATTGATTTGATCAATTCCCGGGTCCTGCGGTGCGGTTTGCTTCGACCGGCGCGCAGTTCGATGATTTCTCGTCGCGACAGCTTGTTTTCACACGCCGCTACCAACATCTTCAGTTTCGCTTTCTGCAACGCTGGCTGAATTTTGGTAATCCATTCGGTTCTCTTGGGATCGACATATTCCGTATAGACGTTTACTTGGGAATGGGCTGTTCCCTCTTCCACGCTTTCTAAACTGTTCGATTCTTTGCCGATAGCTTTTATTTGGTCGACTTTAATGTGCCGTCGCCGTGCAGCACATACAAAAGCAAGAGAAATTACATACGGGTACGGGGTGGACATCCATCCGGCATAAATTGCTTTGCGCTCTTGCTCGGTCATCTTGGGCAAAATTCCAAATTGAAAGATGGCCCAGTTTAGAAGTGCGAGAATTGGAATTGCCACTGCAATCTGTCGAAATGAAAGACCATCAAATTTCACGAGATTACCTCACCAGCATTCATTTCCAGTGATTTTACGGTCCAAATTGTCGCTTGTGCCTGATTAGTCGCGTTACCGGTAAACTTCCTTGCCCGATTCGGCGCTAATCAGGAGTATGCAGCAACGACGAGCGTTAACTCGCGAGTGGTACAATCTCCACGAAAAATTCAAGGTCAAATGATGACTGCCAGACAGTGGACTAAGTGGCTGTTCACGGCTCTATGTGCGATTCCGTGGCTAATAATTTTCGGCGCGTACTTTGAAATCTGCGTAGCTCGCCTGGCTTTATCAAGATGGCCTCGCGCATTGACGGACGACCCCAACATCGCGGCAATCGAACCGCTTCACTTTTTGGTTATGCTACTTTTCCTCTCCTTGGTCATAGCAATTCCATTGGTCGTTGTATTGGCTGCGTGGAACTGGCGAAAACTTCTGAGCGATTGGCGCTACTCCACGCACATCGCTGCATTCGCAACCGGCCTGCTTGTGCTGTGGATACTCATCAACCGCGACCCTGGAAATGTTTGGTATTGGTACCTCGACTGAGTCTCAGTGCGATAGGTCTCAGCTCGCGGGTAGCCTCGAATCAGCCGTCTGCACAAAGGTACAGCAGCTTTGACAACCCAAGTCCTGGTAATCGGGTAATCGGAAATCAAGTGGAAATCCACATGGCCGGTTCGTTGGGCCCGTGGCGATGCTTGAGGTGAACAGAGAATTCAGAAAGCGCTGGTGAAGTGACAAAAACAGAATCCACAAATTCGCTAACGCGCTCCGCCAGTTCGCCTGCGTCAGCAAGATGTTGGAGGTCTTTGACTAACCGGCGCTTTTCTTTAGCGCGAGGGCCATGACCGCTAGGAGTCCGGTGCCGAGCAGGACGAGGGCGGAAGGTTCTGGCACAGCGCTTACTGAGACATCATCGAGACCAGTGCTCGACGGGTTATTCGTACCTATTAGGGATAACGTCGTGTTGCTGCCAATCGCTGTGACGTTAACTGAATATTCTTGGTAGCTGTTGTTGGTATCTATATTCACAAGATCCAACACCTGCTGGGTTCCCCACATCACCGTAAACTCGTTCGGTGTCGTCGGGTCTGTAAAAGTATCAAGCCAAAATGTCAGGTTGTAGGTGCCTCCGGCAGTCGTCAAAATCGTTTGTGAGATCGTCCCCGCGCCGAGCGTCGTGGCGTTATTGAAAAATGCCGCATACTGACCGCCATTCGGAGGAAAGGTATTGACGGCACCACCGCAGAATGAGGCTGGCCCCAGGTTTTGTACGCTCACGGCAGGGAAGCACCTGCCGGAATTATCTCCGGTTTCCGTCCAGCCCGTCAGGTCGCCTGTTTCAAATCCCCCGTTAACGACGATGTTCGTCCCATCGGCTCGAGCTGGCTGGCTGCCGAACGTCAAAATGAGTGCCGATATTCCCAGACAGAGACCAATTGTGGCGCGTGCCATGCTCACCTGCCTTCCCGTTTCGTCTAGAATGAGGACAAAGGTTTCAACTGATGCATTCAGAAACGTGCACTTCAGATTCCACTCCCAGTGAGGGTGTAACACTATTTGTTTTAACAACTTGTAATTATTCGCTTAGTTTCCAAGGTCGATCCTAGGTCATTGCTTGCATATATGTGGCAATTCGCTGAACACCGGAATCTCCGCAACTGTTCGGCTAAATGCCTGGTAAGTTTGTGCCTTACCGGACATCAAGTGGGCGAGTACCGGAATCGGAGAATTAGTGCCTTTGCGAGCGCAACCAGCGAAGGCGCGATCTTCCTAGTTCGCTAATCCGATATTCCAGAGTACCCTGACCTCGGGAACGCCTTTCCAGTAAGCCGAAGCTCCATAATCTTTTAAGGTATGTCCAAGCTGACGATGCTTATGCTGATGTTGAGGGAACATAGCCCCCTAGAGATTGGGTAGGCTGTCTAAGAAGCTCTTATCCAGTGGTTTCCAAGGCTGATGGTAGCCGAGGATTGCGGTATTTTCGTTTACCACGAATTCTCGCATGTTATTGACAGTAGTCCGTTGCCACAGATACGTTTTCAGACGTGGTGACGCTTCGATCTCTGCTCGATGTGAGAAAAAGTATTGTTTCATGCACTGCCGGAGGAACTCATGTAAGGGACCTAAAATGTTCTTGCCAGTTTGAAGGCCGCCAGGGGTCAGCGATTCCTCAAAGGCAGATTCAAGGAAAAACGAGTTTTCTGATAATTGTAGTAGGTTCTGTGACTTACGTGCATCGAGGGCGCCGTAATGTAAGCGTCCGCTAAAAGCCGTAACTGAAGGCGTGCCCGTTCAACCAGTCGCGCTAGATCAAGTCGAGCCAGCTTTTCCAACATACGAGAGTGGGAATGGAGTTATTCGATGCGATCTTGTCACTCGGCAGAATTGTCGCCGTTGCGGTGCCGCAATATCCGGCTTCGGCATATCCATACACCGTTTCTACATGCTGCCTGTTATTTGAATCTGTAAATTCCAAGTTGATATGAGACTCGGTCACAGGACGCACAAAAATCCGCCTCCGATCACCTGGTCGAAGGTCAGGCAAGTCATACCGGCCGCCTCTGCCTCCGATGCTTTCAATTTTGACGCTCACCTGCCGCAGAGTTTCTTGGCTAGTGTTGTGTACAACAACACCGATTCCATAACCTCTCCGCACAACCACACCAAGTATGTAGAAGAAAAATAGGCCGACGAAGACAAGCACCATGCGAGTTTTGCGCCAGCTAGACAATAAAGTTCCTAGGAGTAGGACCTCTATCTTAGCAGCTGCGCATCAATTTCAGAGGGTACATGGGTTCGTTATTTCTTAGGCGAGATTCCACGGCAGCAGTTCGTCGATGCGATTGATAGGATGTTCTGCGATCCGCGACAGCACGTTCCGCAGATAACTTTCGGGGTCGATTCCATTGAGGGGACATTCTGTATCTAAGGGACTCTAGGTAGATTCGGGAGCAGGCCCTAGCAAACTGTTCCCAGCGGTCGCAGTCCGTATAGCTGTCAATCTCCTCAGGGCAATGCGCATGGAGTCTTCGAAACAATTCGATGTCCTTCGTCTTTCGTTCCGCGAGCGGAGATTCTGGCATTCTTTTTTTCGGTTGAGTTCGTTATTTCTTACAGGGAGCTTCCCTCCCGCGCGATGGCGATGATCGTCGCTTTCGTTTTTTCGTCGTGGTAGATTGTGCGCACCCGCGGCCCGCTTAACCCCGGATCGCTTGCCGGAACAAAAACGAAATAGTCGTAGTCCGCCGGCGTCAGCGCGCTCGGAGTGTTCCACCAGTAAGACTTGTCTTTCACTTCGTACTCCTGCATCCATGTCGCTCGATATCGCAAGCGGTAAAAATTGATCTCCGGCTCGTACCACCACGTTCCACCCACGCGCACTGCGGCAAGTCTGCGAGCTTGCGCATCCTTTTCAATAGCACGATAGAGGTCCAGAGAAATTAAGTCGTAGGCGTTGTAGCGGAAGGTCTTTGCGTTTAGCGACTGGGAGTTAACGACAACAATTACACCGGCAACCAAGATCCCCAGGCCCTTAACGATGGGGGATGAGATTCGCGCAGAGATTTCTCGTGTCGCCAGCACTCCGCTGACTATAAAAAGCGGAATGACCCATAGGCAGTAGCGGCTGTAGGGATAGTTCATATTGAGAAGTGCGTGCAGGAATATGGTCAGAAGCGCGCAGCCAATGGCCGTTCCTCCAAAAACCAACGTCTGCCGGATACGGCTTGCCTTGGATTCCGTCGTGCGCCACGCCAGTACCACTCCTAGAGCAACGAAACAAAAGAGCAGCGGCATTAGTACGTACACCCCTAGATCGAGAACACGGGCCTGCCAGCTTCCGGCCAGCGGGGCCATCGCGCCCAGACTTGGCGAGTAAATGTCCTCCGTCCACTTGTCGAGAAAAGAGGCCATGAAGATATCGCGCAACGCAGCGGTCGCGCTCGTCAACGCAATTTGAAACTGCCCCCGCCGCATCTGGATCAAATAAGGCCAGAGAAGAAACAGCCCCACGGCAAGACCGGGAGCAATGAAATATTTTGCAAAATCCTTGACGCGGTGATCTCCCAGGCGGGGCATGGCGGCCGGGAAACCGAGTCCCACCAATCCGAAAACGAGGGTCAAACAGAATGCGGGAAAAACATTTGTCAGATTCGCCGCCACGGAAAGGGCCAGCGCAACTGAAGCCATGGCGCATCCACGGCGCCACTCTTTCTCTCCGGTTCTAAATTCGCCGCTCTCGGTAAGCTCCGCGATGAAATACATGGCCAGCATCAGAAATGCGAGGCCCAAGCCAAAACCGCGTGCGGCAACCATAAAATCTCTCACCAGCGGATTCCAGGCCAGCATCGCTAGGGAAAGCAAGAGAACAAGTCCATTGCCGAACAGACGCCGACATAGCAGATAGACCGACACCAGGTAGATTCCCGCGCCGGCCAAGGTCGGCAAGCGAAACGTAAATTCGGATACGCCAAGGAGTTTTACAGTGGGTTTCGCGAGTAGCGTCTGAAGAATGTGATTCGTGGTGTTGTAACGCAACACGTTCTCGATGCCCTGATCTAGAAACCACTCATAGGTCAGCGCTTCATCATGGGCGATGGTTTGCGTTTTGGCTCGGTAGACGGAGAGCCCTGCGGCCACAAGTAGCACGCACCAGGCTAGTCCTCGCCAGAACGAGAGTGTTTTCATGAGCGCGGGCCCTTAAAGGTTCTGCGGTGTCTGTCAACGAAATAGGTAACTGTAGAGTAGCTCGCCTTGGCAGCTAACGCTATGCTCCGCGCGAAGTGGCAGTTGGACACTCAGGCTCCCCGCGACAACTGCGCTTTCCGATCACTGGTGGGCGCGGCGTAATAATCCAATAGCAATTTTCTTCCTGTAGGGCTGAATAGCCGGAAGTGGGAAAGTCCTAGCGTTTGCATCCGACACATGAAGGTGGTTCTTAGAACTCCCAAACCGTACTTGACGCTTCGCCAGAAATTAATCGAAGACGCCTCTTTGAAGTATTTGGTCGGACAGGAGACTTCACCCAGACGGAATTTCAGGCAAATGCACTGCGCCAACACTTCGTTGTCAAAAACAAAATCGTCGGAGTTTTCGAGTAGGGGAAGCACCTGCAAGACGTTTCGGGAGAAGGCTCTGTATCCCGTGTGATATTCGGAGAGCTTCGCTCCCGTCAGGGCATTCTGAAAAGCCGTCAGAAAGCGGTTGGCCACATACTTGTAAAAAGGCATGCCCCCTTTCAAAGCGCCGCCTCCGAGGATTCGCGAACCCAGCACCACATCATAGACTCCAAAGGCGATCATGCTCGCCATCGGCGTCACCAGCAGCGGCGTGTACTGGTAGTCCGGATGGACCATCACCACAATATCCGCTCCTTGGTTCAAAGCCTCGCGGTAGCAAGTTTGCTGGTTTCTTCCATACCCGTAATTTTGGTCGTGCACGAATACTTGCAATCCCAGCGTCCTTGCCAATCGCACAGTGTCGTCCGTGCTGCCATCGTCTACCAGGATTGTGGTGTCCACTATGTCGGGCAGTTCCCGTACTGTTTTCTCGATTGTCTTCGCCGCGTTGTACGCTGGCATGACCACGACAACCTTTTTTCCGTTCAGCATCCTTGAGTCTCCATTTCGGCAGTACGTTGCGCGAGAGGAAAAAACACGAAAAGCTTGACCCGTCCCGAAAAGAAATGCAAGAGCGCCCGGACGGCTTGACGGCTTGTGTACGCAAGGCAAGCCTTCTTGCTTCTACGAATGCGGAGGCGCCTCGGCAACTGAAAGCCGCGGCCGATCAAAGTGGGCTTCTCCGGTAACGCAGATTGTAAACTATGCTGCTTCGAGTTAGGATTTCTTCGGTGGATTTATACCACTGACTGAAAAGACGTTTTCACGGATATCCCCACGTATCCGAGGGCATGGTTTTGGTTCTGCGCTATTGGGGGAATTATGTGGAAAGTGCTGAACTTCCGATGTGGGGTGGTCTGGGCTGCTACCTTCTGTCTCTTCGTGGCAGTTACCATTGCTTCCGCACAAGACAGTAAGATCTTGGGCGAGGTCAAATTCCAAGGCGCGACGAAGGTGGAAAGAGATTCTGGGGTATGGGTCGATGGCGCTTATGTGGGGTTCCTAAAGGAACTGCACGGGAACAAGAAGGTGTTGTTGCTTCCTGGTGATCATGAAATCTCGGTGCGTCAATCCGGTTATGACGACTTTCTACGAAAGATCGTAGTGGAACCCGGGCAAGTACAAACCGTTCAGGTGACTATGCACCTCAGCCCTCGCGTTGTACCACCAGATGTTACCGCCACGCTGAAACTGAACGTCGAACCAGGACGCGCAGCGGTGTTTGTCGATGACAAGTACGTCGGGCATGCGAGCGAATTCGGTGGCCTTCGCTATATGCTGATCAGCCCCGGAAAACATCGACTCAAGATTGGACTGCCGGGTTATCAGACATTTGAAGCAGAAGTGAATCTGCTCGCTGGACAGAAATCGGAAGTGAAGACTGAACTTGTTAAAGGCAGCATTAAGCAAGCAACTTCGGACATTAAGCAACCGAGATAGCAATTTCGCAATTCGGTTATGGACTACGCCGCAATAAAAATAGGTAGCGTTTAGTTATCGTCCGCGTTAAGTTCCCCCCTACAAGATGCAAGAACCCTTAGTCTGAAAATCGACCGGGGGACTTTTATGTCCGATGGCAAACTCAACCTGAAGGAGCCAGACCGAAGGCGCAGACACTCGCACTGGCTCGTGACCATCATTTATAAGGACAAGCAGGAGTTCAGTCGCGTTTACATTGACATCGAAAAGGCAAAGAAATTCTTCAAGCGGCAAAAGAAATCGCCGGCGGTAGCCGGGACGCGAATACGTCGGCTGAGCTAACGTGCGAATCAGGCCAGGATCACTTTCTGGATTTGGCTCGTCGAGCGGCCCGGGCAAGACGTTGCGAGGACGCCTCGGCGAGAGCGACGCGCGTGTCTTCCCTCATAATGACGCCGACTTCCAGCAAAAGCTTGGGGAACCGCACCTTGAAAGAGTTGGCGAGCCTGATCATCATTTCAATGGAAGGAATCGTCAGGCCGGCTTCAATTTTGGCAAGAGTGGAAGGCGAAATCCCGGAACGCAAAGACAAGTCATCCCTGGTAAGGCCGCTATGCTCGCGAAGAGTTTGTAAACACATTCCATACCACATCGTCGGTTTTCTCCCTTTGCTTTTTATTGGACAGATACTTCCCCAACAGAAAAAGCGCCAACAACTTTTCAAACAGCTGCCCTGGGACAAGTAGAAGCGGGTGTGAGTGGAGTCGGGACGCCGATGGATGAAGAGGGGCGGTCCTCAAACATTCACAAACGCCGAGTTAACTAAAAAGTGCCTATAACGTAGGGAGAAGGGTGCAGGCGCACATTACCGTAGACTGCGTACCGAAATGTACGGTCGGGGAGGCGCCGCTCCGGCCTACCCAAAGAAAATGGCTTGAAATGGGCAGAGAGACAGTACAAGAGCAGGGACATAATTATGTTATTAAGAAGCATTCGAGGATTTAAATACTCTATGTCTCATTAGGAAACTAGGAGCACCCTGAGCGCGCATCGAGGATGGAATGTCGTGGGGGAGGCGATGGACGGCGTCCAGGCAACGAGGATGACGCAGAGTCTGCGGCCGCATGTTTTGATTATGGACGTGACCATGCCGAGCCTCGATGGACTGGAGACGACGCGCCAGATCCTGAGCAAAGTGCCGGAGACGAACATTCTGATTTTGACCATGCACGAGTCGGATCAGATGGTTCGACGAATTCTGGAAGCAGGAGCGCGGGGATATATATTGAAATCAGACCTGGCGGGGCCGCTAGTCTGGGCTGTCCGCGAGGTATCGCAAGGAAGGACGTTTCTGACGCCGAAAGCCTCAGACATTGTGCTGCGTGGGTTTCTGAGTGTTGAAAAGAAGGGGCGCAGCGCCGCTGATTCTGAAGCGGCGCTGACTCCGCGTGAAAATGAAATTTTGCGGCTACTGGCCGGCGGGAAAGCAAACAAGGAGATCAGCGCGGCGCTGGGAATTACGGTGAAGACCGTGGAAACGCATCGCGCCAAGATCATGCTGAAGCTGAATGTTCATTCGATTGCGGAGTTGATTCACTATGCCTTGGGGAGAGGATTAACCGACTCTCCGTTGAGTTCCTAATAACCCCAGGAAGAAAGACAGACGCTCAGTGCCAGCAACGGATGGCTTTGTCAGCGCCGACGGAGACGAGCCAGAAACCGTCCGGGGAGTAAGCAAGTTGCGAGATCTTGTGACGGTGAGCGATGAACCGGCGCAGAAGGTGGCCGTCACGAAGATCGAGCACGTCAATGTTCCAAAGACCGCCATCGCCGAGATAGGCGACGGCGAGCGCGCGGCCATCAGGGCGAAAGGCGATTGCGGATATCGCCGAGGGGAATGAGGGCAAGAAGGTTTCTCGTCCGGTAATGGCATTCCAAAATTTGAGGCTACCGCGATGCGAGAGCGGCTCGAGGCTTACGCTGCCGGAAGCGAGGGTTTGGCCGTCGGGGGAAAACTCCACGGCAAGAACTGGTTCCGTATGAGCGGTGAGCAATTGAAAGAGCCCGCCGGTTTGCACGTCCCAGAGGCGAACGGATTTGTCGTCGCTTGCGCTGACGAGCGTTTTGCCGTCGGGACTGAAAGCGACGGCGTTTACAGCGGCGGTGTGACCTCGCAAGGTTCTTAATTCGCGGCCGGTTTGAGCATCCCACAATTTCACAGTGCTGTCTGAGCTGGTGCTGGCGAAGATTTGTCCTTCAGGTGAGAAGGCGATGCCGCGCACCTCGTCGGTATGACCAGTGAGTGTTTGCGAGAGCTGGCCCGTGGCGGCGTTCCAAAGCTTTATTGATTTGTCCCTGCTCGCCGAGGCGATAGTTTTTCCGTCGGGCGCGAATGCAACACTGGTGACTGCTGCGGAATGGCCGCGCAACTGGAGCGCGACGCGCATTTCTTGAAAGTTCCAAACGGTGATTGCTTTGTCTTGTCCGGCAGTGGCCATCCGGCGGCCGGTTGGATCGAAGGCGACGGAATTCACGGCAGAGGGCTGGATGGGAAACTGGCGATCAGGATGGCTGAGAGGAGTGCCAGCATCATCGTCAGGACCTCCCGGGATGGGAAATGGCCGGGGTGGACGCGAACTAGGTATGCCGCAAGCGAGGCTCAAGAGGAGGAGCGCGGCCCAGCCGGAAAACGTGATGAGTTTTTGGCGGCGATATTTCATGAAAGAAGTGTGGACCGAGCTTGTGTCGCTCTGCTGCTCCAACTGTCGGGTGAAACCGGCAAAGGAGACACCTGCATCGCTCCTTCGCAGTGAAGGGAGCAAATGAGATGCCAAGTCCGCGAACGCTTAACCAGGAGTGGTTGGATGAATGGAGGCGAGCGCGGACTGCGGAACAAGACCACGCAAAGCGGCAAGACGCGTGCGTTCGAGATCGTCGCGATAGAAGAGGTTGTAAGTATCGAAGGGAATAAGGCGACCGTCGGGATGGACGATGTGAATGCAGGTCTTCTTGACGCTGCGAACGTCGAAGGCGTGGGCGTCGAGGAATTGAACGATGAGGACGCGGAAAATATTCTTGTAGCTGAGTTCGGCGGGCGCGGCGATTCGGGGGAGGCAGCAGAGGAGTTCGCGCAGAGATGTTGCGCCAGATTGAAGCGAGTGATTTGTGGCGAAGAGTTTGAAAAGGCAATCGCGGATTCCCTGCTCTTCTTCGTAGACGATGGTATTGCGCGCGGCGTTGATGAGGACGTCCGGACCGACGAAGCGAGTGAGAGGGACGACGTCGTTGTCTAGTTTAAGAGCGTAGGCCATGGCGAGCGAATCGGGATGGCATGGAACGGGGATGACGTCCTCGGGCTGAAACACTTTGGTTTGTTCTAGAATTTTGCGGCGGACTTCGGTTAGCGTGAGGCGGTCGGTTGCTGGGTCGAATTTCTCGAGGCGGCCCGCATCCTGAATGGGCTGGAGAGTGATGCCGCGCACGCAAGGCTGCTGCAGCGCGTAGTCAATGGCTTTGCCGATTTCGCCGTCGTTCAGGCCTTTGCGAAGGGTCATGACGAGCGTCGTGGAAATGTTGTGGCGATTGAGACGCTCGAGAGCTTTTTCGCGGATGCTGCGGAGATCGCCGCCGCGAAGATCGAGCAGCGCTTCGCGTTCGAACGAATCGAATTGCAAGTAGACTTCGAAGTCATCTGTTTCGGCAAGCCGTTTGGCGAAGTCTTCATCCTGGGCGATTTTGAGACCGTTGGTGTTGACCATGAGGTGGCGAATGGGCCGCGCCTTGGCCATGGCGACGATTTTGAAGAAATCGGGATGGAGGGTCGGTTCGCCGCCAGAGATTTGAACGACGTCCGGATGTCCTTCGTTGCGAACGATGGCGTCGAGCATTTTTTCGAGCAGGGCAAGCGGGCGATGCTCGGTCCGTTCGGGACCGCTTCCGGCGTAGCAAACCGGGCAGCGTAGATTGCACGAATCGGTGACTTCGAGAAGCGACAAGCAGGAATGTTGCTCGTGGTCGGTGCAGAGGCCGCAGTCGTAGGGGCAGCCCCATTTGACCGACGTGTTGTAATGCAAGGGCATTTCCGGTTTCTTGATGAAGACTTCGCGGCAACGGCGGTAGTAGTCCACATCATCGGCGACGAGGACGCGTTCGGCGCCGTGTTCCGGGCAGCGCTTGAGAAGAAAAACTTTGCCGTCCTGAAAGACGATTTTACCTTCGAGTTTGCGAAAACACGTGGAGCAGATGGTGAGCGCCACGTCGTAAAACATGTAGGGACGCACACGCTCTGTCATTCCTGCTTCTCCTTCCGCGCAATTCGAAAAGCGCGGACAATGACTGCTACGAAGAGCCAAAGAGCGGCCACGACAAACAAAATGGTTCCGAGCAAGCCGAGGACAAGGAACACCGAGTTCATGGGGTTCGGCCGTCCTTCGAAATTGCAGGTGGCTACGTAGCCGAAGCCCGCCCCGACAGTCAAAAATACTGCGCAGAGCACGCTGATGCCAGCGGGCAAAATAGACGACTTGCCGCGCAGCCTGTGTAGCATTGCTGCAATCAAGATTCCACCGACAATCAGCCCGATGAAGCTTGTCAACGTTTCCCAGACGAAAGAGCGTGGAATCGGGCGAATCAAGAAACCGAACAGAAGGATGAAGCTGAGGGAGGCTATGACAAGGAAGAAGCCGAAGCCAAGGAGGCTGCGTTCCCAGGAAAGTGACTTTGCATCTGAGGGCTGATTGTTCATTCTATTTGCCGAATATCGTTACAAAGAAATAGACGACGGCAGCTACCAGCAAACCTAGAAAGACAAGCAGAAAGAGCAACCCGATCTGAATAAGCAATCCAGAAATATCCTTCAGCGGTCCACCGCTCAGAGCCGCTCCACTTGCGCAACTGCCGAAGGCAAGAATGAAGCTCCCGAGTATAGCGATGCCGATGGGCTCCCAAAGGGACCGCGACTCCTGAGGAGGGGATTCGAGCGGAGGTTGCGGCGCGCTGCTCATCAGCTAATCTCCATGGAAGGAGACTCCGTCTCTGCTGCAATCGGCGGAGCAAAACCCGACCGCGTCCAGCGCCAGATGTCGGAGAAATAATACGCCAGCATGAGGATGCAGGCCCACTGAATCGAGGTGAGGCCGAGGAATACGCGGACGTCGTCCGGCTTTAGGAAATCGCAGAGCAGCCGAAACGCAAAGTAAGACACCATGAATTGCTTGAAGAGATCGCCTTCCAAGTGCGGGCGCAGCGATTGGCGCCAGAGAAAGACTCCAAGTGCCAGCGCAAACAGCACTTCATAGAGCTGCGTGGGGTGGCGAGGAATGCCGTCACCAAAATTGACGCCCCAGGGCAAAGTCGTCGCAATGCCTGCGGTGTGATCGCTAAGGCCGGTCAAGAAACAGCCAACGCGGCCGATCGCGATGCCGATGCAAAGCGGGATTGTGAAGAGATCGCCGGTGCGGCGCTGAATGCCGAGATAGTGCTTCATTAATTCGACGGAGAGCAGACCGCCAATCAACGCGCCGACGATGGTTTTGCCGCCCATCAAGAACGCCGGATCGCGCCAGTGAGAGAGAGCGGCGCCGGGATCTTCAAACCAATACAGAACCTTGCTGCCGACGATCGCGCCCATTGCGGCTGCAGCGATGACCCACCAGCGATTGCCGTCGTCGAGTGCATCGCCGAAGCGCTTGCGCAACGAAATGTAAACGCGAAACGCGATGACGTAAGCGAGTGTTTCAAAGACGAGATGCGGATAAAGCTTGAGCGAGCCGACCGGAATATAGAGAGGAAAGGACATTATTTAATTGCCAGCGATTGCAAAACAAATTCTTTGTGCGAGATCAGCGTGTCAATCCTTGCTGGAGCAAGAAGGCCGCCACTTCCTTGTTGCCGCGTTCTTCGGCATAGGTGAGAGCGTTTTTTCCGTCGTTCGATTTGGCGTGGAGATCGGCTCCGCGAGCGAGGAGCGCCTTGAGAATTTCGAGATGCCCGTTTGCGGCTGCAGTAAGGAGCGGAGTGTAGCCGGTTGCGTAGCGATAGTTCGGCTCGGCTCCATTATCGAGCAGCCATTTCACGATTTCCGTGTGGCCGCTGGCGACCGCACCCGTCAGCGCATTGTAGCCGCTGCCGTTGGTCGCAACGGCATTTACGTCGCCGCCATTTGCGTGCAGATACTTCGTGACTTCGAAATGGCCAAAGGCCGCCGCCAGAGCGAGAACAGGAAATCCATCGGGGGAGTAGGTTTTTGCAAGAGACGCGTCGTTTTCGACAATTTCCTTGACGCGAGTCAAATCTCCCGCGGCGGCGGCTTCGTGCAGTTCCATTTGCGCGCCGCGGGACAGAAGCAGATCGCGGATTTCTTTTTGGCGATTGTAAATGGAAAAGAGGACCGGGCTTTGGGATTGAGCGTTTTTGGCGTTGAGCAGAGCGGAGTCCTGGTCGAGCAACGCGCGTACTGCGGCGAGATCTCCAGCACGGATGGCGTCAAAGAAAAGTTGCGTCTCACTCATACAGAAACTCCCGCACACGATTATGCTGCGCGCGAGCGATTGTACAAGCGAAAGACAGCGAAGGCCAAGCAATCGAGATTTTGGCGAGGCTTAGCTTGCGGCGACTGCAGTTTCCTTTGATTGATAAAGTCCGGGGATGGCGCGGAACGAAATTGCGATCCGATTCCACATATTGATCATGCCGATGGCGAGGGTAAGATCCACCAATTCCTTTTCCGAGTACTGCGCGCGAACGCGCTCGTAGACGTCATCCGGAGCGTGCGTTTCTGAAATAAGCGTGACAGCTTCGGTCCACTCGAGCGCCACGCGTTCTTTTTCCGTGTAGTACGGAGATTCGCGCCACGCATCCAGACCGTAGAGACGTTGGTCGGTCTCGCCGACGGCGCGCGCGTCCTTCCAGTGCATATCAATACAATACGCGCAGCCGTTGATCTGCGAAGCCCGCAATTTCATCATGTGAAGCAGTTTTACGTTGATTCCACAATCGTGCAGATACCGTTCAATGGCATACATCGAGCGAAGAGGCTCGTGGCCAAACTTTGCGTAGTCAAGGCGGGCTTTGAATTCTTCCGGCATGGTAAGTCCTCCTTCAACAGATTCAATACGGGAGATTTCCAGCTGGAAGCGAAAACGTGGGAAGCAATTTAGCGGCGCGCACGATCCTGTCGCAGAGCTTCTTCGATCAGGTGATCCAGTTCATCGCGCTTTAGGGTGATCTCGTCGGCGACGCCTTCCTCGCTGTCGCTCGTGAGCGGCAATTCGGCAGCTCCACCGGGAGGCGGCACGACGGAGTAACGCGCCCGCGCGGCCATCAGCTTGGCCACTTCGCGGCCGGAGAGAAGCTTCGGCGTTCCTGCATTTTCCGCTGCGAGGAGAATCTTGGCGAAGTGCTCTACCGTCTCCAGGCGATAGAACGCGGTAAGCAGATCCTGGCCGCAAGTGACGACGCCATGGTTGGCAAGCAATAGCGCATCGTAGCTTTCAACGTAGGGTTCGAGCGCCTGGCTCAAATCAGGCGTGCCCGGGGTTGCGTAACGAACGAGCGGCACCTGGCCGAGGCCAATAATCACTTCGGGAAGCAGAGCTTGATCGAGGGCGCGGCCCGCGCTGGCAAATCCGGTCGCGGTAACCGGATGCGCGTGGCAAACCGCGTTCACATCCGGACGCATGCGGTAAAACAACAAGTGCATCAGAATCTCGGACGACATTTTCCGGTCGCCCGCGCACTTGTGGCCGTCGAGATCCGTGATGACCAAATCTTCGGGCGAAAGGCAGCCTTTGTTCATGCACGTAGGCGTGGCCAAAATGCGCCCGTCGCTCAAGCGCACGGACACATTGCCTTCGCACGCCACGATGTACTCGCGGTCGGACATCCAGCGCCCCGCCGCGCAAATTTCACGCCGGTGCTGTTCTTCCGTTTTTGCGTGACCAGCCAACACAGGGTTCACGGAGCGGACTCCTTCCCCGCGCGGGGAATTATCCACCGCGCAAGACGGTTTGCAAGTTATTTTTCGCCCAAACGCAAGGTAGGACAGCGACGCTTGCGTGACCTGTTTCGGGCGCCCTCAGTTAAGCGTAAATCCCGCGCATTTTCAATGCATTTGCTACGCGGTCGATGGCCACCATGTAAGCGGCGATGCGGTTGTTCACTTTGTGAGCTTCGGCGTATTTGACGACTGCGTCGAAAGCGTTTTCCATCACGTCAAGCAGGCGTTCATTCACTTCGCTTTCGCGCCAGAAGAAACCTTGCCGGTCCTGCACCCATTCGAAATAGCTCACCGTGACGCCGCCGGCATTGCCGAGAATGTCGGGAATGGTAAAAACGCCTTTGGCATCGATGATGGCGTCGGCTTGCCAGGTCGTGGGACCGTTCGCTCCTTCGCACATTACTTTGGCTTGCACCTGGGACGCGTTCTTTTCCGTGATCTGGTTTTCGATTGCGGCGGGAATGACCACATCGCACTTCTGGAACAGGACGTCGCGCGCGCTCATCTTTGTGCCGCCGCCGGGATAATCCTGCAATGGTTTCTTCTGCGTATAGACCCAATCAATGACCTTGGGCACATCGAAGCCGTTTTCGTTGTAGAGCCCGCCGCCAATGTCGGCTAGGCCGATGATCTTGTAACCGACTTTTTGCATCAGGTCCGCGGCCATGGAGCCGACGTTGCCGAAGCCCTGAATCACGACGCGGCAGCCTTCCTTTTTCATTCCGAGTTTCGCAAGCGCCTTGTCGCAGCAGATCATCACGCCGCGTCCTGTGGCTTCGCGACGTCCGCGCGAGCCGCCAAGTTCGATGGGCTTGCCGGTGACAACCGCCGTCGTCGCCTGGCGGTGATGCATGGAATAGGTGTCCATCACCCAAGCCATCGTCTGTTCGCCGGTGCCCACGTCCGGCGCGGGAATGTCGCGCTCCGGCCCAAGCCAGTCGGCCAATTCCGCGGTGTAGCGGCGCGTGAGACGTTCCAGTTCGCCGCGCGACATTTTGCGCGGATCGCAAATGATTCCTCCCTTTGCTCCGCCGAAAGGAATGTCCACAACAGCGCACTTCCACGTCATCCATGTCGCCAGCGCGCGCACTTCATCGAGCGAAACATCCGGCGCGAAACGAATTCCGCCCTTGCCCGGCCCGCGCACGGTGGAATGGAGAACGCGATAACCCGTGAAAACTTCCAGCGTTCCGTTGTCCAGTCCGACTGGAATATAAAGCGTGATTTCCTTACTCGGATACTTAAGATAACGGTAAATTCCCTGCTCTAATCCCAGCTTCTGCGACGCTACTTCAAAACGCGCTTCGGCGTTTTGGTAGACATTCATCTCTTCCGGTGCCGGGGGTTGCGACATGCGAGACTCTCCTTGATGGCTTCACACTCCGGCACGATCCTGCTTGATTGCCGGATACTGAATTCTTTGATTCGGGGCGCAAACAGAAGACTTCGGCGGGCTACCCTTCCCGTCGTACCTACCATTTGGCCGGGCCGTCAGTATACGAAGCTCTTCCACTTCCTCGCAAGTTGCGGCCATTACAGATTGGAAAACTCTTTAACAAGACGCGCGGAGAACATCTTTCGACCTTCAACAGTTCAGATTGCAAGAAGTCTGTATCGCGTCCAGGCGACGTTGCATCCAAGAAGGACTCCCATCTCATTCGAAAGGCGGATTCCCCAATGGCGAAAATGAAAGTAGTGCAGGTTCCCAAACCTGGCGGCAATTTTGAAATTGTTGAGCGCGAAATTCCACAGCCCGGGCCCGGGCAAGTGCGCATTAAAGTGCAGGCTTGCGGCATTTGCTTCAGCGACCATCTTGTGAAAGACGGCGCGTTCCCGGGCATTCAATATCCGCGCATTCCCGGCCATGAGGTTGCGGGCGTAGTGGACGAACCAGGGCCGGGGGTGACCACCTGGAAGAAGGGCCACCGCGTCGGCGTCGGCTGGCATGGCAGTCACGACTTCACCTGCCCCGCATGCCGCGAGGGCGATTTCATAAACTGTTCGAACGAAAGAATTACGGGCATCCATTTCGATGGCGGCTATCAGGAATACATGCTGGTCGCCTCCGAAGGTCTCGCGGCGATTCCTGACACGCTGGATGCCGCAGAAGCGGGTCCTCTACTCTGCGCCGGTATAACCACATTCAACGCGTTGCGGCACAGCGGCGCAGCTCCCGGGGATTTGGTTGCGATTCAAGGAATCGGCGGGCTTGGCCATTTCGGCGTGCAGTTCGCCAATAAATTTGGATATCACGTTGTCGCCATTGGCCGCGGCCCGGAGAACAGCGCGCTGGCGAAAAAACTCGGGGCACACATTTACATTGACAGCAAGAACAGCGACGCGGTCGCAGAATTGCAGAAGCTCGGAGGTGCGAAGGTGATTCTTGCCACTGCGCCCAACTCCAAATCCATGTCCGATCTCTTTCCCGGACTCGGACGCAACGGTTCGATGGTCGTCGTCGGCGCCGGCCCCGGCAATATTGAAGCTTCTCCCTTCACGCTTTTGATGGGAAAGAGACGGCTGCAGGGCTGGGCTTCCGGCACAGCCGCCGATTCGGAAGACGCCATGCGCTTCGCCGCGCTGACCGGGGTCCGGCCGATGATCGAAAAATTTCCGCTGGAAAAAGCAGCCGAGGCTTATGAACGCATGACCAGCGGCCACGCGCAATTCCGCGTCGTGCTCACGATGTAATTGTAGGTTTGATCTGTCCCGCCGGAATTACTGCAGCCGGAATTGAATCGTAACCACCAGGTGCATGGAAACGGGCTTGCCATTCAGCGTCGCGGGCTTGTACTTCCATTGCCGAAGTGCATCCATAGCGGCCTGGTGCAACATCGCGGGTCCGGTAACCACCTTCATGCCGGTGACGCGGCCGCTCTCGTCAATCAGCGCATCAATTTTCACGTCGCCGGCAATCCTCTGCGATCGCGCGATGAGCGGATAAGCCGGAGGAACAGAAGAAATCAGTTGAACGTTGGTCACTTCTCCGCCGACTGGAATCGGAGCCACGGGCTGACTGCTCTTGGAGCCATCAAGCCCGGAGCCCAACGCCGCCGCGGGCGGATTTACGCTGTTTTCCATGGCGATCCCCGGCTCACCTTCGCTGGAAGTCGCCTGGGTTTTGCCGCCTTTCACGGTTGGAGCAGCAAGACGCAGCTGGCTAAACGCGGATTTTTTCGGTGGTTCAACGGGCTCGGCAACCGGTTCCGAAGCGCGCGACGCTGAGGAGACGGGCGCAGATTTCGCGGAATCGCGGCCAGTCGGAATCTTCTGTACGTCCACCGCCGGTGAAACCGATGGCGCTGTTTTGTTCGAGGCCGGTGTAATCGCCTGGCTGGGAGTCGAATATGGCTTGTCGCTGGTTGAAGCTGAGGCTGAACCAAAATTCTGTTGCGGCTGCGACTGAGCCGCTGTTTGCGAGGCAGGCGACTCCGTTTGCGAAACCGGCGCGGTCGAGCCTGCTGCGGCATGCCCAGTTTGTTGCATGTACCACCAGCCGCTGCCTGCGGCGAGCAGAATTGTCGCGGCGATAGCTCCGATCCACAAACCCTTCTTGCTTCCGCCGCTTGCAGGTTCCTCGTAAACACTCTCGTTCGATTCGAACAGACTCGTTCCAAAGTTCGGCGCTTGCATTTCGCTAACTGGAGCGGGCGTTGCTTCTGTCTTGGCGCCAAATTCGTACGATTCGCCCGCGACTTGCGCATCTTCTAATTCGGTTACCTCCAACGGTGCCGGCGCTGGCGGCAATGCAATAATCGCGGCAACTTGTGGCGCGGGAGGAATGATCGGCGCCGTTACGGGAGTAACTTGCGGAGGGGCAGGCGGTGTGACGGGCGCGCCGGCTACCGATGGAACAGGCGGCGTTATTGCCGCGTTGCGGGCCAGCGGCTCGAGCCACGCGGGAATCTTTACTTCCTCTTCATTCATCCAGCTTGCGGCTTTCTCATGACGCGCAACCGGGGATAGGCTCACGGGCTCGGCTGGTCTCGCCGTCGGCGCCGCTGCCTGCTCGGCATTCGCCACCGGAGCTGCAGTTCCCGGAGTGGCCAGTTCAAAGATTTTCGCGGTCTCCTCGGAGATGGCAATCGCGTCCAGTTGAAGAATGGGCGTGTTCGCGTTCGGAGGCGTCGCAAGCGTCTCAGAAAAATGCATGGAGGAGAGTTGTTCCTGTAATCGGGCAGCCTGCTTCTTGAGCTCCTCACTTGAATTGTCTGCCGGGGTGGGAGCAATGAGCGATGCAACTCCCGAAGTTGCGGCGACGGGCGATTCCATTCTCTTCTCGGCAGAAGGAGCCGCAATAAGGGGAGTTGCGGCTACAACGGGAGCCTGCGGCGGAGCAATCGTAGTCGTCGGATGCGGCACCGCCGGTTTCGCCTGCGTCACAGGGAGAACCGGTTTTGCAGGGCTAGCGGGTTCGGGAGCGCCGCTGGCCGTGGCTGCCGGCAGCACAACGCGGTCCGACGGAAAACGCATTCCCCAAAATCCAACCGCAGGCTCGGTGAATTCCAACTCCACGTACCCGCTCGCGCTGCTGTAGTTTTTCGATTTCACCACCTGGCAAACGACTTCTTTTTTCGTTTTCTCGTTCGTGAGGAAAAGAAGCTGGCCCGCTGTTACGCCGGAGTTCAGGCGAATCACCGCGCCGTTGCCGAACACCAGCACCGTCTGCGTCGTTTCAGAGAATGGCTCGCGCTTGTTGCTGCCCTCCACAGTTCGCGCACCGTTTACGGTAACGGAAATCTCCAGCGCCACCGGCTGTACTCTCGGTTGCGTAGCGCTCACGGGGGAAGCGGGTGCAAAAGAATTTTTCTGTTCAGGTTCTTTTAGGATCGATGCCATCAATGCTCACTCGCCGGGTAGTGTTTCAGCGCAATCCGCGCACGGCGGAAACCGCGTGAACATCTATATATTCATTCCTCCACGAACACGCGGACGATAGTACGCGCGTACTACCGGTAAACCTGTCCACACGGACAGGTGTGATTCTCTTGTATCGGCAAAGGATCGAAAGCGCGAGAAAACTATTTCAGCGGCGGCTTGAACTGCTCATCAATTTCCACTTGATACCCAGTGACTATTTTGTTTGTTTCATTCGCCATGCCGATGACCGCCTGCAGTTCCTTGAACATCTCTTGGGTCATTCCCTTTTTGAATGCGGACGCCGTGTGTGACGCGATGCAGTAATGGCAATTGTTCGTTACGCTGACTGCGACATAAATCAGCTCTTTCGTTAGCGGGTCCAGCGCTCCCGGCCGCATGATGACTTTGATGCTCTCCCACGTGCGCTTCAGCGTCGCAGGATCGTGCGCAATCGCCTTCCAAAAATTGTTGATCCAATCCGTCTTTCGCGTGGCCATGATGTCGTCATAAATCGCGCGCACTTCGGGGGTTGCATCCTTGTATTCGATCAATCCAAACGTGGCCATTTCGCTCTCCTTCTCTTTGAACTTAGCAGGAACAATTCGCGGGAGCCAGTCATGGCGTCATATGGACCGCGCGCCGTCAGGCTAGTGGTGGAGATTAACTTCAATTTGCCGTAACGAAGCGGCATTTGACATATGGCGAATATAAGGCGAAGATGCGCGCCTGTTATAAGCCTCTACTCTTCCCGCTAGGAGTGCTCTCGTGATTTCGAGTTCGCAATTGCTCGCTGCCCTTTCTCGCCATTGGGGTTACTCCTCATTCCGTCCGGGCCAGGAGGAAATTGCGCGCCGCATTGCCGAGGGCCGCGACGCCTGCGTGGTTATGCCCACCAGCGGCGGCAAGTCGCTCTGTTACCAGCTTCCAGCTGCTCTTGCGGAAAAGTGCACTGCTGTGGTGATTTCCCCGCTGATTGCGCTGATGCAAGATCAGGTCGCGCAGCTCGAAGAGATGGGCATTCCTGCGGCGGTGTGGAACAGTTCGTTGACACGCGGGCAAAGAGAAAAGGTTCACTGCCAAGCGGAAACCGGTGCGTTCCGGCTCCTGTACCTTTCGCCGGAGTCGGTCGCGCAGGAAGTGACATTGCGGTGGCTGAAGAAGCTGGCGCTCTCCTTTTTCGTCATTGATGAAGCACATTGCATCTCCGAATGGGGGCACGACTTCCGCCCGGAATACCGTCTGCTCAACCGGTTGCGGCGGGAATTTCCGGACCTGCCCATCGCCGCGTTCACGGCTAGCGCCACACAGCGCGTGCGTCACGATATTGTCGAGCAACTGCACTTGCGCGACCCGTTCAAGCGCATTGCCAGTTTTTGCCGTCCGAATCTTCGCCTCCTTGTGCGAGAGTCTACGCGCTCCGAGCAGGAGGCGATCCTGCTTGAATCGCTGCGCTCTATGGAGGAGGGAAGCGCCATTGTCTATGCGTCGACGATCAAGCGCGTGGAAGAAGTACGTGAGTTTCTGGAAAAGGGCGGCGTAAAAGCTGTCGCTTATCACGGAAAGATGGGAGCAGAGGAGCGGCGGCAAAACCAACAGTTGTGGTCCGCGGATGAAGTGCGGGTTGTTGTGGGCACGCTTGCCTTTGGACTGGGCATCAACAAGCCAAATGTGCGCAAGGTGATTCATCTCGCATTGCCGAAAAGCGTGGAGCAGTATTATCAGGAAGCTGGACGCGCGGGACGCGATGGCGATGCAGCGGACTGTTTGCTGCTCTGGCAGAAGCGCGATCAGGCGACCATCGGATTTTTTATCGGGCAAATTGAGGACGAGAGGGAAAAAGAGCGGGCCTGGCAGCGATTCCATGAAATCCGGGAATTTGTGGACAGCAACGTTTGTCGTCAGCTCGAAATCTGCCGTCATTTTGGCGAACAACCGAAGTGGCAATCGTGCGGAAGTTGCGATGTCTGCGCGGGATTGCCGGAATGGATTTCGCGCACTGCGCCCGCGCCGGTGATAAGCGCAACTGGCGCCGCTCGCCTTGAAAAGCGGGCGACCTCTGATGAAAGGAATAGCAACCTGCGCGAAGCGTTGCGCGCGTGGCGATTGACTGAAGCCCAGTCAAGGCAAGTGAGCGCATTCGTCATCTTGTACAACTCTTGCCTGGATGAGCTTTGCGAAAAACAGCCCTCGACGGTTGCGGAACTGCGAAAAATCACAAATTTCGGTCCGCGAAAAACCGAGCGCTACGGCAGCGCGGTTCTGGAAATCATCGAAAGATTCCGCACACATCCGTTTACCGTACCCGAAAGCCCGATTCCACTTACCGCGCCGGAGCGGGAAGCGCTGGCACTTCGGCGACGCGGCTGTGATCCTGGGGGAGATCGCGGTTATTCGGTGAGCGGTGAACGAACCACATCTTGTGGGGCGGGCGCGAGTGTAGCAATGTTACGCCATGAGAGGGCGTAGCAGGAAAACGCGGGCGATATACGGAGTTCGAGCTCTACGGAGTCGAGGAGGCTGCGCGGTTC
>WNFR01001576.1_pt1 | contig 24391 bp, 24 predicted proteins | sample 5400221 | NCBI WGS metagenome assembly WNFR01 (sample SAMN13153357, study PRJNA577476) | soil metagenome | isolation source: 40 cm soil under Madrone tree | place: USA:California | collected 2016-06-14 | reverse complement strand
TGGACGACCGGGCGCCGTACATCTTTAAGACTACTGACTTCGGCAAGACCTGGACGAAGATCGTAAACGGCATTCGCGCGGATGACTACGTTCACGCGGTGCGAGAAGATACGAAGCGGCCGGGGTTGCTTTATGCGGGAAGTCAGGGCGCGCTGCTGACTCGCTTCGACCGCTCGACCGGACACACTCGCGACATTCAAGTCTATCCGTTGTTCTTTTCAGGCATGCCGGCGAGCGCGTTGAAGGAACGCTGGCAGTGGACGTTCCCGATCGTCTTCTCGCCGCACGATGCGAACGTGCTCTACACTTCGTCACAACATCTTTGGAAGACCACCAACGACGGCCAGAGTTGGGAGCGCATCAGCCCCGACCTGACGCGCGCTGATCCGAAGACACTTGGAGATTCGGGCCGATCACCAAGGATCAGAACGGACCTGAAATCTACGGAACGATCTTCACGATCGCGCCGTCGCGTCTGGAACCAAACACGATATGGACCGGCTCGGATGACGGGCTGGCTTACATTACGCGGGACGGCGGAAAGAAATGGGAAAAGATCTGGACGACCGGGCGCCGTACATCTTTAAGACTACTGACTTCGGCAAGACCTGGACGAAGATCGTAAACGGCATTCGCGCGGATGACTACGTTCACGCGGTGCGAGAAGATACGAAGCGGCCGGGGTTGCTTTATGCGGGCGCCGAGCACGGCATCTACGTTTCATTTGACGACGGCGCGAATTGGCAATCTCTGTCGTTGAGTCTGCCGGACACACAGGTGTCTGACCTGGTTGTCGAGGATAACGACCTGGTGATCGCGACCCACGGCCGATCGTTCTACATTCTCGACGACATCGGCGTGCTGCGACAGCTCACGCCGGAGTTCGCAAACGCCGACGTTCATCTCTTCCAGCCGCGAACTGCGATCAGGTCCGTGAGTCAGGCTGCGATTGATTATTATTTCGAGAAGCATGCTGATAAGGTCACGATCGAGATTCTGGACGCGAAGGGCCAGGTTATCCGAACCTTCACGGGCTCGCCTGACGACGATAAGCGAAAGACCGGCCCCGGCGCGGGAGCCGAAGAGAGCGAGTCGTTCGGTCCGTCCGCGCCTCGCGCGCCGGCTCGCAAGGCGGGAACAAATCGCTTCACGTGGGACCTGCGCTATCCCGGCGCGACGGTGTTCGAAGGGATGGTACTGTGGAGCGCTCGCGCTGAAGCCGGACCGGCCGCGCCTCCGGGCAACTATCAGGTTCGCTTGACGGCTAACGGTCAGACTCAGACTCAAACGTTTACGGTCAAAAGAGACCCGCGTCTTACTAACGTGAGCGACGCAGATCTTGTCGAGCAGTTCAGCCTCGCGATGAAAGTCCGCGACAAGACCAGCGAAGCCAACGAGATGGTCATCCTCATCCGCGAGATCAAGAAACAGATAAAGGATCGCTCGGAAAAAGCGAAAGATCAGGCCGTGTCGGACGCAGGCGAGTCGCTTGCGAAAAAGCTCAGCGCGATCGAGGAAGGCGTCTACCAGGTTCGCAATCAGAGCAATCAGGACCCGCTGAACTTTCCAATCAAGCTCAACAATCAGATCGCGGCGTTGCGGCGTAGCATTGAGACTGGCGACGGCCGGCCAACCGCACAGTCGTATGTAGTCTTCAAGGAGCTATCGGCACAGTTGGACGCGTTGCATCTAAAGCTGAACGAGTTGGTTAAGAGCGACCTGGCGCAGTTGAACAAGGTGCTAGCCGATCGCAAGCTCGATCCGATTGGGACGGGCGGAAAGCCTGGCGCGGCGGAGAGCAGTCAAGGGATCAGATAGCGATGCATGAGTCCGATTCTATTGCACGAATAGTGGAACGCTGAAACAATAAGGCAAGCGGCCCGCGCGCCGGCCTCAGTTAGTCGGTGCGCACGGAGGTTACATGAGCAACCTGAACATCGCCAAAGAGGACGCAACGGACGAGGAAATTGCGCTCGCTTTGCATTCGTTGATCGAGCAGCAAGAGGTCTCGCCAATTCATGATCTGGAGGGCTCTCAGACCTATGGCCCGCCGACGATGATCCTGACCGTCTTTTGAACTTTGTCCTGGAAGAGAGAACTGAGCGACGACTGCGACAAGTCGACCGCGAACAATCTAAATGAGCACTGTACTGCTCGATACAACCGTTGCAAGTTTGCTTCATCCGAAGAAGAAGCGCAGCACGTTACGTGCTGACTACGAACCTCATATGCAGGGTCAGATACTGGCTTTAAGCTTCCAGAGCGTTGCTGAACTGTGGTCGTGGGCGGAGGAGAATGATTGGGGTTCCAAGCAACGCGATGGGTTGACAATATTCCTTCAGAGATTCCTTATCATTCCCTACGACGCGGCACTTGCCAAGGTCTGGGCCCAATTGGGCAAGCACTGTAAGAGAATCGGGCGCCGTTTGGAAACTGGTGACCTTTGGATTGCTGCTACCGCTGTTCGGTTTCGAATACCGCTGCTCTCGCATGACCGCGATCACGCAGGCCTGAAATATCCAGACCTCCATGTAGCCTCTTACGTTCAATGAAGAGCGAACCGAGCGGGTCAGTGCGTTCCTCTCCCGTTTGGCGGGTCGCCAGTTCGTTTGCATCTGCGTGACTTTGGGTTAAACAACCGCCCCGATAATTGGCCAAAGCTGCCCTCGGGTGCTATACATCTCCGCTGTGAAAATGGTGTTGATGCGACGGCATCACATTTATGTGTGTTCCGCTGTCTCCATTGCGGGCAGTACCTTGGTTACTCAGATTTCGACTAACCAAATGCGGACCCCTCCAGGCAGAGAGATTGATGGCTACTGATCGGAAATCGGTTGTTCAAAGCAAAACTCCTCTAACCAAAAACCAGATCCGCGGGTTCTGGGCGGCATGGGGTGGGTGGGCTCTGGACGGAATGGACTCATTCATCTATGCGCTGGTGATGGTGCCCGCGCTAAAGGAACTCTTGCCGCGATCTGGAATCCCCGGCGACCAGCCGAACGTCGGCTACTACGGAGGGTTGTTGTTCGCGTTATTCCTGGTTGGGTGGGGCCTGTCGCTGGTGTGGGGTCCCGTAGCCGACAAGTTCGGCCGCGTGCGCACGCTGATGCTCACCATTCTCTGCTACTCGCTATTCACGTTGCTCGGTGCGGTCGCAGCTAACGTCTGGCAACTCGCGGCGTTCAGGTTGTTGGCGGGCGTAGGCATCGGCGGCGAGTGGTCGATGGGTGGCACCTTCGTCGCCGAAGAGTGGCCCGAAGACCGGCGCAAGATGGTGGCCGGTTACATGCACACGGGTTATTATTTCGGGCTGTTCCTGGCGGCAATAGCCAACTACACGATCGGCGCGAGCTTCGGCTGGCGCGCGATGTTCGTCGTAGGCGGAACGCCGGCGCTGCTTGTAGCATTCATTCGCTACGGTGTAACGGAGTCCGAGCGTTGGAAGAAGAAGGTAAGTGAAGTTGGCAGGAGCTGGACGATGGGTCGCGCTTTCCTGGCGCTCTTCACTTCCGAGTATCGTAAGCGTACCTTGCTGAATTCGACTTATCTTTTGGTATCGATCATTGGCTTGTGGGCGGGATCGGTGTACGTTCCCGCATCGGTGACTCATCTGGCGAAAGAAGCCGGGTTGAGCGACGCGCGCGGCATTCAACTGGCTTCGTATGCGACGATGATTCTGGCGGTCGGCACGATCACCGGTTGTCTTGTGCTGCCGATGCTGGCTGAGAAACTCGGGCGCCGGGCGACGCTCGCGATCTACTTCGCGTTGATGGCAGTCTTCATCGCGCTCGGTTTCGGCTACGTGTTTTATCTGGGCGAGCAAGCGCTCTTCTGGTTCATGATCTGCCTGTTCTTCCTCGGAGTAGGCGGGGCGAACTTCGCGATGTACACGCTGTGGCTGCCCGAACAGTACCGGACCGAGTGCCGCGCGAGCGCGTTCGCGTTTGCGACTTCGGCGGGGCGATTCATCGGAGCCGGCATAACTCTCCTGGTTGGAGCGGGGGTCGCGCACTTTCAAACGATCGGGACCCCGGTGGCGCTAACGTCACTGGCGTTCGTGGTTGGGCTACTGTTGTTGCCGTTTGGAGAGGAGACGAAGGGTCAACCGCTGCCGGCGTGACTGATCAACGATCAGCTGCGATACGCAAACAGCTTATGATAAGGTAAGGGAGGTTTTGGGATTCGTTTAGTGAAAGGATCGGCAGCTAATGAGTAACCAGTATGTAACGAAACTCAAGAACGGGGCTTATCGTGTGGCAGGGACGCGGATATCGCTGGACTCAGTCGTATACGCGTTCTGGCGCGGCGAGTCGCCGGAGAGCATAGTGGACAGCTTCCCGGACTTGACGTTGGAGCAGACATTCGGGGCCATTGCTTACTACCTCGCCCACCAGGCGCAAATTGATGCTTACCTCAAGGAAGGCGACGCTGAGTTTGAAAAGATTCGACAGCGCGCGCGCGAAGCCAATCCGGTGCTCTACAAAAGACTGGAAGAAGCGAGGCAGCAGCTGGTGCGTTCATGAAACCCCGCTTTCAGGCGGATTCGGATCTTGACCGGCACATTATCGCCGCCGTAAAACGACGCGAGCCTATGGTTGACTTTCAGAGTGCACAGGAAGCCGGATTAACCGGGTTGGGCGATCCAGCAGTGTTAGCTCTCGCGGCCCGTGAAGACCGCGTCCTGGTATCGCACGACCGGAAGACAATGCCTGGGCACTTTGCGGACTTCATTCAGCAAAGCACAAGCCCTGGTCTGCTCATCATCTCGCAGCACCTTGCGGTGTCGGCAGCGGCGGACGAACTCTTGTTGATTTGGTTCGCATCCGAAGCTGAGGAGTGGACCAACCGGATTAGCTCCTTGCCGCTCTGAAACCCACCAGACAGAAACCTTCGCATTCACCGCGGAAGCAAACCTTAGGAGGAAACGAGCATAACCATGACTGTAAATGGCAGTGGTTTAGGCCCTCGCGGTGCAAACGAGCCATTCTCTATGTATAATGCAAAACGATAAACTTGGACTTCGCGTTTCGTCGACATCCGAAGGCTGAAGGTCGCGTTCAGAACGCCAGCGGCGCGGTTGTCGGTGGTTTCGACGCAACAACCAAGAACGAAACAGACAGGAGCCCCTATGTCGAAATCTGATAAGTCAAACAAAGAGTCTTTCCCTGCCGAATCAAATCACAAGCCTAAGCCAGCCAACGGTAAACTCGCGTTGCTAATTGCGACTCGCAAAGGGGCTTTCTTCCTGCGAGGCGGGAAAGGTCGCGGAAAGTGGAAGTTGTCAGATCCCATTTTCCTCGGTCACATGGTCCATCACATAGTTCAGGACCCGCGCGACCCGAAGTCTATTCTTATGGCTTGTCGCACCGGACACCTCGGGCCGACGGTGTTCCGATCAAACTATTTGGGAAAGACGTGGGTTGAAGCTCAGACGCCTCCCGCTTTTCCCAAAGCGCCTGAGGGAGAAACGGGCCGCGTGGTAGATCACGTTTTCTGGCTCACACCCGGTCACTCGAGCGAACCCGGTGTCTGGTACGCGGGTTCGTCGCCTCAAGGGCTGTTTCGCTCCGAAGACGGCGGCGCCAACTGGGAAGGCGTTTCGGGTTTCAATGACCACCCAATGCGCGAAGCATGGACCGGAGGCGCGGGTGACGGGACGCCGGACGGACCCAAAATGCATTCGATCATGATCGATCCTCGCGACCCGGATCATATGTACATAGGCATGTCCAGCGGCGGTGTTTTCGAAAGCACCAATCGCGGCGTAGACTGGAAACCGTTGAACAAGGGATCTGTCTCCGTGTCTTCACCCGTCCCGGATCCCGAATACGGTCACGATCCCCACAGCGTGAAGCTTCACCCGCTAAAGCCCGATCGTCTGTATCAGCAGAATCATTGTGGCATATATCGCATGGAGCGCGAGGAAGGCGTGTGGGCACGCATCGGAGACAATATGCCGAAGGATGTAGGCGACATAGGCTTTCCGATGGTGCTTCATCCGCGCGACCCGGACACCGCGTGGGTGTTTCCAATGGACGGCACTGAGGTTTGGCCTCGCACGAGTCCGGATGGCAAACCGGCAGCTTACGTGACCCACGACGCGGGTGAGAGTTGGAAGCGTCAGGACAAAGGCCTGCCGAAGAAAGACGCCTGGATGACCGTGAAGCGTCAGGCGATGACCTCGGACTCGCACGAGCCGGTCGGACTCTACTTCGGGACGACAAATGGCGAAGTGTGGGCCAGCACCAACGAAGGCAAGAAGTGGGAATGCCTTGCCAGGAATCTGCCACATGTATACGCGATTGAGGTAGCGGAGTATTCGAAGTGAAGGTCTACGTTCCATCGGCGCTGAGGTCATACACTGGACAGAAGGACGAAGTAGAAGCCGGCGGCTCGACGCTCCAGGAGTTGCTTCGCGAGTTGGACGGGCGCTATCCGGGATTTCGATTTCGCATCATAGATGAACAGGATTCCATTCGCCCTCACATAAAGATATTCATCAATCACGACCAGGCGCGAGAACTGTCGGCGGCTTTGCGACCTGAAGATGAGGTATCGATACTGTTGGCGTTGAGCGGGGGAGCGTAGCGTAGACTGGAGCGCTGTCCGACAAACTGAAGTTTGTCGGACATTTTCAGAGGAGAACAACGTGAAGAGTCACTTGCTGGCGATCTCATGCATTCTGTTGTTGTGTTGCGGGGCCTGGGCGCAGGATCCCAACCCGCAGATGTCGAAGCTCGCCTGGATAGCGGGCTGCTGGAAGGGTGGCGATAAGACGCAAAAAGAAGAACAATGGACAAAACTAGCGGGTCGGACCATGTTTGGCGTCGGCCGCACTATCAGAGACGGCAATACAACGACCTACGACTTCCTGCAGATCCGCGAGAAGGGCCCTGAAGTCCTGTACATCGCTCTGCCAGATGGGGGAGCGCCCGTGACCTTCAAGCTGGAAAAACTGACCGAGAGCGAGGCGATCTTCGAGAACGACGAGCACGAATTTCCAAAACGGATACGTTATCAAAAACAGATAGACGGCTCGCTCCTGGTCGCGGTTGAGGGCGAAGATCACGATAGGCAGAAGCGCGTTGAGTTCCCGATGAAGCGCGTGAAGTGTGATTAAGCATGGCCCGCACCAGCACAATAGTCACCGTCGGCAAACGCAAGATCGAGCTCTCAAACCTCAAGAAAGTCCTGTTTCCCTCGGACGAAATAGTCAAAGCAGAGCTGATCGAGTACTACCTCAAGATCGCCCCGACCATCCTTCGTTACATCAAAGGCCGCCCGCTCACGCTCGTGCGCTGGCCCGACGGCGTCGACCACCAGACCTTCTTTCAAAAAAATCGCCCCGAGTGGGCGCCGCAGTGGCTTGAACACGTGGAACTCGGCAACAAGGACGACAAGGTCGACTACGTGATCGCGACCGAAGAAGCGTCGCTTGTGTGGCTGGCGAATCTCGCGTGCATCGAGCTCCATCAGATGCACTGCCGCTCGCCGCATTTCGACAAGCCCGACTACATCGTGTGGGACCTCGACCCGCCTGAGAAGTATCCGTTCACTCAAGTCGTCGAGCTCGCCTTTGAGCTGCGTGAGTTCGTCGAGAAGTTCGGCTATCACACCTTCGTCAAAACAACCGGCGGCAAAGGCGTACACATCGTCGCGCCCATCGAGCCCAAGTGGCCGTTCGACATCGCGAAAGAAGCCGCTATGTTAATCGCCAAGGCGTTTATCGAAAAGCACAGTTCCACGACGACGCTTAACATCAAGAAAGAACTTCGAAAAGGAAAGGTGTTGATCGACATCTACCGAAACAGCACCTATCAGACTATCGTTTCGCCTTACAGCGTTCGCGGCCGCGGGAACGCGCCGGTGTCGATGCCGCTCACCTGGGAAAGGCTTGAGCCGGTGGAAGACCCGGCGGAGTTCAACCTTCGAAACGCGGCGGATCTTATGCTCGAGGAAGGCGATCCGTGGGAAACGATCGGCTCGTACGCAGTGAAGCTTCATACACAGCAGCCGAAAGTGAATAAGGTATCGGCGAAGCCCAGCCCTGCGAAGAACAATGACGCGCTTTCGGACTATGCCCGCAAGCGAGCTTTCGATAAGACTCCGGAACCCGGACCGGAAGTGTTTGCCGGCGAAAACAACGCGTTTGTCATTCATCGTCACCACGCGACCCGACTTCACTACGACGTCCGGCTCGAACGCGACGGAACGTTGAAATGCTGGGCCGTTCCCAAAGGGCTGCCGCCGCGCCCGGGCATCAAACGCATGGCTGTTCAGACCGAAGACCATCCGGTGAAGTATCTCGATTTCGAAGGCACGATTCCCAGGGGCGAGTACGGCGGCGGCGATATGTGGATCTTCGCCCGAGGCAGATACGAGATCACCAAGGAGAAGAAAGACGGTTTCTACTTTCGGCTTCAAAGCCGCGAATGGAACGATGAGTATCGAATGATCCACACCAAAGGCAAGGACTGGCTCTGCCAGCGCCTTGTCCCGCCGCAGATCGACTGGCTGCGAGATCCCATCGAGCCGATGCTCGCCCAGAGCCGCGACGCGCCGTTCGACTCGCCCGACTATCTTTACGAAGTGAAGTGGGACGGCATTCGCGCGATGGTTTCGCTCGATGAAGGCAACATCACGATTCGCAGCCGCGCCCAACGGGACATAACCAATCTGTTTCCCGAGCTGCTGATTCCCGATCAGGCATTTCGCGCGGCGTGTGGATTGTTCGACGTCGAAATCGTCTGCTTGAACGCGCAAGGCCAGCCGGTCTTCGAAGACGTGCTGCACCGGCTGCAGCATCGAAACGAAGCGTCGGTCGCTCGCGCTCGCGCAAGTCATCCGGCGGTGTGCTACGTATTCGACTGCTTGTATGTCGATGGCCGGCCGATCGTCAACGAATCATTAGCTCGCCGCCGCGCGTGGATGGTCGATTCAATAAAGCTTCCCAATCCGGCTTATCGGCCGAGCGAAACGATTGACGACGGGCCGGCCTTGTACAAAGCGGCGGCGGCGCACGGGCTCGAAGGGATCATGGCGAAGGAGCGCAACAGCATTTACATGCCCGGCAAGCGCACCTCGCACTGGTTCAAGATAAAGACTCGGAACACTGTCGACTGCGTAATCATCGGCTACACGAAAGGCAAAGGCGAACGTGAAACGACGTTTGGCGCTTTGCAGTTGGGCCTGTATCGAGGGAAGCAGTTGGTGTACGTGGGCAAGGTCGGGACAGGTTTTAACGAGCGGGCCGCGAAAGCGATTCTCGCCGAGCTTCAAAAAGTAAAACGCGGAGAGCGGCCAATCAAAGAGAAGCCCATCGACGATGCGGTGACCGTGTGGCTTGAGCCACAGCTTGTATGTGAAGTTCAATACGCCTCGCGAGTGAGCACGGGCAACTTGCGTGAGCCTGTGTTTGTGAGGCTGCGCCCGGACAAGGCTCCGGAAGATTGTGTGGTGGAGTAATGATGCAGTGCGCTCGGGCTTTGATCAGGCTCATCAGATCATCTACAAACTCGAAAGCGTCGAGCTCGGCGTTCTCGGCCTCGGTGAGTCCCTCTTCTCGGTTCTTATCCAGAAGTTCACGAAGCCGGCCCTGAGTATGGTCGGATACCTTGTCAGCGATAATCTGATCCGACGCTTGGAGTATAGATTCCGGCCGAAGAACTAGAAGTCCAATTCTCGCTGGAGGGTAAATAAAGAACCGTAATCAGCACGGGTGATCTTGAGAGAAAACCCGCACCTAATTATGGTGAAGTCTAACTTCGGAGTAGTCGGATAGTCGTTTGCTTTGATGGGAGAAGATAGTTGTCAAACTCAGTGTTATTTTGGACCGAAAGTATGAACTCGAAATATGCTTCGGTTAGTTTGTCATCACGGAACTTATCTTCCAGCCATTTTACCTCTTGAGCGGTTAAAGCTTTTTCAAGCTCATACTGCCCAACCGCCTGAGCCTTCAAGTTTAGAAACCAAGCCTTGTTGATTTGAGAAAACCCATAGCTGTTTATCGAGATTTTGCAGGTACAGGAATGCATGATCAGGTCGTATGGTGTCAGGTTCCTTACTGTGAATGAGAAAGAGAGCTTATGAATGTGGCCAGTGGCATTCAGGTTTATCGTAGGATTAGAACTGAATTCTATTAGCAGATGCTCTGGCTTTAGCGGAAAGTACTTCTTTAAGAACCATCTGACAATTCTTATCCTAGTATAGGAGAGCACTTTGACAATAGTCTTCTTGGAACCAGCAAAGGCGATAGCTGTCATAGCGTCCGGCATAGTGGCTATCTTATGAAGTCGCGAACTCCTGGCATCTTGTTTCCCTTAATCAGATTTGCTTCTTTAGGCAGAACTCGGATGTTCCGGACTGAGTTATCACCGCCTTTTGAAATAGGGACGTGATGGTCGAGGTGATACTTGGTCGGGTCCCACACTAACCCCTTACTCTCAAGATCTCTTGCGATGACTGCTTTACGAACAGACTTTGGGATGCGCCGATTCAGTTTTGGTGTCTTAACGAACTGGTAGGCCACTCCATAGCCAACAAATACACTAATCAGAGCTACAACGATTTGATCAAAACCGTGATTCCTCAAAATAAGAATCGTGATCCAGTAGACAGAGAAGAAAACCATAGCCTGTTTTAGTTTGTAACGAAGCCGAACTTTCTTGCGCGAGCCGACTTGATAGGCGTACCAACCAAACACGGCTAGAGCGATGACAGGGACTAGATAAAATATGTTCATTGGTCAGTTCAGTTGGTCAATCGGATAGGGGCAGGTTTATGCGATTAGACAATCACCTGAAGTAGTAGTCAATAGTTTTAGACCAAATCACAGCGATGTATACACAATGCCTGGGGATGGATGAACTTATGCACGAAGAACCTGCGTCAGACATTGAGCAAAACAAACGGCTCTCTCGTTGCACAAGCATCCGTTTCGACGCATAATGCGGCTAGAAAGAATGGACCATCCAAGCGTGAAGGTGAGGAGTGATGTCAACAAGCGAAATCGATTCCATCCTATCCAAAGTAGAGCGACTTTCGACTGACGACAAGAAGCGTCTGATCAAGCGAGTTGTTGATTTGCTCGGCAAGACCGGTCGGCGACCAAAGCCACAGCACACATTGCACGCCAGTCGGCGGCGAAAGACTGGCGTGCGGCCTTCGCAGCAAAGAGCCGCTCTCGACGAGGAAATAGCTGCTTACGCCCAACGGCATGGTGGAGGTCCTGATAGTCTCGACCTGGATCCTGCGCTTGAAGCCGCCTCGGTGGAATACTTGCTTGACGCCGACGTGAGTAACGGGCGATGAAGCACGGCGAAGTGTATTGGGATGTGCCGACTCAATCGCCGTCTTTGGTTGACTAGGGTATGATGCCGTTCGGAGGAACCAAGAATGCAGGACGCTGAGGAACTCTACTCCAAGACGGTCTCCCGACTTTCGCCTAACGAGCGTCTTCGGCTTGCGTCGCTAATTCTGGATGGGCTGGCCCACGAGAAGGAAAAAGCCGGGCGCTCAGTCCTTGATTTGCTTGACGTCTTACCGGAGGGTGGGCGTTTGCTAAAGACGCCGGCCGAAGCTGATGCGTATCTGCGAGAGGAGCGTGACTCGTGGGATCGCTGAGCCTTCCCGCGTCAAGCGTCGTCTACATTGATACCGCGCCGCTCATATATAGCGTCGAGAAACACCCCGAATATGAGTCTTCCCTCCGTCCGCTGTGGGCAGCATCCAAGTCCGGCGAGATCCAAGTTATCACCAGTGAACTCGCATTATTGGAGACGCTAGTCGGGCCGCTCAAGCACGGGGACTCCGCGTTGGCGAATGTCTACACTGAGCTGCTGACGGCGACTGAGATGCGCCTGCTACCGATCACGCTGGGTGTGCTGCGAGACGCCGCTCGCCTACGCGCGGACACGAACATGAAGACGCCCGATGCGATTCACGCAGCAACAGCTCTGGTGGCTGGTCGCGATTTCTTTGTTACTAACGATGGCGGATTTCGCAGGGTGGCCTCACTGTCAGTAGTCATCCTCAGTGAGGTCGCTCGAGCGTAGGCTAACAGTCCTTTGCTGCGTTTCCCTCCGATGCAGACGCCACTTTCCAAAAACCGCAACGAGCGTTTCAGACACAAGCAGGGCCGGGTCACAGACGTTCTAGAGTCGCTGCGTTCACTATCGAATCCCGAGACCGTCTCAAGCATGGCGAGGTTCGGAATCAAAGCCGACAAAGCGTTTGGTGTTTCCGTTCCTGCGTTGCGAAAGCTGGCAAGGAGCATCGGGAAAGATCACACGCTCGCTCAGGACCTGTGGGACTCCGGGCTTCACGAGGCGCGCGAGTTGGCCACTATGATCGCCGACCCTAAGCAGGTCACGGAAGACTCTATGGAACGATGGGTGAAGGATATCGACTCCTGGGATGTGTGCGATCATTGCTGCGGCAATCTGTGGGACAAGACTCCGTTCGCTTATCGCAAGGCCCGCGACTGGAGCCGGCGACCCGAGGAGTTCGTGAAGCGAGCGTCGTTCTCATTGATGGCTGCTCTCGCGGTACACGACAAGGCAGCGAGCGACGACGCCTTCATAAAGTTCTTGCCGATCATCAAGCGGGAGTCAATTGATGAAAGGAACTTCGTGAAAAAAGCCGTGAACTGGGCGTTGCGTCAGATTGGAAAACGAAACCGCAACTTGAATCGACAAGCTATGAAAACTGCCCGCGAGATTCAGAAGCTCGACTCGAAACCAGCGAGGTGGATTGCCGCCGACGCGCTGCGAGAGCTGACGAATGAGAAGGTTCAAAGTAGAATCAAAGACTGACCTGCGTAGTGCGTGTAGCGAGCGTTGAGAGTGTCCACAGGAGAGTTCTCGTCAGGTCCTCCGAATGCCTAATCCCGCCAAAGCAAAGCTGATCATATCGCACGACTCGCGAGCGCGGCTCGAAGCTGCGGGCGAGTGGTTGAATGGCTTTCCGCCCGATACCGAGATTCTCGTCTTGTCGCCGTCCCGAGAAGCGGGCGACGAATTCGTTCGAAACGCGGTAGCTGCCGCGGGGACGTCGGGTGCATCAACGGCTCGCTTCGGTCTGCTTCGGCTGACGCTAGACCGCCTTGCCGCCATTCTGGCGGCTCCGATCCTGGCTGGAAATAATCGAGTTCCGACAACCGGCCTATCGCTCGAGGCGTTGACGGCGCGGGCGGTTCATTTGCTTGTCTCCGAAGAGAAACTCTCCTACTTCGCTCCGGTTGCTAAACGGCCTGGCTTTCCGCGCGCCGTAGCGCGAACGCTGGATGAGCTTCGAATGAACGCCGTGGACATCGAAGCCATTCGTCGATTGCCGCGCGGCGGACCGGACCTCGCGGCACTCGCCGAATGTGTCGAGCGCGAGCTCGCGTTGGTGAAGCTTGCAGATCGCTCCGCGGTTTTCGAAGCCGCAATATTTGCAGCCGCAACGGAAGGCATCCGACGTAGGGCATCATCTGGTGAGGACCAACCAGGATTCCGGGCCATAACACACGGGAGCAACATGGCGCGCGCCACGCCGTTGCCTGAATACAGTGGGCAACACCTGATTGGTCGCCCGCTGTTGATTCTGGACCTGCCCATTGCAACGTATCTTGAGGCTCAACTGATCGAGACTGTTGGCGGGCACGCTGTCGACGTTTTCGCGACGGCGCCTCGTGGAGACTCTCGGACGATCTCCTATCTCGAACGCGCTCTTGGCAGCAAGGCGGCAGAGATCAGCAGCGGTGAACCAGCAAGCTCGCTTGCGACACTAAAGACTCATCTCTTCGAAGACTCAAACCCTCAAAAGTCAGCATTGGACGAGACCGTCACGCTCAGCTCGTCGCCCGGTGAAGCGCGTGAGTGCATCGAGATCGTCCGACGAATTCAAGCAGAAGCAGCGCGCGGAATCGCGTTCGATCGAATCGCGATCTTTCTTCGTTCAACCGGCGAGTACCGACCCCACCTCGAAGAGGCTTTTCGACGCGCCGCGATTCCGGCTTACTTCGCTCAAGGCACCACGCGTCCGGATCCCGCGGGCCGCGCGTTGCTCGCGCTGCTTGCGTGTAGATCGGAAGACTTTTCCGCTCGACGCTTCGCTGAGTACGCGTCGCTTTCACAGGTGCCTGATCCCGAATCTGTGCGCGACGCGGAAGCTAACTGGACGGCCCCGCCGCCCGATGTGCTCCCGCTCGGCATTGAACCCGAACCTGCTGCTGACGAAGAGTCAGATACAGAGCCGCTGGCGGGCGATCTTGAAAATAGTGCGGAGATTGCGGGTACGCTTCGCGCGCCGTGGCGGTGGGAACGATTGCTCGTTGAGTCCTCGGTAATCGGCGGAAAAGAGCGATGGAAGAAAAGGATCGTAGGGCTCGAAAATGAACTGCATTTGAAGCGGAAGGAACTGATCGAAGAAGGAGAGGAAACTCGTGCCGCGGGACTTGATCAACACATTCGGGACATTGAACACCTGCGCGAATTTGCGCTGCCGCTGATCGACAAGCTTGCGGCCTTGCCAGATCGTGCAATTTGGGCGGAGTGGCTCGCCCATCTTCGCGAGCTTGCGAACGCGGCTCTGCGAAATCCTGACGGCGTTCTCGAAACATTAGCCGAGCTCGAACCAATGTCTCCAATCGGACCGATCGATCTTTATGAAGTCCAACTGGTGCTTGCGCCACGTCTTCGGGAACTATCAGTTCGTCCGCCTCCCCGGCGCTACGGTGCCGTGTTTATAGGGTCGACCGATGCCGCTCGGGGAATGAGCTTCGACGTTGTATTTGTGCCGGGGCTCGCCGAGAAGCTGTTCCCCAGAAAACTGATTGAGGACCCAATACTCCTCGATGAGCAGCGCCGCCATGTCGATGGGGCTGATTTGATCACTCAACCTGCGCGCGTCGAATCGGAACGCCTGGCTTTAAGACTGGCCGTGGGAGCCGCTTCCGGACGGGTGCATCTTTCGTATCCTCGTATCGATGTCCAGCAAGCCCGGCCGCGGGTGCCTTCTTTCTACGGGCTTGAAGCGTTGCGCGCGGCGGAAGGTTATCTTCCCGGGTTCGACAAACTTGTATTGCGCGCCGAGTCTGGAGCGAGCGGGCGGCTCGGCTGGCCCGCGCCCGACGACCCTCGCGTCGCGATTGATGAGGCCGAGTACGACCTCGCCTTGCTTGCTCCATTGATCGACGCGGATCCCGAAACGGTGGCGGGCACGGCTCACTATCTGCTCTCGACGAATAAGCATCTCGCGCGTGCGTTGCGCGCCCGGTCTCGCCGATGGCTCAAGCGCTGGACCCCGAGCGATGGACTGGTCGAACCGGATGAACTTGCGCGAAAGGCTCTCGACGCGCATCAGATGTCAGCGCGGTCATTCTCACCCACTGCGCTTCAGAACTACGCAGGATGTCCGTATCGATTCTTTCTTCAAGCGGTGCACAAACTTCAGCCTCGTGAAGAGCCGGCGGCAATCGAGGTAATTGATCCTCTCACGCGCGGGTCGCTCTTTCACAAGGTGCAGTACGAGGTGTTGACTATGCTGCGGGCGGCAAAGCTTTTGCCTGTCACGCCCGCGACCTGCGATAAGGCGATCGAGTTGGTCGACGATGTGCTCAATCGAGTTGCCTCGAAATATGAAGAGAAGCTTGCGCCGGCGATCCCGCGTGTGTGGGAAGACGGCATCAACGCAATTCGAGCCGACCTGCGTGAGTGGCTTCGCCGGGCATCTGAGGCTGAGGACGGATGGGTGCCTTTCAAGTTCGAGCTCTCATTCGGACTCGCGGATCGCGGGCGGGAAGATGAAGATCCGGCCAGCGTTGCGGACCCGATTCCGGTTGCCGGGGAGTTGAAGCTGCGAGGTTCGATCGACCTGGTAGAGCGCCACACCAGCGGAAAAATTCGCGCTACCGATCATAAGACAGGAAAAGCGCGAGCGCCCGATGGTGTAGTAGTTGGAGGCGGGGGGCACCTTCAGCCGGTGCTCTACGCGCTTGCCTGCGAGGAGCTACTCGAGGAGCCCGTCGAATCGGGGAGGTTGTATTACTGCACGACCGCGGGAGGCTTCGAGGAGAGAATCGTTCCGCTCGATGATTTCGGCCGCGGCACCGCGGGAATAGTCGTTGGAATAATCAGCAGCGCACTCGAAGAAGGCTTTCTTCCGGCGGCGCCGGAAAAAGGCGGCTGCGACTGGTGCGACTACCGCGCAGTCTGCGGTCCGTTTGAATACATCCGCACCTCGCGTAAGCCGGTCGACCGGTTGTTCGAGCTTAAGAAGCTCCGGGAAATGCCGTGACGAAAACTCAAAAAGAGCCGCTCGCCGATCAAGCTGCGCGGGACCGGATTCGCGACGATCTCGACACTACTCTTGTAGTCGAGGCGGCGGCCGGGACGGGGAAGACCACCGAGCTTGTCGGCCGCATCGTAGCCGGCATCAAGTCGGGACGTGTGCGCCTCAATCAGATCGTCGCGGTCACGTTCACCGATGCCGCCGCCGGTGAATTGAAGCTTCGTGTGCGAGATGCCATCGAACAATGCCGTCAGGACAAGAACTGTCCGGCTCAAGCGCATAAGCTTTTAACGGACTCGCTCCGTGAGCTTGAAGAATCGCGCATAGGTACCATTCATTCCTTTTGTGCTGATCTTTTGCGCGAGCGACCGGTCGAAGCCGGGATCGATCCGTTGTTCGAAGTCGCTTCTGAAGACACCGGTCGGCCCCTCTTCGATCTTGCATTCGATCGCTGGTTCGAACAACAGCTTGAAGACCCGGGCGAGGCAGTTCGCCGCATTCTCCGAAGACGCCCGCGTCGCGAGTACCGGAGAGACCTGCCCGGCATCCTTGCGCGTCGCCCGCACGACACCGGTCCAAGGCGAGCGCTTCGAGGCGCCGCGAGAGAGCTAATCGAGCGCCGGGATTTTCCGGCTCCGTGGCGGCGCAATCCTGACTTCGATCGCGAGGCTGCCATAGATGCGTTGATCTCCGAGATGGCTTCGCTTGCACCCTGGGCAGATGCGGGCACCGCTAGCGACTACTTCTTGAAATCGCTCAAAGAGATCAAGGTTTTTATCGAAGACGTTAAGCGCGTTGAAGACATTGCCGAGCGCGACTACGACGGACTCGAAGCGTCACTCACCGAGATGAACCGCGGCAAGCACTGGAAGTGGGTCGGCTATGCGTCCAGCAAGATCAGCTATCCCAAAGATGAGTTGATCGCCCGCCGCAATGCGTTGAAAGCCAGCCTGCAGTCTTTTGTCGATGAGGCCGGGGCCGACCTCGCGCCCCGTCTGCGCGAGGAGCTGTCGTCGGTGATCGACGAATACGAACGTTTGAAGGAGCGCGCCGGGTGCGTCGACTTCCTCGACCTGTTGCTTCGCGCGCGCGACCTCGTGCGGGACAACTCCTCCGTGCGAGCAGAGTTGCAGCAACGATTCACTCATATCTTTGTAGATGAATTTCAGGACACCGATCCGCTTCAAGCTGAACTGTTGATGTTGCTGGCCGCCGACGATCCGAATGAAAAAGACTGGCGCCGCGCCCGTCCGGCCGCCGGCAAGCTTTTTATCGTCGGCGATCCGAAGCAGTCTATCTATCGATTTCGTCGCGCGGATGTCGCGCTGTATGAACAGGTGAAGCGCCAGGTCACCTCGACGGGCGGAGCGCTTGTAGAGTTGAATGTCAGCTTCAGGTCCGTGCCCGCGATTCAACAAGCCGTTAACGCCGCATTCTCCCGAGTGATGGGTGCCGGCTCGAATGCAGCTTCTGGAGCCACTTTGAAGACCGGCTCGACTCAGGCTCGCTATGTCCCGCTGGCGCCTCACCGGTCTGGCGTTGATTCTCAGCCGGCGATTGTCGCTTTGCCAGTGCCGGCGCCCTACGGTGACTACGGCAAGATAGTCGATTTTAGGATCGATGAATCATTGCCGGACGGCGTTGCAGCGTTCGTCGATTGGCTCGTGAATGCGAGCGGCTGGAAAGTCACCGAACGCGGAAACGCTGATAAGCTGGTTGACATTAAGCCTCGTCACATTTGTTTGCTGTTCCGCCGGTTTCGCAGTTTTATGACCGATGTCACCCGGCCATATGTACGCGCGCTTGAAGCGAGACGGCTTCCTCATCTACTTGTCGGCGGCAGCTCTTTTCACTCGCGGGAGGAGGTCGAAGCGATTCGCAATGCGCTAGCGGCCGTCGAGCGGCCCGATGACGAGCTCGCGCTGTTCGCGACGTTGAAGGGGCCGCTTTTTGCGATCAGTGACGCGCAGCTTCTCGCGTATCGATCTCGCTTTTCGAGTCTGCACCCGTACAAACAAGTGCCCGACGATTTACCGGAGTCGCTCGCCGAAGTTGTCGAGGCGCTTGCGATTCTGCGAGAGCTTCATGGCTGGCGCAATCGACGGCCGGTGGCTGACACCATCGGGAGACTGCTTTCTACGACGCGAGCGCATGCTGGATTTGCGAACTGGGCGACGGGAGGACAGGCCCTTGCAAACGTGACCCGATTGATGGACATGGCGAGGCGGGCCGAGCAAGGCGGTCTGATTTCATTCCGCGCGTTTGTCGACTGGCTCGACGATCAGGCCGAGAACGGCGAAGCAGGCGATGCGCCGCTCATCGAAGAAGGAGCCGAAGGCGTTCGCATAATGACCGTTCACAAGGCGAAGGGTCTCGAGTTCCCTGTTGTCGTGCTCGCGGATATGACTGCCAAAGAAGCACGCGAGCCTTCGCGCTGGACCAACACTGAAGCGGGTCTGTGTGTGATGAGGCTTGCAGGCTGTTTACCGCCCGAGCTTCAGGAGCACGCCGGCGAAGAGTTACAACTGGAACACGAAGAAGCCGCGAGAGTGCTCTACGTTGCGGCCACTCGCGCGCGAGACCTTCTGGTGGTCACTGCTGTTGGAGATGAACGCCGGGAAGGCTGGCTGGGCACGCTTGATCCGGCGATCTATCCGCCGGTGAAAGAGAGCTTCAAGCCCGAGACGAATCGTCCTCCTGGCTGTCCCCAGTTCGGTCCGAACAACGTGGCGTTTCGCCCGGGCAATGGTGTACGCAAACCGGGATCGGTAACGCCGGGCTTGCACAGACCGGAAGCTGGAGCGCACAACGTTGTATGGTGGGACCCGTCGGTACTCGATTTGAACAGGCAGGATGAAATCGGGGCGAGGCTGAACAAGCTGCTCGCGGCTGATGAAGAAGGCAAACGCTCAGAACAAGGCATTCACGATCACTCGGAGTGGAAAGAGAACCGCGCGCGCGTTCGTGATCAGGCCGGTGCAGCTAGTGTCAGGGTCGCAACCGCGACCGAGCACGCAAAAGACAAAGCGCAAAGGGCAAAGGGCGAAGAGCACAGCGCAAAGGGCAAAGAGCAAGGAGCGGCGGCCACGTCGCGTAAACCGGACAAGGCTGCCACGCCCGTCGGACAGTTAGGCTTGTTTGCCGCTCCACTGCCCCGAGCGATGCCCGACGTAGCCGTTGAATCGGTCGAAATAGACTTCTCGCGCCCGCACGGGAAACGCTTTGGGACTCTCGTTCACGCCGTGCTTTCGGTCGTCGATCTGGATGCCGACGCGAAGGGCGTTCAAGCAGCAGCCGAGCTACAGGGCCGCCTCTTCGGGGCGACATCAGAAGAGGTCACCGCCGCAACCGAGACGGTCACGCGTGCGCTTGCTCACCCGGTGATGCGACGCGCGGCTGCGGCTTCGCTTGCGGGTCGCTGTCGGCGCGAGAGTCCGATCGCGATGCGACTTGAGGATGGCGTGATCGTTGAAGGAATAGTCGACCTGGCCTTCGTTGATGAGTCCGATTCTGGCACCTGGATCGTTGTGGACTTCAAGACCGACTTCGAGATTTCTGGAAAGCTGGACGAGTATCGTGAACAGGTCGCGCTGTATGCCCTGGCGATCTCACGCGCAACAAAGCTGGGCGTCAAAGGCGTGCTGCTGAGGCTCTAGTGGCGTATCAGATACACTTCACTGAAGGAGGCATATCCGCGCAAATCCGCCAAATCAGTCTAATCCGTGGTCTATGCGCCGCTTTAATGCGATTCTTAGGAACCGATAGACCACCGATGACACGGCTTTGACGGATTCGCGCGGATTTCGTACCGACGATGAAAGGCAACATACCGATTCCTGATTTGAATGCTGGAGAGGAGGTTTGGCTGACCGTTGCCGTGATTTCGGTTCGCGAGATCAGACCGCAACAGGGTAAGCCTTTTTTTCTTGCCACTGCGCGAAACGCTAGCGGAACGATCGCGCTCAAAATACCGCCTGAAGTCCTACAAGGCGCTACGACAATCAAGCCGGGATTGCGGGGAATCGTTGGCCGCCTTGAGACCTTTCAGAATCAGCCGCAATTTGTAGTCTCGGAACTCAGACCAATAACCATCGACAAATATCGCGAGCTTCAAAACGCTGATCCTCTATTGCCGAGAGCCTTTACCATCGACATCGAAACAATCCCGCTGCCGGCCTTCAAGGAAAGAGCCGCCGGTCGATTGAAGAGAGCGATGCAGCTTGGAAAGATGAGCGAGGAACAACAGCAGCGATACTTCGAAGATCAAGGCGCCGAAGAGGAGCGCGCTTTTAGGTCGGGCTCGCTCGCTGCGACATCGGGTCGAGTGCTTTCGATAGCCGTGCACGTCGGTTCTATTGCCGGTGTCGAAATCGAAGGCGTCGAGCAGAGTTTCAGCGAACACGTCTTTGGCATCGACTCCGACGGGCAGGAGCAGAGCGAGCAACAAGCGCTCACGGATTTTCTCGCGTTAATGAGAAGCTTTGATCCAGACATCGACGAAATCGTCGGGCACAACGTGATCGGCTTTGACCTGCCGTTCATCTTTCAGCGGTGCCTGGTCAACAACATCACGGGTCGGCCTTTCGTAAATCTGGGCGAGTTCAACGTGCGGGGCGTCTACGACACGATGCATCGCTGGTGGCTGGGCTCCAAGAACCGAGTCGCGCTGGACGACATCGCCTGGGCGCTGGGGATCGAATCGAGCAAGACGGAAGAGGTTGAGGGAAGCCGCGTGTTCGAGTTGTATCAAGCGGGACGACTCGCCGAGATTCGCGAATACAATCTGAACGACGTGCGGGTCACACGCAAGGTGTATGAGCGACTGGTTTCGGGCCTCGGCAGATGACTCGTCGTTGAACGGACAGCGTCCCAGCGCGTACAATCTAGCTTGAAGAGATCGGGTATTTTGCGATCCCAAAGAAAAGGAACTCTCGATGACAGAGAACGCTGAACGAGTAAAGCAGGAAGTGCTCCAGCTTCCGGAAGCTGACCGGGCTGAGCTTGCCCGCTTCCTGATCGAGTTGCTTGATGAATCCGAAGATCCAGACGTCGTGGAAGCCGCGTGGGACGAGGAGCTACGGAGAAGGGTCGAGCGGATTGAACAGGGGAAATCGCGTCTCCGTGCTGCGGATCAGGTGCTGGCGGGGATAAGAGACAAGTACAGGCGCGTAGGATGCTTTTGATCCTGAGGTTGCCACGATGTCAGAGTTAGCAGAGAAACTCATTCAGCAAGCATTAGGTCTTCCGGCGGACGAGCGGACGGAGGTGGCGGAGCGGCTCTTATCTAGTTTAGAACCGCCGCTGGCGGCAATAGACCACCTTTGGGCTCAAGAAGCTGAGGACCGGATTGACGCTTATGAACGGGGTGAGATTGAGGCGATTCCCGCCGAGGATGTGTTTAACGCAATCAAGAACAGGAAGCGGTAATGCGCGTCAGATTCCTCGCAGCCGCAAGCGAAGAGTTCTCCAACGCCGTCTCATACTACGACTCACAGAAAGAAGGCCTGGGTGACGAGTTCGTCGACGAGGTCTGGAGAACAATCTCCAGAATTGTAGCCATCCTCTTGCCTGGCAGCCGCTCTCGGCGAGAACCCGTCGCTGCCTTACCAGGAGGTTTCCATACGGTGTGATATATCAAGCGAGGTCGGATTCAATATTGCTCATCGCCGTGATGCATCTGCGCCGACATCCTGAGAGTTGGCGAGGCCGGGTCAAGGACGAGTAGGAGCCCTCGTGTTATTACAGGAGAATCGTTGCCCTTGAATCTGCAACTTGTAATCGCGATTGTCGGGGGTCTTGCTGTTGGCGCGCTGATCGTTTGGCTCCTGCTTCGCCCGCGTATCAAGCACGAGTACGACCGAGCCAGAAGCGAGTCCGAAACCGAACGCGCAACTCTGGTCGAGCGGCTCCAGGGAAAGCACGATCAGACACGAAAACTCGAAGCTGACCTCGACGAGTTGAACTCGAAGCTGTCTGAGTTTCAAAACGAAAACGCCAGCCTGCTTGCGCGGATCAGCTCGCTCGAGACCCAGCTCGAAGCAGAACGTAAAGCGTCAACCGAAAAACTTGGTCTGCTCGAGGACGCTCAAGGCAAACTGTCCGACGCCTTCAAAGCGCTGTCGGCCGACGCGCTGAACACAAACAGTCAAAACTTTCTCCGCCTAGCCAGAGAGACGCTGGGTCATTTCCAGGAAGGCGCCAAAGGGGATCTCGACACTCGTCAGAAGGCAATCGGCGAACTGGTTCAGCCGCTCAGGGAATCGCTCGACAAAGTCGATTCAAAGATTCGCGAGCTCGAGTCGACGCGCGCGTCGGCTTATTCGTCGCTTACGGAGCAAGTGAGATCTCTCGCTACAACTCAGACGCAACTGCAAAGCGAAACCGCAAACCTCGTCAAGGCGCTGCGCTCGCCAACCGTTCGTGGACGATGGGGCGAGATTCAGCTCAAGCGAGTGGTCGAGATCGCGGGTATGGAGAATTATTGCGACTTCGACGAACAGCCGAGCCTGATCGGCGAAGACGGCAGGCTGAGACCGGACATGATCATCCGACTGCCTCTGGCTCGAAACATCGTTGTCGACTCGAAGGCGCCGTTGCAAGCCTATCTTGAAGCGCTCGAAGCGACGGATGATGAAACCCGCGTTGCAAAGCTGAAAGATCACGCGAGGCAGATTAGAACTCATCTCACGAAGCTCGGCGGCAAAGCTTACTGGGAGCAGCTTACAAGCACTCCGGAGTTCGTGTTCATGTTCCTCCCTGGCGAGACTTTTTTCACCGCGGCCCTGGAACAAGACCCGGGCTTGATCGAATTCGGCGTCGAACAGCGGGTGATCGTCGCCACGCCAACCACTCTCATCGCTTTGCTTAAGGCGGTGTCCTACGGCTGGCGCCAGGAACGGATGACCGCGAATGCGGAGGACATCAGCAAACTCGGGCGGCAATTGTATGAGCGGCTGAAGACTCTCGCCGAGCACTTCTCGGATGTGCGCAAGGGTTTGGACCGCGCGGTCGACTCTTACAACAAAGCTGTCGGGTCGTTTGAAGGGCGAGTGCTTGTGACCGCGCGTCGCTTCAAGGAACTCGGGGCCACAACCGGCGAAGACATCGAGCCGCTCGAGATCGTCGATCGCCAGACGCGGTTGATTGACGTTGGAGAAACGGGATTGATACCGGGCCTGCTTGATGAAGGAGAAAATGCGGACGAGGAAGAGGCGGCATTGAAAAATGCAAATTGAAAATTTATAAGTCGCAAGAGTATCGACAAATTTACAATTTTCATTTTTCAATTCTCAATTTTCAATTTTTCAGTTTTTAATTTTCGACCCCTTGCCTCTGGAGCTACGTTGTCCAAACAGATCTGGCTAGCTCCCATCCTGAGCAACAATCGAGAGCGCCTGCTTGAGCGCGCGTCGGACGTTCTGGCGTCCGGGCCCGCTGAGGGATTGCTGTACCTCGCCGCTTCCCGGCCATTGCTCGAGCTCGCAGCAGATCGACTGCTTGACGGTGTTCGCAATCGCGGCGTTTGGGGCTCGCTTCCGGTTCACTTGTTTCGCGGGTTCGCAAGGTTCGTGCTCGCAACCGCGATCGAAGTGGAGACCGGCTTGCTGCTCGCTCCGCGAATCGCAATCGATCATGAAGAGCTTCCGGTAAGACGCAGCCTGATTTCACAGATCATCAAGCGGCTGGCTCGAAACGGAACGCTCAAAGCCATCGCGCCGCTCGCGCACAGTGATGGCTGTGTCAATACCGTCGCAAAACTCATAGGCGAGATCCAGCGCGCGGCGATAGACCAGGCCGAACTTCAAACCATCGTCGACGCGCGCGCGCGCGATCAGTACCCGGCGCTCAATCAGGAAATCGAAGGCGGCGCCGTCGCGACCGAGCATCCGATTCCGCTCCAGATCGATTTCGATAGAGAAGTCGCGTTGATCTACTCGGCATATGCGGCCGCGCTGCACCGCTTCAACCTAACCGATGACAATGCAGACCAATTGCGCGCGCTGGAAGTGCTGCGCGGCGAACGCGATGGAAAAGAGGTCCGGCTGCCATGGCTGTCGGATGTTCGATTGCTCGTGCTGGACGGCTTCTCTGACTTCACTCCGGTTCAAGGCGAAATGCT
>WNFR01001503.1_pt1 | contig 24398 bp, 19 predicted proteins | sample 5400221 | NCBI WGS metagenome assembly WNFR01 (sample SAMN13153357, study PRJNA577476) | soil metagenome | isolation source: 40 cm soil under Madrone tree | place: USA:California | collected 2016-06-14 | reverse complement strand
CCGATTGTCGATGAAACAATGTTTCGCTCCATTATCATCTGCGCATAAATTTTCGCGGGATGGATGTTCGTTATGAGCGCGGCGTTTATTTACCGGACCACGATTTATGGCTCGACCCATGGGATGCCAAGCGTTTTGCGTTCGTCTCACACGCGCATAGCGATCACATCGCGCCGCATGCCGAAATTATCCTCTCCGAAGGCACCGCCCGCTTAATACAGGCGCGTCTTCCTGGAAAGCGAAAAGAGCACATTCTGCCTTTTGGCAAACAACGGCGTGTGCACGATGTCGAGCTCATGCTCTTACCGGCCGGACACATCTTCGGTTCCGCGCAAATTTTTCTCCAGACCAAAAATGAATCGCTACTCTACACAGGCGACTTTAAATTGCGCCGCGGAAAATCCGCCGAAGCGACGGAATGGGCGTGCGCCGATACACTCATCATGGAAACGACCTTCGGGCGGCCGCGCTACCGTTTTCCACCGACCGAACAGGTGGTCAATCAAATCGTTGCCTTCTGCCGAGAAACAATCGGTGATGGCGGGGTGCCCATCCTGCTCGGGTATTCGTTAGGCAAAGCGCAGGAAATTCTTTGCGCGCTCGAAGGCGCGGATCTCATGCCGATGCTGCACGGCATGGTCTTTCAAATGACTCGCATTTACGAGCAGTTGGGCCAGTCGTTTTGCAAATACCTGCGCTACAACGCAAATGAAGTCGCGGGCAAAGTTCTCATTTGCCCGCCGAGCGCAAACGGATCGCGCATGCTAAACAAAATCGCACGCAAACGTGTTGCCATGATCAGCGGCTGGGCGGTCGATCCGAATGCGATTTATCGTTATCAAGTTGATGCCGTATTTCCTCTTTCGGATCACGCTGATTACGACGATCTCATTCGTTATGTCGATCTTGTGCGGCCAAAACGCGTGCTTACACTCCACGGCTTCGCCGCCGAGTTTGCGCGCGATCTCCGAGAAACAATCGGCATCGAGGCGTGGGCGCTGAGCGAAGAAAATCAACTCGAATTAACTCTCGGGGCGTTTCGCGCGACAAGACGGGAGGGTGAGCCTTCCGCCAAGCCAAATGGCAATACTTTCGATGCTGGCGGCTCAACGGGAGCTTCGCCCTCCCAATCGCCAATCGATTCGGAATTTCGAGCCTTCGCGGAGATTGGCGAAGCGCTCGCTGCGACACCGGCGAAGTTGGAGAAGGTTCGGCTGCTCGCAGATTACTTCCGCAGGCTCCATTCGGATCAACTTCCAATCGCGACGACATATTTGACAGGAAGTCCATTTGCACAAAGCGACCTGCGCACCGTGCAAATAGGAGGCTCGATCATTTATCGCGCCATTATGAGGGCGGCGAAATTGAGCGAAGCGGAATTTCGCCGTATCGCACACAGCCACGGCGATGCCGGCAAGACAGCGCTCGAAGCGCTCGATGGTCGCACGCAGCCGGAAGCGTTCGCGATTTTGCAATCGAAAGAATTTTTTGGGCAACTCCAAAAGGCACGTGGACCGATCGCCAAGACTGAATTGCTACGAAAGCGACTGTCGACCTTGTCCGCGCGCGAAGGTCAATATCTGGTCAAGATTTTAACCGGCGATCTGCGGATCGGATTGCGCGAAGGCTTGGTCGAGGAAGCAATCGCCAAAGCGTTCGAGGCTTCGCTCGACGATGTGAAGGAAGCGAACATGCTTCTGGGCGACATCGGTGCGACCGCGCAGCTTGCCTCACAAAACCAATTGCAGCGCGCCGAGTTGTCGATCTTTCGACCGATTAAATGCATGCTGGCAAGTCCCGAGCCGACCGCGGAAGCGATTTGGGCGCGATTTGTCGATCAAAAATCTCAATGCTTTTTCGTCGAAGATAAGTTCGATGGTATTCGGGCACAGTTGCATCGCAATTCGAAGCGGCTAGAGATTTTCTCGCGCGATCTGAAGCGCGTCACCGATCAATTCCCAGAACTGGCTGAGCAGGCGCGCAAGTTCGATGTCGATCTCATTCTCGACGGCGAAATCGCCGCGTTTGCGCATGGACGCAAATTGACCTTCTTCGATCTGCAAAAACGGCTCGGCCGAAAAATAGACGGCGCGGATTTGTTTGCCGGCGCATCGGCCGATGTCCCGGTCGCGTTCATCGCCTTCGATCTTCTTTGGCTCGATGGCCGGTCGTTATTAAAAATCCCGCTACGCGAGCGGCGCGAACTTCTGCGTCAAGTGCGACTGCCTTCGCAATTCCAAGTAGCCGAAACTTTTCCGGCGCACTCGGCGATGGAAATCGAACAGATTTTCCAGCAAGCACGAAAGCGTTCAAACGAAGGATTAATGGTCAAAGATCCGGAAAGTTTTTATACGCCCGGGCGGCGCGGTTTATCCTGGTTCAAATTAAAGAAAGAGTTAGCCACGCTAGACGTGGTGGTGGTCGCGGCCGAACTCGGGCACGGCAAACGTAACAAGGTTTTGAGCGATTACACCTTTGCCGTGCGCGACGAAACAAGCGGCGAACTTTTGCCGATCGGAAAAGCTTACAGTGGCTTGACCGACGCCGAGATCGCGGAGTTAACCGAGCATTTCGAACAAAACACGATCGTTGATCGTGGCCGCTATCGCGAAGTGAAACCGGAGATTGTGCTGGAAGTCGCGTTTGATTCCATTCAATCGAGCACGCGTCATGCGAGTGGCCTGGCGCTGCGCTTTCCGCGGATCAAAGCGATCCGGCGCGACAAAAATGTCGACGCCATCGACACGCTCGCGTACGCGCGGGAACTGGCGGCACAACACGCTGGGGCCGTCTAGAATTACTATGGCGTTGGCGACGGCGAAACGCTTGCTGTTGTTTCGGCTGATCCCTCGTCCTCACCCGCGCGTTTATGCTTCTTCTTTTCTTGTTTGTTGCGACGCTCCGGTGCGGCAACGGAAACAGACGGAGAAGCTGATGGCGTCACGCTGGCGCTTGGAGTGGCAGGAGTTTCAGCGGACGGCGCCTTCCCTTTTTCGAATTCCTTCTTCTTCCCCTCGAATCTTTGCTCTTTTCTCAATTCTTTCTGAGTTTTCCGTTCTTCGTTTGCTTCGGCGGAACGGCCGAAGGCCGGAGGCAGCGGTGTGGATGTCGAAATAATGGGAGTAGCCGAAGGAGTGGCGGAAGGAGTGGCGGACAGTTCGGTTGACGGCGGTGTCGGTGTTATAGGCCGCGGCGTGAAGGTCGGGCGTTTAGGCGGAGTCGCTATCTCGCGCGCAGTCGGGGTGGCCGTGACCGGCGTTGCAGCCGGCGTCGTCGCAACTGTCGGTTGCGGAGTTTGATTCAACCTCGCTGGAGCGGTTGGAGCCGCTCGGGTTGCACTCTGTGTCTCAACCGGTGAAGTGGCAACGGAGCTGGGCACAGGCGTAGCTATCGATCTTGGAGTTGGCGAGACGCTTAGCTCAATCGACGGAGAAGTACCGTCAATTTGTGCTGCGGTCTGCGTTGGTTTCACAAAAGTTCTTGGCGGTGCGTTCGGTGGTGGCGTTGATTCAGACTTCATTTTGGCCCGGACCTTCTCAGCCGCCTGATGATCGGTAATTCTTTCCCAGCCGTGATCGACAACCGTCTGCGCAACTGTCTCCTTGACGTTGCGCGGGCGCTCGACTGCCCGTGCTCGCGCGATCACTGGTGCCGACATTTCAACAACTTCTCCTCTGACAACCGGCCGTGGATTTTCCGTTTCGACATTCACTGTAACGTTGCGCTCGAGCCGGAGCCGTTCGATCGGCTGCTGAGTTCGTGTGCGGAGTTCGTCGTAACTGGGGCCGCCATTAACAACAGTGGTGTTGTTATAAGTGATGTTGGTCACGTTGGTCGTTTGATTAACGATGCTGATGTTGCGTTCGGCCGGAACCACAGTTCGCTCGGTGCGCTGCGCTCCGAATTCTCTGGTTGGTACGAAGCAATACTGTTCAGGGCCGATATCGTAGTAATTATCAGCCCAATTCTGAATTCCGGTACGGCGATCGAAATGGGCTTCAGGAGGAAGCGGCGCCCAACCGACGTAATCACTACCCGTGCGCCACGAAACCCACGCCGGGGCCCATTCGTCGCCTGGAACCCAGATCCAGCCGACATTGCGCAAGTGCGCCCATCGTCCGTAGTGATAAGTCGCCCAACCGAAAGGCTCTTCCGAAATCCAGGTCCAACCAGCGTCGGTATAGACCCAGCGGCCATTTGTGTAGGGACGCCAGCCACGCGATTGCTCGGCTTCGCGCGGTTGCCAGACATAGCCGTAGGTGGAGGTCTCCCGCCAAACACCGAGCGGCTCAAGCCTGGTGTAGAACGTGGAATAAGAGGCGGTCGGAGAAGTTTGGGAAAGATCGCGCCGGCCGCGCGCGGCCGAAACTTGAGGCTGAGGTGTGTTCGTCGCAGCATTTTCCCTGTTCGCCAATGCCTTTTCACGCGCATCGAGCTCGGCTTGACGCTGGGCCAGCCGCTGTTGCTCCTCGGCCTGGTGTTCGGCAGCCAGTCGTTGGTTCACCTGACTCTCAATCTCGGCGTTGCGCTCCGCTTCAGTTTGCTGTTTTTGACACGAACAAAGCAGCGCGAGAAGACAGATCGCTGGCACAGTAAAAATTTTCTTCATATCAGTTTTTAGACTGCAATCTCGTTTTGTTATTCGAAAAGTGATCATCGTGCTGCCGGCGAGGGCGAACCGGATGGAATGACAATGACGTTTTCAATTTTGTCGCGACGCCATCGCTGCACATTGGCATAAACTGCCAGGAGCGCCATCGCGACAACGACCACGAGCATGACGAAGATCGCGCTCTTGGGAACTCGCGATAGCGAGGATTCTGCTCGAGGCGACGGCGGCAAATTCACTCCCGAAGTATGGATGTCGATCTTCGCCGCGCAAAGCGATTGTCGATCTTGCGCGCCGGCAACTCAAGCGCCGCGATTGCATTCATAACCCGCCGGCTAAAACATGCGTAAAGATCTCTGCCGTCAGTTTCAAAATCTAGATCGGAAAAATAAATAGGTTCGCCGACTACGATCGTGATTCTGCGCCACAAATGGATTTTTCCGCCGATGGGCCAGGCATCGAACGCTCCGAAAATTCGCATCGGCACAACCGGCGCGCGCGTTTTTGCGATCACCAGCCCCAGACCAGCCAAGGCCGGTTGCAAATTTCCATCAGGCGTGCGCGCCCCTTCCGGAAAAACGAGCGCGCAATCGCCAGCGCGCAGAATTCGGATCAGCGCCTTGAGCGCGCTACGATCGTTTCCCTCGATGTCGACTGGGATGACGTTGAGCTTGGGCAAGAGCCAACCGAGAATCGGCGTCTTCATCAAAGATTTCTTGGCGAGAAAATAGATGGCACGGTCGCAGGCGTTGCCGGCGAGTGGTGGGTCGAAAAAACTCTGGTGATTCATAGCGAGGATCACCGGACCGGCTTGAATCACCCGCTCGCGATGAACTATGCGGAATCCAAAAAACAGTCGTGCAAGCAGACGCGAAAAGTGATAGCCGAGCCAATAGTACGGGTTCATACAGGTGCGGCGCTAAAGCGACAGTCCCTTCCGCTTCAGTTGTTCGACGACCTTATCGATCACCTCCTCAATTGTGAGGTGGGAAGTATCGATGACTTGAGCATCCGGCGCGACAGTAAGCGGCGAAGCTTGGCGTGAAGAATCGGCGCGATCTCGTACCGTAATTTCATCGCACTGACCTTCGGCGGCGCGGCGGCGGGAACGTACCTCGAGCGAAGCGTCGATATAAAACTTGAAGGGCGTATGAGGAAAAACTACCGACCCAATGTCACGGCCTTCTACGACCACATCGTGAGCGCGCGCATAATTGCGCATTTTCTCAGTAACAATTTTGCGCACCTCAGGAACGGTGCTCACCTGCGAGACCGCTTTATTTACCGGATCATCGCGCAAATGGTTGGTTGGATCGACATCGTCGATGCAAACGCGCGACCCCTTGTTCTCGAGACGACAGCTAATCTGCACCAACTCAACCATTTGCGCAATGCGCCTCCCGTCGTCCGGGCCGACGCCGCGCCGCATCACATACCAGGTGATGGCACGGTAGATCGCGCCTGAATTGACGTAGACAAAGCCCAGCCGCCGCGCGAGTTCGCGCGCTACGCTGCTCTTTCCGGAAGCAGCCGGGCCGTCAATGGCAATCACCCGATGAAAATCTGCGGGCATGATCGATAAGGGTATTTCGATGCGAAGATTGCGCAGATAGGTTCCAAATGCGCGATTGCAAAGCCGACGCTTGCGCGGCCATTATTCTGGCTCGAGACGCGCCGGTGAAAGCGAACCAATAACCGGTGTGCTCGTGCGCATTCGTTTTGGATTGATGAACTCTTCGAGTGCGGTTTCGAAGCCCGGGTAAGACTCGCGGACGCAATCGGCATTCTGAACGATCGTTTCGCCGTCAGCGAAAAGACCAGCTACAGCAAATGCCATGGCTATGCGATGATCGCCAAAGCTGGCGACGCGCGCGCCGCGCAAAGGAGCGGGACCATGAATTTCGAGCCCGTCGCTCATCTCGATAACCTGCGCGCCCATGGTGCGAAGATTGTGGGCGATGGCAGCTACTCGATCGGTCTCTTTCACGCGCAACTCCTGCGCATGGCGGATAATGGTTGTGCCGCTCGCCAGCGCCCCGGCGATCGCCAGCACCGGCAGTTCATCGATGAGCTGCGGCACTTCTTTTCCCTGAATAACCGTGCCTTTGAGCGGGGCGCCTGTGACTTCAACGATCCCGCGGGGTTCAAGTTGATCGACATCCTCCACGGCTTCGCGCACTTGCGCGCCCATTCGCACGAGCACGCCGAGCACCGCCGTGCGCGTGTCGTTTAACCCGATATCGCGCACAAGCAGATGGCCCCCCGGCTGCGCGGCCGCCGCGACCAGCCAAAAAGCAGCTGAAGAAATATCCCCTGGGATTGCGAAATCGCGCGACTCCGGCACTTGATCGCCGAAAACACTGACGCTGCCGTCCTCATTCTTTGCAGTGCGCACAAGAAAATAATTAAACATCAGCTCAGTATGGCTGCGGCTGGCTGACGGCTCTTTAACTGTCGTCTTGCCTTTTGCGAAAAGACCCGCCAAAAGCACAGCACTTTTCACCTGCGCGCTGGCAATCGTTGATCTGTAATGAATACCGCGCAGGGAACCTCCATGAATACGGATGGGGGGCGTTTGTTCGGGTCCCTCAGCTATGATGTCGGCGCCCATCTTTCGGAGGGGGGTAATTATACGATCCATCGGACGCCGATAGAGGGCGGCATCGCCGACGAGGCGACTTTCAAACGTCTGCCCGGCGAGGAGGCCGGCGAGAAGTCGCATGGTCGTACCGGAATTTCCGCAATCGATTTCCTTTTTCGGCGGCGTGAGCACCCGTTTTTTTCCGTGGACGACGAGCGTGTTCGGATCCGGCTGTTCGATCTTGATGCCCAAAGCGCGAAGAGCGTTTACTGTGCGCATGCAATCTTCGCTCGGAAGAAAACCGCGCAGCGCGCATGAGCCGTTGGAGAGCGCTGCGATAATAACGGCGCGATGGGAAATGCTCTTATCACCTGGGACGGTGATCTCAGTGTCAATTCGAGGCGCCCGTTTGACTCTTAATTCCATAGACCAATTTGAAAAAGATTTCGCAGAAGCGCGCAGCCGCGCCGCGTTTCATCCGCCGGATCGGCATCAGCATCGGAGATTAGGTGCCGTTGTCCAGTCTTCCTCCGCTGGAGAAAAAAATGAAATCGACGAACTTTTCTCAGATCGGATTGCCGGGCGAACCGTGCGTTTCCCGCCCAGCTATGGAACGAGAAAAATTTTTCCCGTGTAAGGATCCTTCACCTCCGTACCGGGCGGGAATCCCTCCACATCGACATACTTACCAGGCGAAAAAGGACTCTCGACCACGTGCGCTTTGCCGGGAACAGGAATTCCATAGGGATGATCTCCCTTTTCAGTTTTGGCGGGCACGGCAGTTGGCGCCGGGGCAGCTGAAGCCTCTTCTCGGGCCACGTTCTCTGGCGGCGCGTTCGGGTTGAAGGGCTGCTGTTGAGGCGGGTATTCCTCGTGCCCCGCCGCAGGATACCTGGCAACATTATGACGGACTCGCGACGGCGGCTCATCGACATCGGAACACGACGAGATAAACAAAGCAGTTAACATTAACAGCGCGAGCGACAGCGAAAATTTCATAGAGGCTGGTTCGACGATACTATCTCGATTCTAATTCATTGCCAATCACAAATCATCTCAACGAGTGGCGGGCAAGGCGGAGGCGAGACGCTCGCAAAGATCGACATCTATACGATAGCGGGCCGTACTTGCTCCGAATCCAAGAAGAGATGCTGAAGAAATCCGACGGAGAGATTCTAGTTGTCGATGATGACGCGGCAAGCCGCAGGATTCTTGTCCGAACACTTTCGTCCGCGGGTTACCACTGTCGCGAATCAGACAGCGGGATCGAGGCGCTGAAACTAGTGCAGCGCGAGCAACCCTCGCTTCTCTTGCTTGATTTCGATATGCCGACGCTCAATGGCGCCGATGTCCTCAAGCGGCTGCGATCGGACAGCGATCCGGCGGTCGCGCAGATTCCCGCGATCATGTTGACCGGCCATGGCGGCGAAGAAAGCGAGGTGCTTTGCCTCGAAGCGGGCGCGGACGACTTCGTAACTAAACCGATCAATGCGGCGGTCTTACGTGCACGAATTGAGACTCAACTCCGGTTGCGCTCCATGCGCCACCAATTGCAGCAACAAAACGATGAGCTTGAAGAATGGCGACGCAACTTGGAACGCGACTTGGCCGCCGCCCGCCTGACTCAACAATCACTCATTCCACAAAAGCCACCTGAGTTGGCGGGATGGGAGATCGCCGACTGTTATCGGCCCGTCATCCAGGTGGGCGGTGACATTTACGGCTGGCTGCGGGTGCGAGATGGCCGGACCTTATTCTGGATTGCCGATGCTACCGGCCACGGGGCGTCCGCCGCGCTTCTCACCGCTTTGGCAAAACTTCTTTTTCATCACGGCAGCGCCGAACACGGTGCACCGGCGGCGCTTATGAAAGCCGTGAATGACGATTTCCGTAGTATTTTCGGGGCGCGCTCCTTCATGACGGCAATGTGTGTGGCGCTTGATCCAGCGACGGGCCGCGCGAGCGTGGTCGGCGCGGGACACCCGCCGCTCGTGATTTCGCGTCATGATGGCACGAGCGAAACCATTCCTTCTGTGGCGCCGCCTTTGGGTTTGGTGGAACGCGCGCAATTCAGCGAGACAGTTATCGATCTTGCGCGCGGGGATGGTTTCCTCTTGTACAGCGACGGTTTATTCGGCGTCCCTCGGGGCGAACAGGGGCGGCTTACGCCACAACGCCTCGCCAAAATGCTCGATTCCACTGCGCCCAGCGCGGAAGCGCTTTTGACACGTCTTTTGAATCAAACGGCATCGGACCATGACAATCAGATAAAACCCGACGACGTGACAGCGATAGTAGTGCGGCGGACGGCCTAAAAAAATATTTTGTTTCATCAAAATTAGTATTGCCCTGCAACGAGCGAAGCATTAATCAGCCTTTATGCCGAAAACCAAAAAGACTCCTTCCAAACGCAAACCGAATCCTGCCTTCATGAGACCAGTCCAACCTGACGAGAAGCTTTCTGCTATCGTCGGGTCACAGCCGCTGCCGCGCTCCGAGCTTACCAAAAAGCTTTGGAACTACATCAAGAGGCACGGTTGTCAGGACAAAAAGAAAAGAACCATGATCAACGCGGACGACAATCTCAGGCCGGTATTTAACGGCAAGAGCCAGGTCAGCATGTTCGAGATGACGAAGCTCGTCTCCGGACATATTCGCTAAATCGCAAAGTGGTTTGAGCCCGGGGTTATCAGCGCCGGGCTACGGTTACAGGCGCCGCGCGGGGCATTTCCCGCGTGGATCGCGTCCCTCCGCTCCTTGCGCGAAGGGACAGCGTGGTTGAGATTGATCATGTGAAAAACTGTCGGTCGGTCGTTTTCGCTGCCGCAGTCATCTGTCTCGCCGCTGTCAGCTCCACGCAAGCTGGGCCGGAATGGCTGACTGATTACAAAAAAGCGCAGCAAGAAGCCAAAACCAGCAACAGATTACTACTGGTTGATTTCACCGGCTCGGATTGGTGCGGCTGGTGCATCAAACTCGACAAAGAGGTTTTTTCAAAAACTGAATTCAAAGACTACGCAAACAAAAACCTGGTCCTGATGGAAGCGGATTTCCCTCGTGCAAAAGCACAGGCCGCCGGTCTAAAGAAACAAAACCAGGAACTCGCTCAGCAGTATCAGATTCAAGGCTTTCCGACAGTCATTGTCTTGAATGGTGATGGCCAAAAAATTGGTGAACTCGGGTACATGGAAGGCGGCCCGGCCACCTTCATCGCCGAGCTGGAGAAATTGCGCAAAGGCTGAGCCCCGATGTCGATCTTCGTGACTCGGAAACGATTCGCGAGCCCCGATCATTTCGGCGTTGCCGATTTTAGGTCAACTTTGCCGGTTGCGAAGGCGCGTTGCAGCACGTCCGCGAGCTCGCGTCGCGTAAACGGTTTCGGCAAGGCGCCGCGAAATCCGTAGGCCAGAAATTCTGACAGAGCAGCCTCGTCGGAGTAGCCGCTGCAAATGATTGCTATGACTTGCGGATCGAGACTGCGCAATCGTTCGATCGTCGCGAGGCCACCCATGCCTCCGCGGACTGTCGCATCAAGAATCACGGCATGAAAGTTTTCGCCGCGCCGTAAAGCACGTTCGTAAAGTTTCACCGCCTCGAGTCCATCCGGTACGGCGGTAACCTCGTAGCCAAGTGTTCCAAGTAACTGAGAAGTGAGTTCGCGAATGGCCGCCTCATCGTCCATCACCAGAACACGCTGTTGGTTAAACAAGGTCTGTTCTATTGTCGGCGGCCCAGATATCTCGAGCTGTTCATCATTAGCCGGGAGATAAAAAACAAATGTCGATCCTTCCGGCGAAGAACTCTCCAAATGGAGCAAACCGTCATGTTTTTTTACGATCGAATAGCTGATCGCAAGACCCAAACCACTTGCGGCCGGTTTCGTTGTGAAATAGGGATCGAAAATTCTGGGTGCGAGCTGTTCTTCAATGCCAGAACCGCGGTCGGCGATCGTAATTTTGATATAACGTCCAGCCGGCAGCAAAGCACCGGGCATTTCTTCAGGTTCCTTGTTGCGGGCCGCAATTTTAATGGTACCGCCGTCAGGCATCGCCTCGCGCGCATTGATTACAAGCGTGTTTACGACCTGCTCGATCTGGCCCGGATCAACGTTCGCCTTCCAAAGATCAGCCGGAATGTCCATCTCAGCGCGCAAATTGGAACCGTAAAGGGAAAATTCAGCGGCACGGCCAAGCAATTCCGCGACCGAGGCAACCCGCTTGAGCGGCGCGCCGCCTTTTGAGAATGTGAGCAACTGACTAGAAAGACGCGCGGCGTGTTGCGCGGCCTGGCCTGTCTTGGAAAGATACGACAGCAGACTGTGCGCGTCGCCCGGCGCTTCAATCTGCGCCAGGCCAATATTTCCCGAGATGACGGTTAAAATATTATTGAGATCATGCGCGATACCGCCGGCGAGAGTCCCCAAAGATTCAAGTTTGCTCGTGGTAAGCCGCTTTTCATCAATGGATTTGCGCTCACTGACATCGCGCATGAAGACCGATATGCCTTTCCCACTCGGATACGCATGCGTTTCAAACCAAACTTTGCCCGAGGCGTCGCTAGCCTCGAATTCAATCGGCACTTGCTCAGTCATGACCCGCCGATAATTCATCTCAAAAGGCGACCCAATGAGCTGCGGGAATTCCTTCCAAAGTTCCTTTCCGATCAGCTCGGCGCGGCCGCGTCCGAGGAGAGTCTCTGCTTCCGGATTCAGATAGGTAAAATTCCAGGCGTGATCGACCGCGAAGAATCCATCCATCGTCTTCTCTAAAATCTCGCTCGTAGTCCGGGCTGATTCCTCCAACGCGGCGCGGGCCTGATTGCGTTCAGCCAGCTCTCGGATTTGCCTCTCCGCTACGGCAAGCCGCACGTTTAACGATGCGAGATCGAGCGGCTTGGTAAGATAATCGTTCGCGCCTGCGGCCAATGCCCGTTCCAAATCCGCCGTGTCCTGCCGTGCCGTTACCAAAAGAATAAACATTTCATCGCCGCGCGGCTGTGCGCGCAATTCCTGGCAAAGCTCAACTCCACTTTTTCCGGGAAGCATCCAATCCAAAATTAGGAAGGAAATTTTCTGCGCCGCCAATACCTTTTCGGCCTCTTCACCACTGCCGACTGCGATAACCTCGTGCCCCCGTCGCCCGATCAAACGCTGCAACGTTTTGCGGCTCTCCTGATGGTCCTCAACTAGCAATATTTTCATTCTTGGAGCAGATGCCGCCGCGCTTCCGCCCTATGATTTGCAAGCCTGAGCCGGAGCACAGGAGTCGCTTATCCTGGAATAGAGCAAGATGACTGCCAACGGATGCGGGAGGTTCGCCAAAAATTTGGCTATAAGATGCCGTTACCGGCCATATCTTGCGTTACGATCCGCCTCTGCTACATACACACAACTCATCGCCCCTCATGTCCGTTTTCCGTTTGCTCTTCTGTGTCCTCGGACTCCTCGCAGCACATCGCATCTCCGCGGAAACCATCACCGCAGCCCAAGGCTCTGAGAAAAATGAGTCATCTGCGGCGGCGGCGCTTCCCACCACGTTTAGTTTAGTGCATGTCGATGGACCGTATATCGCCATGACCTTTGACGATGGGCCCAGCGCAAAGCTCACGCCAAAACTCCTCGATCTTCTCGCAGCCCATCACATCAAAGCCACGTTTTTTGTGATCGGCGAAAATGTCGTCGAGCACCCCGAGATCGTCGCGCGCGCCGCGCACGAGGGGCACGAAATTGGAAATCATAGTTGGTCGCATCCGTACCTTGCAAAAATGTCCGATGAAGGCGTGCGTCGGGAACTGCAACGAACGGAAGATGCAATCAAAAGCGCGACTGGAGCACGGCCAAATTTGCTGCGGCCGCCCTACGGCTCGATCACCGCGCGCCAGAAACGCTGGATCCACGATGAACTTGGCTACGAAATTATTTTGTGGGACGTCGATCCGTACGATTGGAAACGGCCAGGAGCCGCTGTGGTTTGCAATCGTATTCTGAAAGAGACACGCGCGGGCTCGATTATCTTGTCCCACGATATCCATCCTGGAACTATCGAGGCCATGCCGCGGACGTTCGATCAACTCGAGGCAAAAGGTTTCAAATTCGTCACAGTGTCAGAATTGATTCGCATGGCGCGTCCCGAGCCAGCAAAGGGCGCGAAAGTTCCATCGGCCGCCGCTACGCCGCAACCGACATCGACGATTCCCTCGCCGTCGCCCAGCGGTTAATCTCGCTGACCGCACATCAAGAAGTCACCGAGAACTTCGCCTTGAGCAGCGTCGGGACACAGCGATGAAAGAAAAATGAATTTGCGCCGCCAACCTTTGCCGTCGCCGCGTGGATTGCGGTTATTTCTTCGCGGCGGCCGGCTTTTGTTGCGCGAGTTGCTGTTCAAGTTGTCGCCTGGCGATGACGAAGTTGTTGTTTTCACCGTAGCTGCGCCACGGGCCTGGGGGCACATCGCGCACTTCGACAAACTGCCAGTCCGTCACATCAGTTGGTGCAAGCCCAAGGTAATCGCGAATCGCCGGAGAAACGTCCAGTCCCGCGCCATGGTTTAGATTTGGTTTCGGGCGTTCGTTTTGAAAAACATATTGGAAATGGTCCGTGCGGAACGGACCGCAATCTTCCCATTGCGCGTAACACGTGCGATTGCCCTTGCGGATGGCAATCCAACGATGCTGACAGACGGAATGCCCCGCCTCAGTATAGGCCTGCTTAAACCACGGAATGACCAACGGCGCCTCTGGCTTGAACTGACCATGCGTGACGTCGTTGTAGGGTAGCGCACAGTAAAACGGGTTTTGGCGCGGCACGAACGCGATCGGAATGTAATTGCGCCGCGTTGAAGAATCGGGATTGTCGAAGCCGCCGTAATTGCTTGTCCAGTTTGCGTCCCACGAGCTTTTGAAATTAGGCACCGGATTGTTCCCGCCCGCCTGCTCTCCGATCCAAAACACTGTGGTCACGATGTTAGTCTTCCACGCGAAACGCGTTGTCGCCGGGCGCGAGGACGTTGGAACAAATACCTGCGGCTCCGCCTTCAGAAGCGCTTGGGCGCGCAGTTTCATGGCGTACTTGGCAAAATCGGCCGCCGTCGCATATGGCGAAGTCGATTGGTCCTCAGATCTAACGGCGCTGGCTATCGCGAGAACGAAACAAAGCGGTAACAGCCTGTTCATAGTGCAAATAGCCCGACCCTTTTATCCGATTAACGCCTGAAGGCAAGCCTTTTCCGCAGCGAAAAACCAGTCTGAGGACGGGTTGTCGATTGTTAAAGCACCAACCATTCCATGTTAGCCGCGGCTGAGCAGCGTGTCGCGCTTGAATCGCCGATCTTCTGTTTCGGGATAATCGAGAGTGAAATGAAGACCACGGCTCTCTTTTCGGCTTAATGCCGAATCGACAATCAGTGCCGCCACTGTTGCCAGGTTCCGCAACTCCAACAGGTCGACCGAGACTTTGAAATTCCAATAAAACTCGCGGATTTCACGCTGAAGATTTCGCAAACGAGCGCTCGCCCGTTGCAGCCGCTTGTCTGTCCGCACGATCCCAACGTAGTCCCACATCAGCCGCCGGATTTCGTCCCAGTTATGATAAATCACGACCAGTTCGTCGACATCCTGCACGCCTCCCGATTCCCACTTCGGTAACGAAATTTTCTGCGGCATATGCGAGGCTGGTTGCACGCGCACGGACGCCTCCGCCGCGCGATGGGCAGCCACCAGCCCTTCCAACAACGAGTTGCTGGCCAGGCGATTTGCGCCATGCAACCCGGTGCATCCCACCTCGCCAATCGCATATAGTCCGGGCAGGCTTGTCGCGCCGTTCACATCCGTCTTGATTCCGCCGCATTGGTAATGCGCCGCCGGCACAACCGGGATTGCCTGCTTCGACATGTCGATCCCAAACCGCAGGCACGTCTCGTAAATATGCGGAAACCGCTCCTGAATGAACTCCGGCGGCTTGTGCGTGATGTCCAGAAACACGCATTGCGCGCCAGAACGTTTGATCTCGGCGTCGATCGCACGCGCCACGATGTCCCGTGGCGCAAGCGAGCCGCGCACATGGTAGCGCTTCATGAAGTCTTCGCCGCGATTGTTCCGCAAGATCCCGCCCTCCCCGCGCACTGCTTCGGAAATTAAGAATGATTTCGCCTTCGCATGAAACAAGCAGGTCGGATGAAACTGGATGAACTCCATGTTCGCGATCGCGGCGCTCGCGCGCCACGCCATCGCTACGCCGTCGCCAGTCGCGATGTCCGGGTTCGTGGTGTACAAATAAACTTTTCCGCAGCCGCCGGTGGCGAGCACGATGCGATCCGAACGGATCGTTTCCACGTCTCCGTTTTTTTCATTGAGAACGTAGATTCCGAGGCAACGATCTTCTGTCGCGAAGCCGAGCTTGCCCGAGGTGATCAAATCCACCGCCATATGATTTTCCAAAAGATCGACCTGCGGCTGACGTCCCAAGTCATGCAACAAAATCTCCTCGATCTCCTTGCCGGTCACGTCCTGAACATGCAGGACGCGTCTCTTCGAGTGGCCGCCTTCCCGCCCAAGGTCGAACTCGCGGTGGCCGGAAACTTCGCGTTCGTCAAATTGTAATCCAAGATCGACAAGTTCCTGAATTCGCGCCGGTCCCTCGGTCACAATCGTGCGAACAACTCTTTCGTCGCAAAGCCCGGCGCCCGCCTCGAGGGTGTCGCGCACATGCAGCTCGAAGGAGTCTTCATCGCTCGTCACGCAGGCGATCCCGCCCTGCGCCCATGCTGTGTTCGTGTCCGCGCCTTTGCGCTTTGTGATCACCGCCACGGAGCCGTGCCTGGCCGCTTTCAACGCAAAACTCAGCCCCGCGATGCCGCTGCCGATCACGACAAAATCGTATTCCTTCATCGAAGCAGGATATTGTCGATCAAACGAGTGTGGCCGAAGAAAACTGCGAGCGCGAGTAGCGAATTTGGCCTAACGACTTCGATCGGCAGTAAATTTTGCGCATCGACAAGATCGACATAATCAATTCGCGCCAGGGACACTTGGCCAATCGTTTTACGCGCCAGATCAACAATTGTTTTGGCCGATTCTTCGCCGGCCTTTGCTTGGTCTGCCGCCGCCAGCAGCGCTCGCCGCAAAACCGTTGCTTTTTTTCGTTCCTCCACGCTCAGGTATTGATTGCGCGAGCTGCAAGCCAGCCCGTCATTTTCGCGAATGGTCGGCACGCCCACGATGTCGATCTTGAAATTGAGATCCCGCACCATCCGCCGAATGATCGCTAGTTGCTGAAAATCTTTTTCGCCGAAGACCGCCGCATCCGGCACAAGAACGTTGAAAAGCTTCGCAACGACCGTGCAAACCCCGCGGAAATGCCCGGGACGCGATTGACCCTCAAGCGTGTTTGAAAGCGAAGTCTCTTCGACAAAAACTGAACGATCGTCCGCATACATTTCCGTCGCGCTCGGCCGAAACAAAAGGTCGACATCGGCATTTCGGCAGAGCTCTTCATCCTGCCGGTCCGGTCGCGGATACCGTTCATAATCGCTTCCCGGTTCGAATTGCAGCGGATTGACGAAAATGCTCACCGCAACCTCGCCGTCGCGCCCGGCGTAATCGCGCGCCACCCGGATCAGTTCCAGATGCGCCTTATGCAGCGCCCCCATCGTCGGAACGAGGACGCGCGGAAGTTTCGTGCGTGCTTGGCCAAGCACTTCGGCGACGGTCGCAAGAACTTTCATGTCGATGATGTTGCGTCTTCCAGCCAAATCGCCTGTCGCGCAAAACGGAATTTGCGGTGGCCGAAATTTCTCCAGCCGGCTTGTCGCGCAAGCTCCGTCATTTCCGCAAAGGAAAATGCTCGCGCCGCGGAAAGTCGACCATCATAGCGCGTCATTGGCTCGCGAAAAATCAGCGCGGTCAAGAAATAGACGCCAGTGGTGGCGAGAAAGCCGCGTCGTAAATCGGACACGAGAACAAACTTACGCGAGAGTTCGCGGCAACGTCGCAAAACGCGCACAGCGTCTTCATTGCTGAAGTGATGGAGCGCGAGCGAACAAAGCGCGATCTCGTACGGCTCCGCTGGCCGCCACTCGAGGATGTTTGCTTCGATACAAGAGATTTCCGGGTAATCGACGCTCAATTTTGCTGCTATTTCCACCGTGGCCGCTTGTCGATCAAGCGCATCGATCTGAACTGTTGCGCCGATCTTTCGCGCAAAATCGACGATCAATCGCGGAATGTCGCTCGAGCCGGCGGCAAGATCGACAATGCGCAGGCGGTCTCCCTGTCTGATCCAGCGACGAATGAACCGGAGAACAACCGCATGACTCCCAAAGTAATGGTTCAGCTGTCGGAGATTTCGGAGATCGCCCTCCAGTTCGGCAGAGATCGGTTGCGGTCGATCCATTAATTCCGGCTGAGCCGGATCGAAGCGTCTTTGCATCCCTGAATACTGTAGGGGCGCTATTAGCGTCCCACCCGGAAATTCTCGGAAAGCAAACTGCTTCCCCTACAGAAGAAATTTTTGCCAGGAATCCGGCAGCTCGGCGGTCTCGATTTCGCTGGCAATGCGCCCTTCGAATTCCGGGTGAAAGATCGTGCTGGTCCCATAAACCATGATCACATCTTCGGAACCTTCGACCCGGATCGCGTGCGCGACACCAGGCGGCACAACTATGCCGACATTATTCCGTCCACGGTGATTATCGCCATCGACAAAGAATCTCATCGTGCGCGTGGGGAGGCCGGCACGAACATCATGCAAAATCATCTCCGCCCTGCCCTGCACAAAAAACATCACATCCCACTGCTCTTCGTCATAACGTCTGAGCGTGTAATTTGATGGCTCGGTCACGAACAAACGGCGCAGCCATTTTTGCGCGGTCGTCTCTAAAGGAATGCTGGGGGGATGAATATGAAATCCCTTCGCGCTGTGCGCGAACATGCGAGTCGTTGCCCATTGCTTTGGCCATAATTCGATTTTTCCAAGGATGCCTTCATCGCGACGGACGAATTCACCGAAAACGCCGCGATGGCGTTGCGAATGGATAGTTCGCGAAAAAATCTCGACTCCGGGAATCCAGGTTTTTTTTATCTCAGGCTTGCGTCGATCGGCGGCCGCGAGCTCGCCAGCATCGATTCCGCTCAGCTCCAGCCGTTGTGAAAAAGATTCCGTTTTATAATCGCGGGAGGCCAAGGTCTCTTGCGCGGCGGCGGTCAATCCGACCCACAAATTCTTGTCGCGCTTGCTCATGTTCACTTAACGGCAATTCAGTTGCCTAACGAAAAATCGGCTCGGTCGCGAGAGAGATTTGGATTGTAATACGGATCGCGCTGCAACAGCTCGGGCCAGCGTTCGCGCATAACGTCCGCCTCCGGCAACTCGACAGGCTGAGGGCGGCTGGCCGATTCGTGGCGATACAGTTTGGCAAAAGGGGTGTACACAATCAGGTAACCGGCGCGTCGCATTTTCAAGCAAAGATCGACATCATTAAAAGCGATCGGCAGGCGTTCTTCATCAAAGCCGCCCACTTCGATAAAAACATCGCGCCGCGTGAGAAGGCAGGCGCCCGTTACGCAGCTGTAATTGCGCGTTACGTGCAACTGTTTGAAAACGCGAGGATCTTCCGCCGGAAATCCGCGAAACGCGTGACCGGCAATCCCACCGACGCCCAAAACGATACCGGCATGCTCGACCGTGTCGTTCGGCCAAAGCAAACGCGCACCGACCGCTCCAACTTCCGGACGCTGAATGTGCTCCGCCATCGCGCTCAACCATTCGCCGTCGATTACCTCGAGATCATTATCAAAAAAAAGCAGCCAGGGACTTCTCGTTTGCTTGACCGCGAAATTTTTGACCGCCGAATCATTGCGCGGCCCGTCATAGTGGAGGAGCCGGTGTTTGGACCGTTTGAAGGAAGGGCGCGCGTCCTCCGCTTGGTTGTCCTGACCGACGACAACAAGCTCGTAATTCGGATAGCTTGTTTTAGCCGTGATAGTCTCGATGCAGCGTGAAAGAAGATCGATGCGATCGCCGGCCGGAATGATGATCGATATTTTCTTCGCTTCGGCGAGTTCGCGCCTTACCCCATAGGCGTGCGTGCCCCAGTCGATGGAGACGTGACCTTTGACACCTTTTCGCTGGAGATGGTCCTCGATGGCACGCCGTGCCGCTGCAAGTTGCCCTGGCTTTTGCCAGGGACTAATGGCGCTAGAGCTCCCGCTTCGCCGCCAATGATACAGGATGCGCGGAATATGATGGATTCGATTGGTCTGCTCGATGACGCGGAAAAGGAAATCGTAATCCTGGGCGCTATCGAATTCGGAACGGAACCCGCCGACGCGCAAAACGAGTTCGAGCCTGACGATGATAAAATGGCCGAGATAATTACAGGAAAGAAAAAAGTCCGGCGACCAACCGGGCTTGAATAGCGGCGCGTCGAACCCTGTCTCGGTCAGCTTGTCTTCATCGGAATAAATGAGATCGACCTCAGGAATTTGCTGAAGCAACTTCGCCGTTTGGAAAAGAGCGTCGGGTTCTAGCAAATCGTCGTGATCCAGAAACCCAATCCATTCACCGCAGGCGTGTTCGATACCGCGATTCAAAGCGGCTGAAATACCGCGGTTGCCTTCAAGTTTGAAAATCTTGATCCGCGAATCGCGTTCAGCGAGTGCTGGTAAATACTTTTGCAAGGTTTCATCAATAGAATTGTCGTCCACCAGAATGAGCTCCCAGTTTTCGTAAGCCTGCCCCAGAACCGATCGGACGGCTTCCTCCAGCCATTGCACTGGCGTGTTAAATAGCGGCGTGATGATGCTGATCAGCGGCTGATGAACAAACGTGCGTGCTTCATTGCGCATCACAGCAACCTGTTCAGGGGTTATGCGATGCCGTTCGAACCAGCGCTGATACTCCACTGTGGCTGATGAGCGCGAGGTGCTCTCGGGCTCCGGCCGGGCATGACCGCGTAACGCGCGAATCAATTTTTGCGGCAGCCGATATGGGGCCAGTAGCACCTGGCCGACCTTCCGTTCTGGCGATTTGCGCAATGCCTGTTTTTCTTTCTTAAGCTGTTTCACCTCGCGCTTCGTTTCTCGGAACTGCAGAATCTTCTCCTCAAGCTTGCCGATGTGACGATTGGCCGCGTCCAGTTCGGACATTCTTGCCCGCAACATTCGTTCAAGACCTCGCATCTGTGCATGCAATCGGGCAAAAGCGGTTTCCACCGCTGGCACGAGTCGTTCAGTGCTCTCCATTTGCCGGCGCAGCAAGCGGATCGCGCCAGGACCGAGTTCGCCGACGTCGCAGTCATAATCCGGCAGGAAACCGTAACGGCCGAAACGTTCGACCAGTTCCAGCCGCGCCTTTAAAACTTCGGCCCCCGGACTCGGAATGAGAAGAATATCATCTGCCTGACGCGCGAGCACTTCGACCTCGCGCTCGCGTTGTTCGTTTGTTTCGCTCGGCGAATAAAACCAAACTGCCCTGTCAAATTGCCGGTTGCCATCGTTGCGCGCGCTCGTTCCATCGAGATCAAGCGCAGTGGGGCAAAGCGCCGCGGCAATTCCAGACGACGCGCACTGTTGCTCGATCGCACTCGGTTCTCCGCCAACAATGAGCAAGCGGCCGCGCCCAAATTTTTGCGCAATAATGCGCGCAAAATCCCGACCGACCCAAGAAGAAGAGGCTTGCAACATTGCCACATTATATTAATTGAAGCGCGGCGCAGGCAAATTTACTCTGAGAGGGCGTGGCGCGAGCATTTATCGCCGATCCTGCATGCTCGATTTTTGCATCTATCTTTTCTATCGCGCGGGCATGGCGCTTCTCACGGCGTTGCCGTTGCGCGCGCTTTTTGTACTCGGAAATGGAGCAGGCTTCTGCGTTTGGTTGATTCTTGGAAAATATCGGCGACTAGCCCGGCGAAATGTTTCGATCGCATTCGGAAACGAAAAATCGCCGCGCGAATTGCGCCGCCTTGTCCGCCGTCATTTTCAACGCCTGGGCGCGAATCTTCTATGTGGCGTCAAACTCGCCACTATGCCGCTCGAAAAGATCGAGACGCTGGTCGAGACGGAAAACTTCGACGTAGTCCATCGACAATTGCGCGCCGGGCGTCCCGTCGTGCTCATTCTGAGCCATCTCGGCAACTGGGAATTGCTCGCCCAGATTCTGCCAAGGTTGATCGGCTACGTCAGGAACAGCACGATTTATCAAAAGCTGCGCAATCGTTTTATCGATGAACACGTGCGCCGTTTGCGCGGCCGCGCCGGCGTCGAAATGTTCGATCGTAAAGATGGTTTCCAGGACGCCATCGAACTCCTTCGCGGCGGCGGCGCGATCGGCATTCTGAGCGATCAACATGCCGGTGATCATGGTTTATGGGTCCCGTTTTTCGGACGGCTAGCATCGACTTCTCCGCTGCCGGCGCTTCTGGCGAAACGAACGGAGGCGGCAATGATTGGCATGGCTCTCTACACCAGCGGCAAGGCACGCTGGCGCATGGTTGTAACGGAGCCTTTGCCGACTGCCGACGAATCAGTCGAAGCGTTGACTGCGAAAGCTAACGAAATTGTCGCGGAACAAATTCGTCACGCTCCGGAGGATTGGTTTTGGGTGCACAACCGCTGGAAAACGCCTAATCCAAATTTCCTGCTCACTCGATACAGACGCGGCCTCTATCTGGCGCCCAATGTTTCGCCACACGACTTGCAGCCATTCCGCATTCTTGTTCGCGCCAGCAACTGGCTGGGTGACGCCGCCATGAGCGCGCCAGCAATTCGCGCAATCAAGAATGGGCGCCCAGACGCCCACATCACCATTGTCGCGCCATTAAAGATCGCCGCGATATGGAAATTGATTCCGGAAGTGGACGCGATTGTTCCTCTCAAGGGCCGCTCGCTGTTCGCGGCAATCGGTTCGATCCGACGGCAACCGCGTTTTGACGTTGCGATACTCTTTCCAAATTCATTGCGCGTGGCTTTGGAAACATGGCTGGCTGGAGTCCCGCGCCGGGTTGGTTATCGCGGTCACTTTCGCCGCCGGCTGTTAAACCAGGTCGTTCCTAAATCACGAAAAATGGGTCCGCCGGAGCATCAGGCCTTTCATTATCTTCACATCGCCGACACTCTCGGCGCCTCAATTAATTCGATCGATCTTCTGCGCATTAACGCGGTCCACCGTGCCGATCTTGGCCCTGTAAAAATTGCTCTTTGTCCGGGCGCGGAATACGGACCAGCCAAACGCTGGTTGCCAGAACGTTTTGCCGAGACGGCGAAAGCGGTCGCAGCGCGATCGCCGGTGCAATGGATTTTGTTCGGCACAAAAAGCGACGCGGTAATCGGCGAGCAGATTTTCCATGTACTAGGCGATTCATGCGTAAACCGAATCGGCCAGACGACGCTCGATCAACTGATCGACGAATTGCGCAAGTGTCGCATGCTGCTGACAAATGACACAGGCACGATGCATCTCGCTTCGTTACTCGGCGTCCCGGTTGTGGCCATTTTTGGTTCAACCGAGCCGCGGCTGACCGGACCGCTCGGCTCCGGTCATATCATCTTACGGCATCAAGTGGAGTGCAGTCCGTGCTTTTTACGCGAGTGTCCAATCGATTTTCGGTGCATGAAAGCCGTCAACGTCGAAGAAGTCACCGATGCCGTCTTGTCGATCTTGCCAAGATCAACATCTTCATCCGGCTCAAGCACTTTCCCTGACGCGAAATAATCGCCGTTTCGTTTTTGCACGATTGCCGTTGCTTTCGAGAAGGCTTTCGGAATCATTGTTGCGCGTGAGCTCCACTACTGCGCCTCGCATTCGCACGGAAGTGCGGGTGATGTTCTTCGATACCGACTGCGGAGGCGTCGTTTCCAACATCGCTTATCTGCGCTTCATCGAGATCGCGCGGACACAGCTTGTTGAAGAACTCGGCCTGCACCTCGCGCAGATGAACGAAGACAAGAAATATCCCGTGGTCGTCCGCACAGAGATTGATTATCGACGCGCCGCCAAACTTGGCGATCGGCTCGTAATTGACGCCTGGCTCGACCAACTGGAGCGCGTGCGGTTTTGGTGCGCGTTTCGAATTGTGCGGCCGGATGGTGATGCGTTGATCGCCAGGTGCCGCCAGATGCTTGCCCTCATCGAAATGCCAGCGGCAAAACTGCTTCCCTTGCCGCAAGACTGGGAAAAATATCGCGATTCCACAATACATACTCCCTTGCACGCAGTGGCGGACAGCGGCCAGCCTTAAGTCTGACGATCATGACCGCCGCCAGTCACACCTTACGGATTGAAGAAACTCTTCTCGCGCCTGCCGCGCTCAGTCCGCCGCCGACGCGCCACGCTCTCTTCATTTTTCTGATTGCGTTGGCGGCGTTGTCGCATCTGGCAACGATCGGTTGGGGAGATCTCTACGGTCACACCGAAGGGCAGTACGCCGGCGCCGCCCGCGAAATGATCGAGGTCCATCACTGGCTCGTGCCAACAAACGACGGCATACCGCGCTTGCGAAAACCGCCGGTGCTTTACTGGCTGATTATGGCGTCGTTCAAATGTTTCGGCGTGAATGCGGCCGCCGCCCGACTCCCGCTCGCACTGGGGATAATTGCGACCGTCGCGGTAACCTTTTTGATCGGCGAACGGCTGGCGGACTACTGGCGCGGTTTTCTTGCTGGTCTGATTTATCTCTGCTCCTGTGGCGTTTTTGTGCTCGGTAGGATCATAATGCCCGAGCCCGTCTTCAGCGCTTTCGTCGCTGGCGCGATCCTCTGCGGTGTATGCGGTTACCAGCGGCGCCGCTTTCGCCGGTCTTGGTTTCTCGGCTTTTGGATCTGCGCAGCGCTCGCTTGCCTGACCAAAGGTGTGCACGGGCTACTTTATCCAGGGGCGGTGTTGCTGCTGCTGGCGTTGTTGTATCGAGAAGCGCGTCTGCGCTTTCGTCCGCTTCTGCATTGGTCGTACTTGTCGATCTTTTTGCTCATTGTCGCTCCGTGGTACATCTGGACGGAGTGGCGTTTTCCCGGATTTCTTCGGCAACTCGTGGGTGTGGAATGGTTAGGCCACCTGCATAGCGTTCCCAATGCGCCCGGTAGCGATAATGGCGTTCCGCGATTGCAATTTAGCGCGTTGCATTTCGCTTGGTGGTTTCCATGGTCGGTTGCGATTTTGCCCGCGCTGCTCCTGGCGTGGCGGCGCGTAATGCGTCCGCGCGAAATTGAATTTGCCGA
>WNFR01001502.1_pt1 | contig 24404 bp, 18 predicted proteins | sample 5400221 | NCBI WGS metagenome assembly WNFR01 (sample SAMN13153357, study PRJNA577476) | soil metagenome | isolation source: 40 cm soil under Madrone tree | place: USA:California | collected 2016-06-14 | reverse complement strand
GTCCAATCGAGGGGATCATCGCAGAGACGCAAAGTTTAGAGAGGTTACGCAGAGAGATTTCCGAAAGAGGCTGACGCGCATTCTACATGCGCAGCGCTAAATGTCGGTTGAATCGTAAGCCAACCGAGGCTGAGTGCTGCAGAATGCCTCGGTTGGCTTATTTCCGAATCAGAAGACAAACTTCAACGCGAACTGCATTACTCTGGGATCGCCCGCCAGAGTGGAGATTCGACCCGCGGCGGCATTGGTGATGTCGTTTTGGGGGAGTCCAAACTGAGGCGTGTTGAACATATTGAACATCTCCCAACGGAGCTCCAGGCGACGACCTTCACCGAAATACTCGAAAGTCCGGCCCAGCCCAAAATCGAAGTTGATGTAGTCCGGCCCAGTTAGAGTGTTGCGACCGCAGTTGCCCAGCCGCGCTTCGACAACGTTGTTCTTGGTGGGGTTCGGCGCGGTAGGCGCGGAGTAGGAAGAACCCGGGACCGCGTCAAACCACTTGTCGATGCTCTGAGTCGAGCTGTCCGACAAATCGCCGTTCTTAATGCAATCGGCGAAAGCACTCACCAAGCCGCCGCCGCGAGGTCCTCCAATGACCCCGTTGTTAGAGCCGGCCTTGATCGTGAACGGCCGCCCCGACCGCAGGTTGGCAAGACCACTGATGCGCCAACCGCCCACAATGTGGGAGAGTGGACCGTCGGTTACGTACTCGCGGCCCTTGCCAAACGGCAGCTCGTAGAGATAGCTGGCAACGAAACGATGCCGGACGTCGAAGTCGCTAAGGCCTCGCCGCTCTCCTAGAACGTTCGCCGGGTTCTGTGTGAAGCTGCCCGTCGTGCCGGCTGCCAGGTGCTCCATCGCCTCGTCGATCGATTTCGAGAAGGTGTACGAACTGCGGAAGGACAAGCCCCGGCTGAAGCGCTTCTCAACCGACGCCTCCATTCCGTGATACATCGAGTTGGCGTTGTTCTCGCGGAACTCAATCGGGCCAAGGTCCGGATAAGGCAGGATCGGAACAAACGAAGTACCCACCAGCGCGTTCTTCACCGTCCCGTTGGCGTTGAAGAAAGGCTGATTCAAGTTACGCAGGGTTGAGAGATGGGTGCCTTTGGTTCCGACGTAGTCCAGGGTGACCACCACACTCGAACCCAGTTCCCGTTGGATACCAAAGTTCCATTGATCGACGGTGCCATCAACTGAATCCGGATTGACAGCGCGCAGACGAACTCCACGGACCTTGGTGACGTCGTTCAAGATCGCAGTCGGGTCCAGCGACAAGTTGAAGCCGCTCGCCAGGCGAGCGTTGTTGGCCGTCGTGCTGGCGCCGGACGCAACCACCAGATTGTTGACCAGAAAGGGTAGATTGAGCGCCAACTGGTCCTCGCTGCCCGCGCGCTCGAAGGACATAAAGAACCGTCCATAGCCTGCGCGGACAACAGTCTTGGGTGAGAGCTGATAGGCGAGCCCGATGCGCGGCGCGAAGTTGTTTTTGTCGGGCTTGACCAGTCCCCGACCGAAAGACGAATTGGCTGGTGTGAACTTCTGACCCGTGGCCGGGTCGAGGTTGGTCATTCGATCTCTGCCTTCCATCGGCCACGTAGCATAGTCGTAGCGGAGACCGAAATTCGCGGTCAGCTTGGGAGTAACCTTCCAGTCGTCCTGGAAGAAGCCCGAGAACATCTTCAGGCGCTGATCCACAATGGCGAGATTAGTCAGTTGCTGTTGCTGGGGATAGCCGAGCAGAAAGTCGCCCAGGCCGATGTTGGTGCGATTCCCATCAAAGGTCATTTGCCCGCGCACAGCCGGTATGTCCATGTAGATGTTTCGCATCGGTCCCCGCACCTCACCCCCGAACTTGAACTGGTGAGGACCGAAAGAAAGGCTGACCGTGTCGGTCCATTGAAACTGGTTGGTCTTTTGGAATTTGGGCAAAAAGTCCGGCGAACCGATGCGGCTAAATCCCGATTGACCTCCAATCGTTTGAGTGCCCCCGCGCGCAGAAGTATCTATGCCGGAGATTCCGCCGCTCTCGCCGGGAAGATCCTGCACGCCCTTGAATCCGAAGTCCGCAAGCGTGTTTAGACCAATAGGGTCCTGCGCCGCGAATGAGTCATTGCGTCCCCAGCCGAGGCGGAATTCATTGACCATTCGAGCGCTGAGTAACTTGTTCCACCCGATTGCGGCCGATTGGCCTTTCATGCTGAGCCGCCCGTTGGCCGAAGAGCTGGTTCCGTCGAGGATCCCGCCAAAGATACCCGGCAGATAACGGAAACGGTCGATATTGGAGTAACGCACGAAGACGCTGTCCTTGGAACTCAACTGCCAATCGACACGTGAGGTGTAGCTGTCAGTGTCGTCGATGATCCCAGGCGCGCGGATGAAATTGAGCTGGTTGAGCGCGCCCGACCCGGGAACGATGTTCGGACCGGGTAACAAGCCCATGATCTTCGCGGCAAGCGGATCAATACAGGCTGCCGGGATCTGATTGTTCTTGAATGAGCCATCCGCGTTGAACGCCGACGGCACTTTAGCGCGGCAATCCCCGACCCGGTCAAAAAGTGTGGCATAGGTCACACGATTGGCGGCCGCTGCTGCCGCGGAGAAATCGCCGATCCGTTCATTGGCCGTCGGTACGTTGCCGAGTCTGGTCACGCCTTTGCGGATGCGAGTTCCTTCATAGTTGAAGAAGAAGAACAGTCGATCCTTGAGAATACGACCGCCAAGGTTCGCGCCAAACTGATTCTGAATGTTCTGGGCTTTTTTAACCCCGGCCCGGTTGTTGAAGAAGTTGTTGGCGTCGAAGATCTTATTGCGGAGAAACTCATACGCGGTGCCATGGAAGGAGTTGCCACCGCTCTTGGTCGTTACGCTGATGAGCGAGCCGGGACTCCGGCCATTCTCCGCCGAGTATGGGTTCGTGCTCACTTTGAACTCTTGAATCGAGTCGACCGAGGGCCGCACGATCTGAGTTGTCAGTTCCTGCACGTTTTCGGAGATCGAGTTGTTGTCCACGCCGTCAAGCACAAAGTTGTTCTGCAGCGAGCGTATTCCGTGGACGTTGGCTCCTCCGGTGCGCCCGTTCGCGGTGCCGCCGCCCTCTTCGGTGTACCGATCCGCCTGTACGCCCGGGACCAACGCGATCAAGTCGTCCCAGTTGCGAGCGCTCAGCGGCAAATCGGTGACCAGCTTGTTCTCAATCACGCCGCCGGTGGTCGCCTCTTGCGTTGTCAGGATTGGCGCGTTTGCCGTTACCATCACCGCCTCGCTCATTGTCCCGACTTCCAGCGTGTAATCAAGGCGTGCCTTTTGTCCGACTTCGAGGACAACATTCTCACGCAACGCCTTCTTGAAACCTTGATATTCTGCTGTCACGGTGTACGTTCCCACGGGCAAGCTGGCAAAGGTGTAGTAGCCCGAGGAATCCGTCGTGACCGACTGCTCTACGTTAGTTGATCTATTCTTCGCCCTCACTGACGCGTTAGCTATGGCCGCACCGTTAGGGTCCGCCACCAGTCCGGTCAAGCTGGCGGTGTTCACCTGGGCGAACCCTTGAACGCCCAGGCTCACACAAAGAAGTAACATGCATGCAACGCGGAATGGACCTCTTATCAGCATATTCTCTCCTTATAAAACTGGCGCTTAGCTCAGTGGGCATCTAAATGCCCAACGTTAAGGGTAAGTTGAATCGGTGACCAACCGAGTAACGTACACGGCTGGCAACCGGCGAAACATCTTGAATCAAAACTTGCGCGACCATTCCTGAAAGAAGTGTCGCTCCTTCTTCGAGGACTTTTCGTAATCCCCTCGAGCGTTCCGCACCGCCTCGACTTCTGAAACCTCCGCTACAGGGACATCCCACCAGGATTCGTAGCCGGGTACCCGCATTTCCTTGTCGACTTCCACGACGATGACTGTAGTCCGATCTTTTCGGCGAGCCTCATCGAGCGCGCGTTGCAAATCATCGCGGGTAATGGCGCGGATCGAGTGCGCTCCGAGGCTCTCGGCGTTCGCGGCAAAATCGACGGGCAGGTGCTCGCCATCCAGTTGGCCGGTCTCCGCGTTCCGAAAACGGTAATCGGTCCCAAACCCGCCTGACCCGACCGATTGCGAGAGCCCCCCTATGCTCGAAAACCCATGGTTGTCCAGCAGGACGATGTTCAGTTTGTAGCCCTCCTGAATCGAGGTGACGATCTCCGAGGACATCATCAAGTAAGAGCCATCACCGACCATCACGTACACTTCGCGGGACGGATCGGCCATCTTCACGCCGAGCCCCCCGGCGATTTCGTAGCCCATGCAGGAATAGCCGTACTCCAGGTGATAGCCTTTGACGTCCCGCGCGCGCCAGAGTTTGTGCAGATCACCGGGCAAGCTCCCGGCCGCGCAAACCACCACGTCCCGGGGCCGAGAGAATTTGTTTATCGTGCCGATGACTTCGCTCTGACTGATGGGAGGCCCGTGCCGAAAAGCGAACAAACGCTCGACCTCAGTTTCCCAATCATGTTTCAAACTGGCGATGCGAGCGGCGTAATCCTCGCTCACCCGATAACCTTCGAGCGCCTCGGTCAACTCTTCAAGCGTGGAGCGCGCATCGGCAAGCAGCGGCAGCGCCGCGTGTTTGTGAGCATCGATTGCCGCTACGTTGATGTTTATGAAACGCACATCCGGGTTCTGAAACGCGGTCTTGGAAGCGGTGGTGAAGTCGCTCAGGCGCGTTCCGATCGCAATCACCAGATCCGCCTCTCGGGCGATTATGTTCGCGCCGGTTGTGCCGGTAACGCCGATCGCGTCTAGGTTTTGCGGGTGATCGAAAGAAAGCGCACCCTTGCCCGCCTGGGTCTCGCCAACCGGAATGCCCGTTCGCTCGACGAAGCGAGCCAGAGCCGAGGATGCCTCGCTATAGATCACCCCACCGCCGGCAATAATCAGCGGTTTCCTGGCTGCGCGGATGCTTTGCGCCGTTCGCTCAAGCAACGCGCGATCGGCCCGCGGACGCGCGACGTGCCAGACACGCTTCTCAAACAATTCCTCGGGGTAATCCCAGGCTTCAGCTTGCACGTCCTGAGGCAGGGCCAACGTCACGGCACCGGTATCGGCGGGAGAACTCAGAACGCGCATGGCTTCCATCAAAGCGGACGGAAGTTGATCGGCTCGATTGATGCGATCCCAGTAACGCGAAACGGGCTTGAAGGCGTCGTTGACTGAGATGTCTTGCGTATGTTCGGACTCGAGTTGCTGAAGCACGGGAGCTACGTTGCGGCGCGCAAAAATATCGCCGGGCAGGAGCAGCACTGGAATTCGATTGATCGTGGCTGTAGCCGCGCCGGTCACCATGTTTGTCGCTCCCGGGCCGATCGAAGACGTGCACGCAAAAGCGCGAAGCCGGTTACTCATCTTCGCGAAGGCCGTCGCTGTGTGGACCATCGCCTGTTCGTTACGCGCCAGATAGTATCGGAGCGCCGGGGCTTGCTGGAGGGCCTGACCGACTCCTGCTATGTTGCCGTGACCGAAGATGCCCCATACTCCGGCGAAGAAGGCTGTCTCGCGTCCATCGCGCTCGACATACTGCTGAGCGAGGAACCGCGTGAGCGCTTGCGCCATCGTCAGTCGTCGAGTCTTCACGCATGCCTCCGATCAAGCTTCGAGTGCATTGCCTGTTCGACCGTCCATCCTTGATGAACGATCCCGCCCACGGCTTCGGCAACTGCGAGGGGATCATCATCTCCGGGATAAAGCACATTGCGCCCGACGAGCGCGCCGCGCACGTTTGACCCGGCGGCCATTCCTGACGAGACTTCGCGCAAAAACGCCGTTGGATCGCCGGCGGATTCGCCGCCGAGCAGCAAAATCGGCAAAGTCGTCGCGCGCGCAACAACCTCGTAGTTCTCGCAATAGGGTAGCTTCAGCCACAAGTAGCGGCTGCTGTCGCCGAGCGCCGACGCTACTCCTACGATCTTTGCCAATGCATCGGCGGTCTTGACGACTTTGTATCCTTTCTCGGTTTTGACGACCGGCAAAGGCTCGAGAAACATCGGGATGTGAAGCGCATTGGTTTCGCTGATGGCCGAGGCCGTTGCGACCAGCGTCCTCAGCGAATTTCGTTCGTCATCACACAGACGCATCAAGATCTTTGCGCCGTCAAGTTCCCAGGCCGCGCACGTCGCCGGCGATGCGCCGGTCAAGGGATCGTTCATCTCCCAACTGCTGCCCGCGAGTCCTCCTCGATTCAGACTCGCGATCAGAAGCTTGTCTTTCAGAAACCCGTCGTCGCCGAATAGATCGTGGAGAATGAGCAGATCCTCGATGATATCCATGGTCGCCATCACGCCGTCGGCCGCGCTGCTCATCAACACGCGGACGATGCGAGCCAGGTAGTCGTGACGATCAGCCATCCCCAGCGAATTCCCCCCAACACTTGTCACGCGACGAGCGGGATGATCGGCAGCAAGAATGTTGAGCTTGCCGTCTCTGGTCAGAGGAACGCGGCGCTCGCGCGTCTTGGCCACGCGCAATGCGTAGTCCGGATCATGCACGCGAATCTCGGTCAGCCGGGTCAGCAACGAAGCTGAAAGAACATCGTTTGCTCGAAAGGCCAATTAAAACCCTCCCCGTTGTTCGACGAAAGCCAGCGCTTCTTGTTCGAAAGGCATGAAGTTGGCGCAGCCGTGGCGCGTGACGACTATTGCGCCGCATGCGTTGCCCATTCTCGCCGCGCGATGCCAGTTCCAACCTTTTAGGTAACCGTAGATCAACCCGCTCGCAAAAGCATCGCCGGCTCCGAGCACGTTGCAGACTTCAACCGGAAACGGCGCTGCTTCGAACACCTCGCCGCCGCGCAAATAAACCGTCGTGGCTTCTCCGCCGCGCTTCATCACCAGCGTGTCCGGACCGGCCGCGAGCACGGCCTCAATGGCCTTCATTACATCTCCTCCGACCCGCGCCCCGGAGACTTGCGAATGCTCGACCGACACGTGCGACTCTGCCTTGAGCGCACCGGCTTTCACTTCGTCAGCCGTACCGATGACCACGTCCGCAAAACGCATTGCCGCGCGAATCGTCACGCCGTAAGCGCGCGCGTCGTGCCACTGGTCCGGGCGAAAATCCAAATCCAAAAAGACCGCACCGCCGTTAGCCTTCGTCTGCTCGGCGGCAAAGATCGTAGCGCTGCGCGATGGCTCGCGGCTGAGGCCCGTCCCCGAAATCAGGAGAGCGCGGCTCTGGGTGATCGGCGCAGCCAGCACGTCATCGATCGTTAGCTCAATGTCAGCACAGTTGTCGCGGTAATAGACGAGTGGAAACTTATCCGGCGGCTCTATGCCGAGGATCACCGCGCTTGTTCGGCGGCCTGGTTTGCGTGGAATGAAGCTCGTCACCACTCCCTCTCCCTCCAGGAAATTGAGAATGAAATCTCCCACCGGGTCCTCGCCAATCGCGGTGAGCAAAGCCGAGCGAAGTCCCAAACGTCGCGTGCCTACGCTGATGTTCGTCGGACAGCCCCCGACGTAAGCGGCGAAGCTCTTGATGTCCGGGAAAGGCGCGCCGATTTCGTTCGCGTACAGATCGATCGAACTGCGGCCCATCGTCAAAATGTCATAGCTGCGGTCGGACATTGTTTCTCAGGTCACTGAGTTCGCATCCAGGAATAGCCTGGCATAAAGATGTGAGATTCTGGCTATTTCTGTCTGAACTTTGCCTTAATACTCCGACACCAGAACCTCGTTGCTCCTGCATCCCGGTGAGCGTCGTTTGCGATGCTCACCTTACCACCGGAACGCGCGGATCTTTTTCTTTCCACGTCTCCCGAACCCACGCATAAGCTGGATCATCAGAGGCCGCCATCGAACGTGCGCTACCAGCGAGCGCGTTCAGGTAGTAAACGTCGTAGCCGTGAGCTGCCACTACCGGATGATAGCCTTCGGGAATCAGCACCAACTCGCCGTCGCGCACGGTCAGCGTCTGGTCAATGCGCCGATCCGGCGTGTAGACCTTCTGAATTGCATAACCGTCAGGATGGTTTACTTTGTAGTAGTAAATTTCCTCGAGATCCACTTCCGCCGGCGGGTTGTGAACGTCATGCTTGTGCGGCGGATAGCTGGACCAGTTGCCGCTCGGAGTGTAGACCTCGACTATCAGCAACCGATGGGCGGGGAACTCAGGCCTCAAGATGTGGTTGATCTGGCGCGTGGCGTTCGCGCCGCCTCGAATCTCGACTTCTATCTCGTCCGGAGTCACCAGCCGCCCGGGGTACTTCCCCTCGGCCCGGCAAAAACACAGGGCCAGATCGCAATCGGTTACAGCTTGCACTGTAAATGCTGTCTCAATCGGCAAATAAAGCGCATAAGGGAGTCCATTGAACACGTGTGCACGGCCGCCAAAGTTTGACCAGGAACCGGCGGACGATTCGACCGAGCAGCGTCCGCCCAACACTACCAGTCCCAATTCGTTATCGCCGGTTTCATCGGAAAATGTTTCGTCTTTTGTCAGGCGTTGCGCCCGGAACGTCAGGTAATCAAAACCGGAGCGTTCCCGCGTAACGAGCATTGCTTGCACCGACGAACCGTCGCTCGCTGTGGGTCGGATGAGTAATTCGCTGCTCGCGTTCAGCATCTGTCCCTTTCTAATGGCTTGACCTGGGTGCGGCCGTGGACTCCCGCACGATCAACTGACCCTGAACCTTGATATTGGTTTTCGAGTCTGCGCCGTTAAAGAGCTTGAGCAATATCTCCATCGCCGCGCTTCCCATCTGGCGCATAGGCTGGCTAATAGTCGTAAGGGCGGGATTCGTGTAAGTGGCGATGAACAGATCGTCGAATCCCACGACCGAGATATCCTCAGGCACTCGCCAACCCTTTGCGCGTATTGCCCGCAGCGCGCCCAGCGCCGACATATCGTTGTAGCAAAAGACAGCGGTTGGCGGCTCAGCCAGCGCCAGGAGTCTTTCCATTGCGCGCATTCCGCCTTCAGCATTGCCATCGCCGTGAGCAGTCAATTCAGGCAAGAATGGAATATCTGCCACTTCCAGCGCCCTGCGATAACCGGCAAAGCGTTCGGTGTCCGATTGAAAGCCGAACTGATCACCGATGTAAGCGACTCGCTTGTGCCCGAGTTGGATGAGGTGTTGCGTGGCCTGTAAGCTGGCCGCCGGATTGTCGATCATCACCGAGTGAGCAAACTCACCGGGATGCTGGTTGTTGATCAGCACGGTAGGGACTCTCATCTCGGTAAGCAGCGGCATATACAGTGCGCCGACCCGGGAGGCGGTAACCAGAATGCCGTCCACGCGCCGTTCGTGAAACGAGTGGACAACTTTGACCTCACGGTCCGGGTTGGCATTGGAATTGGCCAGAAAGACCGAGTAGCCATGATCATTGGCCACGTCTTCAATTCCGTTTACAACCTCGGCGATGAAGGGGTCGGCGATTCTGGTCACCACGACGCCGATTGTCTTCGTCCTTTTGGTGACCAGGCTCCGAGCTACGGCGCTGGGTCGATAGCCCTTCTCACGAGCAATCTGTTGAATTCGCTGAGCGGTCTGGTGGTTGACGAGGGGACTGTGCTGCAGAGCCCTCGAAACAGTCGAATGCGACACCTTAGCCGCCCGCGCAATGTCCTTTATCGAGATCAACCCCATCGCTGCACACGTGTTCAATAAACTGCAAAAAGGAAAGCAGCGAAACGCTGCCTGGCACATCAAGCACGCACCTGGAAGAGCCGTCCTCGTACTGGACCCCCCCACCTGAACTCTTCCGGCTTAGTGAGGCAAGCTTATATTGAAATCGGTTTTGTTTGTCAATAGGGTTGGCGACAGATCCGAGAAGATCCGAGGAGAACATCCGAGAAGATAGGGTTGGTTAAAGACAAGGGTGGGTTAAATCACTAGCGTCGTAAGGGCCTAATGGTCTAGAATCGCCGGCTTGCTGCAAAAAAGCGGCAAGGGTAAGAACGCAGTATACGTTCGGCAGACGCTTGGAGAATGATGGGTCGTGCCGGAATATGCCGAAACCCGTGAGTCATGCTCCGGTTACATCAACCGTATCTCAAAAGTAACCTCTTATCTATCAGGAGGATGGACATAGGAACCCAAGTGTATTTGGAGCGCAATCTTGCGTGCCGGATATTGCCGGAATGGACCGGTTGGTTTGGGTTGATGGAAGCTTTCCGGCAGGATCCGGCAGCAGACCGTCCAAACGCTAATAGTGTCGAGTTCCGCCTAAATGATTGAGTTACAATAGTTGCAGTAGCCGGTTGACAACGCCCAATGCGAGGTATTTACGATTCCGGCACGTTCCGGCAGGCTAACCCCCTTCAAACAGTCCAGGAAGTTTCACCTACAGGTACAACCAGCCATCTACAGACCAGCTAGACAAGAACTGACTAAAGAAGCCACGAACTGCGGGTTGGTGGTGATGTAAATCTGCGAACTAGAACTAGATGTTAGTAGGAAGGGGATAGAGTAATGGAATTCGGTTGCAATTGAATTTAACCACTCCGGCGTCCTGATAGCCGGTTACCTCAATGATGGGTCGCCTGAGAAGGAAGCTGACAAGATTGGTTTTCCGACAAGCTAAACTCGTGGCTCATCAACATTCAAATCAATGCGTGGGCGATCCTGGTCTCAGCCGCTCCACAGGGCGATCTCTTCGCCAACACCGCGTTCTCGAGCGAGGTTGTACACTCGCAATGCCGTCGAGATGTCTTCGAGCGCAAGTCCGTTTGATTTGAACAGCGTGATCTCATCTTCGCTTGTACGGCCCGGATCCCGGCCAGCGACGATGCGACCGAGTTCGGTGACTGATTCCCAACTGATCACCCCGCGCTCGATCGCCGGCATCAAATCTCCTGCCTCGATGCGAGATTGCTCGATTGAATCGACCGCGATTATCGAAGCTCGCTTGATCGTCTCGATATCGACTTCGGATTTGGACAAAAAGTTGGAACCAACGACGTTGAGGTGTGTGCCCGGATCGATCCATTCGCCTTTCAAGACCGGCTCGCGAGCGCTGGTCGCGGTGATAACGATCGACTGGCCTCGGGCAGCTTCTTCGGGTGAGCTGGCTCCCGTGACTTCGACTCGGAGCAGCGAGGTCATTTTGCGCACGAAGGCGTCGCGGCGTTCAGCGTTCCGGCCGTATGCTTTGATTGATTTGATCTCCCTGACGCTGCACACCGCCATCAGTTGGCTCTCAGCCTGCCATCCAGTACCATAGATCCCAACCGTGTTCGCATCAGCGCGAGCCATGTACCTGGTCGCGACTGACGACGCTGCTCCCGTTCGCATCTGGCCGAGCCGGTCGGCTTCGATCATCGCAAGCATATCGCCGCTCTCCGCGTCATACAGAAGAACCAGAAACCGCGCGCCCTTTCGCGAAGCGCTGTATGCCTTCAGGCCGGTTACGCCGAGTCGCTTATCGCCCGCGGCCATAACGTGCAACTGCGAAGCCGGCATCGCGACTCGGTAGCGCGGACGGTTAGTGGCTTGCCCTTCGGCTTGATCGCGCAAGACTTCTTCGACAGCGGCAATTGCCGTCTCGATGTCGAGCAATTGGGTTACGTGTTCTTCTCTAAGTAATAGCGCCATATTGAAGCCGACCGTAGACCGATGACGGACGACAGGATGACCGCTGACAGATGACCGCCGACCGCTCGACCGACGGTATCAAGGGCTATTAATTCACCCGGCATCGGTCATCAGTCGTCCGTCATCGGTCGTCCGTCACCAGTCGTCCGTCATCAGTCGTCCGTCGTCCGTCACCGGTCGTCCGTCATCGGTCATCAGTCTTTCGCCCAATACCCTGATCGCGCTCGCACTGTCGCTCCCGCCGCGCGCGTCTCGACTCGTATGGCGCGCCACCGCCCGTCGTGCGCCTTGTTAACCGGGTAATAGCCGATCGAATATTGAGAGCGCAGCTCGTCGGCCACTTGCCTGTAAACGCCAGTCAAATCCGAAAGCGTCTTCACCGGGTAAACCCGTCCTCCCGTGCGTTCTCCAAGCGTGCGCAGCTCAAGCCGCGAAAGCTTGTACAACCCTGCGTTGATCTCGCGAATCGTCTCCGGCAACAGGGTCTCTCGCGGTCGAAAGCGCAGCAACGAATCAGCGTCGTGCTCGGCGTAGTAGCGATCGATTTGGCTCTGAGAAAAGTTCACATAGCCCGGATCAGTCTTGGGTTTCAGCAATCCTCGAAGCGTCGCGTCTTCGGTGTTCAGCTCGAGAAAGTACACGGCCGCGTCGGACTTCTCTGCCAGCGGCGCGATATCCTTGAACTTCATCTTGCTGGTCGAATCGACGCCGTCCGACATGCAGACTATCGCCTTGCGTCCCTCCACTTGCTTCAGCGGGCTCTCTTCAACGGCCAAAAGCAGCGCGTCATAGAACGAAGTGCCGGTATCGGGCGTGAATCGATGGGCGTCTTCGCCTTCGGTACTGGCGATGCCGTCGATAGCGCTCGATACTTTCGCGCGAGGGTCGGTGAACTCGGCGATCATCTCGATCTCGCGACTGAAGACGATCACGCCGACGCGGTCATCGAACCGGAGTTCGCCGAGGAAGTTCCTGGCTGCGCGTTTTATCAGCGCGATATCGTCGCGAGTCGAGCCTGAGATGTCCAACAACAGCAGCAGCGTGAAGGGCTCCTCAGTGGCTGCGAAGTGGGAGATCTGCTGTTTCACTCCGTCTTCGTAGATGGTGAAATCATCAGCCTTTAGTGATTTGATTGCGCTGGCGCTCGCCCCGTTCACCGAAGCGGTCACCGTTACGAGATCGGTCTTGAGCCTGATAGGGTCGTCTTGATCGCGCTGCTGTTGATCCTGCGCGCGCGCCGACAACGATGATGCGAGAATGAGAATAATCAGCCAGTACGCTGGCCCGCGAGCTCTGAACATTTCAACCCCGAGACTTGCCTGATGAGTTAATCCTATCTCAGAAGACCCCAAAATGAAAAAGGCGACTTATTTTCTATTTTCTATTTTCTATTTGTCATTTGCTATTTCCTGTGGATACGCGCGCCGATCCAAATGAACAAGGTGCTCAAATGAAAAATGGAAAATAGAAAATGAAGGAAAATAGAAAATAGAAGAAAATGGAAAATGGAAAATGGAAAATAGGGCACCTTTTCGCTATGCTATTGTCTTCGTTCGAATGACTACTGCTCAAATCAGGAAACCACTATGGCACCAGTAAAGGAAGGCGACACCATCACCTTGCACTACAAGGGGTCGCTTGACGACGGCACCGTGTTCGATTCGTCAGAAGGCCGCGGGCCGCTCAGCTTCAAAGTCGGCGATGGCCAGGTCATTCAGGGCTTCGACGACGGCGTACGCGGCATGGAAGTCGGGGAGAGTCGTCAGATCAACATCCCGGCCGATCAAGCCTACGGTGAATACTACGAGGAGTTGGTCAGGGTCGTGCCTCGAAGCGGCTTCCCGCCCGATACCACGCCAGCCATCGGTCTGGCTTTCGAGATGGAACTGCCTTCCGGCGAGTCAACGACCGTACGCATCATCGACGTCGAAGGCGACGACGTAACCCTCGATGCCAATCACCTGCTGGCAGGCGAGGCGTTGCACTTCGATGTGCTTCTTGTCAGCATCGACAATGAATGAGCCCGCGCAAGCAGAAGAGTTCGCCTGAGCCCATCAGGATTGGAATAGACACCGGCGGTACCTTCACCGACTTCGTCTCGGCGCAGGGTTCACGCCTGACCGCTTTCAAAGCGCCTTCGACTCCGCATAATCCCGCCGAAGCAATACTGTCGGGGATCGCGCGGATACTAGCAGATGCCGAAGCGACATCCTTCGAGATCGTCCACGGCACAACCGTCGCGACCAACGCGCTGCTGGAACGCAAGGGCGCGCGCACGGCACTCATCACAACCGAAGGCTTCGAGGACGTAATAGAGATTGGGCGGCAGGCCCGCCCGGATCTTTACAACCTCATGGTCACCCGGTCTGCGCCGCTCGTGGCGAGTGAGCTGCGGTTTGGCGTGAGCGAGCGCACAGGTCCGGCTGGCGAGGTCATCACCCGTCTTGATGTACATTCCGTCGCGAAAGCAGTCAGGCTGATCTTTAATCACAAACCGAGAGTCGAATCAGCAGCCGTTTGCCTGCTCTTCTCGTTTGCGAACCCGGCACACGAACAACTCATCGCGCGGGCGCTCGAGCCTATTGGTATCCCGGTTTCGCAGTCTCACAAGATACTTCCCGAGTACCGCGAGTACGAGCGCACCTCAACCGTTGTCATCAACGCTTATCTGGTTCCCCTGATGTCGCGCTATCTGAGCGCGCTCGCGGAAGGATTGAAGTCCGTAGTCCGTCGTCCGTCGTCCGTAGCAAAGTCAAAAACCAAGAACGACGGACCACGGACTACGGGCTACGGACTACGGACTACGGACTACGGACTCCGAGTAATGCAATCCAACGGCGGATCGGTCTCAGCTCGCACGGCTGCCGCAGAACCCGTCCGAGCGATTCTCTCGGGCCCCGCCGGAGGTGTCGTTGGCGCACTGCGAGTCTGCGCCGCCGCGGGAATACGCGACATCATAACCTTCGACATGGGTGGCACCTCGACCGACGCCGCCCTTTGCCGCGGAGAGGCGCGCACCACGAATGAGGCTCTGGTGGCCGGTTTGCCGGTGGCTGTGCCTGTGATCGACATTCACACAGTAGGGGCCGGAGGAGGATCGATCGCGCGTGTTGACGCCGCCGGAGCGCTGCGGGTGGGACCCGAGTCGGCAGGCGCTGATCCCGGACCGGCCTGCTACGGGCGCGGCGAAGAAGTCACTGTCACTGATGCCAATCTGGTGCTTGGGCGCTTTGGTGGCGCGAGCCTGCTTGGCGGCGAGATGCCGATCCATTTCGATCGGGCGAGGTCCGTTCTGTCCCGGCTAGCGGGTGAGATGACGCGCTTCGCGGACAAGCCTGTCACCGCCGAGCACGCGGCGCTAGGCGTTATTCGGGTTGCCAACGCAAACATGGAAGCCGCGCTCCGGGTTGTGTCAGTCGAACGAGGTCAAGACCCGAGATTGTTCACGCTGGTGAGCTTCGGCGGGGCAGGCGGATTGCACGTGTGCGATCTCGCGGCGGCGCTCCGAGTCCCTCGCGTACTCGTGCCGCGTTCGCCGGGCACGCTTTCCGCGCTGGGCGTGTTGCTTGGCGATGTGGTCAAGGACTACTCGCACACTGTAATGATGAAGACCTCGGGGCTCGATATGCGAACGCTCGAGCGCGGGTTTGCGGAGCTCGAGCGAGAAGCGGTACGCGATCTAAAGCACGAGGGTTTCGGTAAAGACCGTTTGAAGCTGACGCGGTCGGTCGCGATGCGATACGCGGGCCAGTCATTCGAGATAGATGTCCCGTGGAGCAGGCGCTTCGAAGCGAAGTTTCACGACGCGCATCGCGAGCGGTACGGTTACTCGGACAGCTCGCGGGCCATCGAGGTCGTGTCGCTTCGCCTTCGCGCGGCCGGCGTAACGCAGAAGCCTCGCATCAACCGTCGGGGTCAAGGCACGTCGAACCGTGCCGCGGCCTCACACAGCGCGCGGGTTTATTTGAACGAGCGCGCCGTGCAGGTTCCTGTCTTTGCTCGGGATGAGTTGAACGCGGGAACGAGGCTCGCGGGTCCGGCTATCATCACCGAGTACAGCTCGACCACATTGGTCCCGAGGGGCTACAGAGTCGAGGTTGATCCGTGGCTTAATCTGGTAATTGAAGTAGGATAGACTTGGTTTCTAGTTTCTAGTTTCTGGTTTCTAGTTTCTGGTTCGAGAGACTAACCGTGCTACGGAAACCACAAACCAGAAACCACAAACCAGGAACCAGAAACTCGAAACCAGAAACTAGAAACCAAGTCTATGCTGCTTGCTTTACCTTCACGCTGGGCTGTGCTAATTTCACCAGCCTGAGGACACGCTTAGGAGGCGGCTATGGACATTAAGGAGCGGGTTGTTGGGGGAGTCAGCATACTCGACCTATCAGGCAAGGTCGTGCTGGGCGAAGGAGACCTGCAGGTGAAAGAGCGAATCAAAGACCTGCTCGCCGACGGACAGAAGCGGATACTGTTGAATCTGGCCGAGGTGAACTACATAGATTCGGCGGGACTCGGATCGCTCATCAGTGCCTACACGACCGCGAAACGCGAAGGGGGAAGTTTGAAGCTCGTGAATTTGACAAAACGCATCCAGGACCTGCTTGCGATAACCAAACTCATTACGGTATTCGAGACTTTTGACAATGAAGCGGAGGCCCTGGCTTCGTTCGGCTCTTGAGCGCCCAATTCGCTATTCGCAATTCTTCAAGGCTGTTGTGACGCCAGCGCGCGAACCCGTTCAACGGTCGCCTTGATCACAGGGTCGCCGGATGCCGCATAAGCCTTCTCGTAGATCCGCAACGCCTGCTGATACTGCTTATCGGCTTCGTACACATAACCAAGCTCTGACAACGCAGGGATCGACTCGGGGATCAGTTGAATGGTGATCTCCAGCGCTTCCATCGCCCTCCTCATGCGGCCGCTGCGCGACAACGCAATCCCGTAAAAAAGCCAGGCCTGGCCGTTGTCGGGATTCGCCTTGGCGAGCTTCTCGAGCGGGGCCACTGCGTTATCAAACCGTTGCCCGCCCAGATAAGCGCGGCCCAGAATGTTCGCCGTCTTGAGGTCATCTCGCAGCGCCTTGAGTTTCTCGCCGACCTCGGCGGCCTCGTTCCACAAGGTCTCGGATTTCGGTTTGCGGGCCTTGCGCATCAAGCTCTCGGCCAGCAAGTCCATCGCAGCGATGTCTTCCGGGTTGCCCTTCACCGCTTCTCGAAGCGCCGTTATCGCGCGATCGTCGTCTTCGCGCTTGAAGTAAATTGCGCCTCGGTAGTAAGCGTTTGCGGCGATCTCTTTTGCCCGCTCGGCGTTTGCGGTCGCCGGTTTTTCGTTAGCCGCGGCAGCAAGCAGGGTAAGGGCTTCGTCGTAGCGATCCAGAAAGAAGTACGCGCGGGCAAGCGCCGTGCGCGCGCTCGCGTCGATCTCGTGCTTGGCCTTTGAGGTAACCTCGATGTAGCGTTTCAGCGGCTCGATCGCTTTGTCGTAGTGAGTCTGCAGATAATGCGAGATGCCTATCGTGTACCACGCGCCTGCGATGTCGGGGCTCGAGGGCGTTTGAATCTCGAGCAGATCGATGGCATGAGACAGCGGCAACTCGACGCGGTCGTAACGCTTGAGTTTGAACTCGCAAAGTCCGATGTAGTACCAGGCGCCGGCTGCGTCGGGCCGCTCCATAACGATGTCCTGAAACTCAACGAGGGCCGCGCGATATTCGGCCTTGTTGTATAGCGCCACGCCACGGTCCCAGTCCGAAGCCATCGCCGACGTAGCTAACAGTACGAGCAGTGAGATTGCCGCTTGAGCCCGATTCGCTGCGAGTCGCATCAAATGAGATTATCGCATGACGCCTTTGACGTGTCGAAGAAGTTCTATTGCGGGGGCTTCTCGGCCACCTTGCCGATGTTCTTATTGATGGCGATCTCACCTATGCCGACGCGAAGATAGACTCGGTGCGATTCAGTGCGCTCGTCTCGAGAAAACTTTTCCGAGACAAGATAAGACCTCTTGCTCTTGCCGCTGAAGGCCGACTGGACCTCCCCGATCTTGACTTTGGCGTCAATGTTGTAATCTCTGCCATCTTGAAGATTGACGGTGATCTCGCCTATGTGGCTGGTTATTTCCAGCTCGCCCAGGACCCCGTCGACCGTAACTTCGCCGATGCTGTGGTTGATGAATAGATCGCTCTCTCGGGGCACTTTGATTCTGTAGACCAGGTCGAAGTTCTTGTGAAAGGGCAAGCTGGATGAGATTAGAATGGTGTCCGCTGATTGCCTCGACGAGGTCACCTTGACCGTCTCAAGCTTGCGACGCGCCCTCTCCTGGTCTTCAGGCGTATCGGGGCTCGCCTTGATGGCCTTAGTGACAGTCACTTCCACTTTGTTCTTGTCCCAGCCGTCGACGAACAGTTCGCCGAAAGACTTTTGAATGCGGATCACGCCGCGTGAGATAAACTCGATACGTTGAGTGCTGCTCACCTCGAAGCGTTTTTTGGTGTCTTTCCCTCGCTCGGCTGCGACTGCCGAGTGGACCGGAGTGATAAGCGCGCTCACCAACAGAATCGGTAGCAGTCTGATCGTCATGGCTTTTCCTCCTTGGCTTTCAAGTGCAAATACGAAGCGGGTGCTTCTTAGTGTGCAGAAGTCCGATCCCTGACCGGCCCGGCGAATCCTGCGCGTTGACAGTCTCCGGAATCGGCGCGTATGTTCGAGTCTTGCCTTTATACGACTAATCTCATAATGGGGACTGAATCAAATGGAAACGATACCTGCGCACGGCGGCCGCCTCGTTAGCCGCGAGCTTACCGGCGTCGAGCGAGAGACGCTGCTCGAACTTGTGCCGTCGATGCCCCGAATCAATCTGCGGCCTCGCGAAATATCCGATCTCGAGATGATCGCCAACGGAGCTTTCAGCCCGCTCGAAGGCTTTATGTGCGAAGACGACTACGTCGCCGTTCGCGGAAACATGCACCTCGCGGCCGGGCTGCCGTGGACCATTCCAGTAACGCTCTCGGCTTCAGGGGATCTGGCAAGCGGCCTCGCCGAAGGTTCCGACGTCGCGCTCTTCTCGATCGACGATCACCTGCTCGGAGTGCTGCACCTGCGGCAGAAGTTCCGCTACGACAAAGAGCGCGAAGCCGAGCGTGTTTATCTGACGACGGACTCCTCGCACCCCGGCGTCGCCGCGCTTTATGAACAAGGTGAGTGGCTGCTGGGGGGACCGATCAGCTTGTTGAATCGGCCTCGAAACCCGTCGTTCCCCGGCTTCCGGCTCGACCCCAGGCAGACTCGCGAGGCTTTCAAGAAGAAGGGCTGGCGGCGAGTGGTCGCGTTTCAGACTCGCAACCCGATTCATCGAGCTCACGAGTACATAATCAAGTGCGCGCTGGAGACGGTTGACGGATTGTTGCTGCACCCGCTGGTGGGCGAGACCAAATCGGATGACATCTCGGCTGAAGTTCGGATGCAATGCTACGAAGCAATGCTCGAGCAATACTTCCCGCGAACGCGGACGCTGCTTGCGGTCAATCCCGCGGCTATGCGTTACGCCGGGCCGCGCGAGGCGGTATTTCACGCGATCATCCGCAAGAACTATGGCTGCACTCATTTCATCGTCGGGCGGGATCACGCCGGAGTGGGCAGCTTCTACGGAACCTACGACGCGCACTACATCTTCAACGAATTCGATGCGGAGGCGCTGGCAGTGACACCGATGTTCTTCGATCATTCCTTCTACTGCCGGCGTTGCGACGCGATGGCTTCGAACAAGACGTGCCCTCACGATTCGGCGGAGCACGTAACGCTGTCAGGAACAAAGGTGCGCGAGATGCTGTCCCGTGGCGAGCTGCCCCCGCGCGAGTTCTCGCGCCCTGAAGTCGCGGCGATTCTGATTGAAGCTATGAGCAAAGGCTAATAGGTCTGCTATCATCTGCGCGGTAAATTGGTCATACCTCTAGGAGAGAGGGAAGCTCGATGAAGATCGTTGACGCGAAAGTCATTGTTTGTAGCCCGGGCCGCAACTTCGTAACTCTCAAACTCGTGACCGAAGATGGCGCCTATGGTTTGGGCGATGCGACGCTCAACGGGCGCGAGTTGGCGGTAGTCAGTTATTTGAACGACCATCTGATTCCCTTGCTGATTGGTCGCGATGCGCGGCGAATCGAAGACACCTGGCAATATCTTTACAAAGGCGCTTATTGGCGGCGCGGTCCAGTGACGATGGCCGCAATCGGAGCGGTCGACACCGCGTTGTGGGACATCAAGGGCAAGGCTCTCGACACGCCGGTGTATCAACTTCTTGGAGGCGCTTCCCGCGAAGCGGTTCTGGTCTATGGCCACGCGAACGGAGATGACATCGATGAGACTGTCACCGCGGTGTCACGATATTTGGGTTTAGGGTATAAGGCGGTTCGCGCGCAGTGCGGCGTGCCCGGGCTTCCCGGCACGTACGGGGTCGGCCGGGGTCAGATGTACTACGAACCGGCAGAGAAAGGCTTGCCTCCGGAGAACGTCTGGAGCAGCGAACTATATCTGAACTCGGTGCCCGAGCTGTTCAAACGTTTGCGCGCTGAGTTCGGCCCCAGCCTGCACCTCCTCCACGATGTGCATCATCGTCTGACTCCAATCCAGGCAGCGCGGTTGGGCAAGAGCCTCGAGCCGTATCATCTGTTCTGGTTGGAAGACCCCGTCCCGGCCGAGATGCAGGAAGGCTTTCGGCTTATTCGGCAACATACAACCACGCCGTTAGCGGTGGGCGAGGTGTTCAACACCATCTACGATTGTCAACAGCTCATCCGCGAGCAGCTCATAGATTACATACGCACGGCGGTGGTCCACGCGGGAGGTATCAGCCACTTGCGCAAGATCGCCAGCCTTGCGGAGTTGTATCACGTGCTTACCGGTTCGCACGGAGCGACCGATTTGAGTCCGGTGTGCCTGGCCGCCGCGCTCCACTTCGATCTCAACGTGCACAACTTCGGTATTCAGGAATACATGCGCCACACCGAAGAAACCGATCTTGTCTTTCCTCACCATTACACCTTCGCGGATGGGATGATGCATCCCGGCGACGCACCGGGATTGGGAGTCGATATCAACGAGGAGCTTGCGGCCGGGTATCCATACCAACGCGCGTATCTGCCGGTGAACCGAAAGCTCGATGGCACGATGCATAGCTGGTGACAAAGTCGTGAATCTACATGTAGGGATCCTTGGAGGCGGCAACATAAGTCAAACCCACATGCGCGCCGCACTCGAGATCGATGGCGTCAAGATAGCCGCCGTCTACGGGCAGAATGCCGACAAGGCTCGGCGGTTGGCGGATGCCGCCGGAGCGACTGTCTATCAAGACCTCGACGCATTCTTCAGCCATCGGCCGATGGAAGCCGTTCTCATCGGCTCACCTTCGGGCTTGCACGCCGAACACGGCATGGCCGCGGCGAGACAAGGCCTTCACGTGCTGGTTGAAAAGCCCATCGACGTAACCACCGAGCGTGCGGGCGCTTTGATCGCGGCCTGTGATATCGCTCACGTCAAGCTGGGTGTGTTCTTCCAGGATCGCGTCGCATCAGACATCCGGAATCTGAAGAGGGTTATCGACGCCGGGATTTTGGGGAAGCCGATTCTCATGTCGGCATCGGTCAGATGGTACAGGCCCCCTGACTATTACAAGAACTCGCGGTGGCGGGGCACGTGGGCGCTCGATGGTGGAGGCGCTCTGATGAATCAGGGAATACACACCGTGGACTTGTTGCTGTGGTTCTTTGGAGATGTCTCGTCTGTCTGGGCTAGAGCGCTGACCGCGTTGCATGAGATAGAAGTCGAAGACACTGTCGTAGCATCCTTTGAGTTCTCGAGCGGCGGGATCGGCAATTTCGAAGCGGCCACTTCTGCATATCCCGGCTTCTCCAGACGCATCGAGATGACCTGGTCGCAAGGAACCGTCGTTCTCGAAAACGACCGCATACGTTCGGTGAACCTGCTCAAACCAATCGACGGGCTTTGTGGCGAGCAGTCCGAGGCCGCAGACGAACGCGCTGCGTCACCGGTTGTGTCCGACACGCGAGGTCATCGCGCGATAATCGAAGACTTCATTCGAGCGATCGTTTCCGACGGCGTGCCCCTTTGCGACGGATATGAAGCGCGGCGCAGCGTACAGCTCGTCAACGCGATCTACGAATCAGCGCGAACAGGGCTTGCTGTCGGCATCACCGGACGGAAAGGTCTCGCGGAAAATCTGATCGGCCGCGAATTCTGAGCACTACAGATCAGTCTGTGAGGATCTCTGATGGTGAAACCTACCAAAAGCACGTTCCATGCGGATCGCTACTTCGACCCAGATCCGCAACAAAGAGAGATCGCCCGGGCGTTGTATGCTTCGATCGAACATCTGCCGTTAGTTTGTCCTCACGGCCATGTCGATCCGCGCACTTTCGCCGATCCCGATTTCAATCTGGGCACGCCGACGGATCTGTTTTTGATTCCCGATCATTACATTTTCAGGATGCTTTATTCGCAAGGCATCAGCCTCGAGCGGTTGGGCATACCGACGGTCGATGGCACTGACGTCGAAACCGACCATCGCTGCATCTGGCAAATCTTCAGCGACAACTTCCATCTGTTTCGCGGCACACCCACGGGCATGTGGATCACCCAGGAGCTTCAGTCAGTATTCGGAGTAGAAGAGAGGCTCAACGGCGAGTCGGCGCAATCAATCTACACCCACATCGCCGCGCAGCTCACGAAACCCGAATTCCGTCCGCGCAGTTTGTTCGAGCGGTTCAACATCGAAGTGCTTGCGACTACCGATGCCGCAACCGACTCTCTCGAGCATCATCGCGCGATTCGCGAATCCGGCTGGAAGGGACGCGTGGTTCCAACGTTTCGCCCGGACGGCGTCGTCAACATCGGCAGACCGGACTGGCGCGAGCACATCAACCGCCTCGGCGATGTGTGTGGCTTCGAGATAAACAGCGTTGGCAGATTGATCGATGCTTTAGAGCAGCGGCGAGCTTACTTCAAGGAAATGGGGGCAACAGCAACCGACCATGCTGCGCTGACGCCTTACACCGCTGAGTTGTCCGAGCCGGAGGCCGACCGAATCTTGCAACGTGCGCTCGACGGAGCTGCGAGCGAAGACGATGCCGCGCGCTTCACCGGGCACCTGTTGATGGAAAGCGCTCGGATGAGCACCGAGGACGGTCTGGTGATGCAGCTTCACGTCGGATCGTATCGCAACCATAACCGCTCGATCTTCGAGCGCTTCGGGCCCGACAGAGGCGCGGATATCCCGATTCCTCACGAGTTCACACGCAATCTATCCCCGCTGCTAAACAAGTACGCGAACGATTCGCGGCTGACGTTAGTTTTGTTCACTGTGGATGAGTCGACCTACGGGAGAGAGCTTGCGCCGTTGGCCGGGCACTACCCGGCAGTCAAGCTGGGGCCGCCGTGGTGGTTCAACGATAGTTTCAACGGAATGCGGCGCTATCGCGATCTGGTGATGGAGACAGCGGGACTCTACAACACAGTCGGGTTCAACGACGACACCCGAGCGTTCCCGTCAATTCCGGCGCGGCACGATCTGGCGCGGCGAGTGGATGCCGATTGGATTGCCGGGCTTGTCGTGCGCGGGATTGTAGATGTGGCGGATGCCGAAGAAATGGCTCACGACCTGGCTTATCGTCTCGCCAGGAGCGCTTACAAATTTGATCAGACCTGTTGAAGTTCTCGTCGGCGGCAAAACTCAACATCAAGGTGCCTCGTACTTCTATCGTCTAACCTATGAGGTATGCAACCCGCCCGCTAGCGGCTTCGTCGTTTCTTGTCCGCCGGGTCTGTAAGTCTCTGGTTGCACCTGTGGACGAAAAAGGGCCCCCCTATAGCCTGTGACCGCAGTCACTGCGATCCGTGACCAATATCATAGTTTTCATTCGCTCTTAGCCAGAGCTCGTGGTCGAAACAGCCGCGTTTGAACGGGCCAATTATATGAAGATGCTGGCATCGTATCGCCCGCCGCGATGAACCCGGAAGCGCGCCCGCTCAGATTGATCCTATGGTTAGACCGCCAGCCCTAACCGCATCACTGTTCTTTCGCTTCCACCGCAGGAGGCAATGAATCAATTCTTTTTATGAACGCCGACACCTGACGAGTGTCTTCATCCGACAGCAGATTTCGCCACGCGGGCATCGACGTGTTGCGTATGCCGTGTTTTACGATCCAGAAGACCTCGGCATCGGTGTAGGAAGTACCGTGCCCGGGCAGTTGTGGGGCGGGCGGATAGAATGACGCCCCGAGCACGCTCGCCCGTCCGTTCAATTGCCCGTGACATTGCGCACACATTCCTTTGTAAATCTCGGCGCCGGCAACTAGATCATCATCGGTCGGAAGCGCGGCGCTGCCAGGCTGCTCTGACGAACGTCGCGCGACTGAAGCCCGTACAACGAGCGGAAGGATTTTCCTCTCCAAACTGGACGGCGCTGCGTCGGCGTTGATCGGGACGAGGCCCATCTTAATCATCAAGATGCCGACCAACATCACAACCAGCGATGCGCCGACGAGCGCCGTCAAACCGCCATATAGAAATCTCTTCATTTCTCCCACTAGTACTGATCTAGCTTCTTGAATATTCCCGGCAGAGTCGTAGAGTTGACGTTGGGAATAAAATTCCCGGAAACCGAGTCTCATGTTCAAGGAGGGCATGTCGTAAAGTATAAGGAAATCGTCGATATCACTCGTATAAGGAAATCGTCGATATCACGGAAATTCCTCTGGGAGCCGTGATGTCACGCCTGGCACGAGCCCGATAGTCGACGGCTTTGCCGTTGCG
>WNFR01001501.1_pt1 | contig 24407 bp, 22 predicted proteins | sample 5400221 | NCBI WGS metagenome assembly WNFR01 (sample SAMN13153357, study PRJNA577476) | soil metagenome | isolation source: 40 cm soil under Madrone tree | place: USA:California | collected 2016-06-14 | reverse complement strand
CTTTCAAAAAAAGCTGCCGAGCTTGAATCAAAATCTGTAGGCGAAGTCTACTTACATATGAGTTTTCAAAGAACTGTAACCGACGTCGTGGCACATACACCTGTTACCGACGTCGTGGCACTTGTCAAGTAGTCAGTAGTTGTATTAGGTAGTCCGCTCAGCCTCAGAAAGCTAGTGGTCAGGAAGGGTGGTTTACCCCCGCTCCTGTGTTTTGGGCTGCTCAGTCAGGCGGGGGTAAACCACCCTTCCCGACCCCGAGCATGCCGGGTTACATTGGAAAGTGCAACTCACGAACCACGAACCACGAACCACGGACTACGGACTACGGACCACCACGGACTACGGACTACCGCGTCTTTTGACGCTCATTGTCTTTTGTACTATTCTGAAACGAAGGAGTACTCGCAGCATGAAGAATCGGGCGTTGCCGTTGCTGGCGATAGCAGTGATTGCGTTGGCAACACTAGCCGGCGGTTATTACACGTCGGCGCGTCCCCCGCACGTAACCAATGCCGACTCCAACCTGACCGATCAACTCGCAGAGGATTTCAAAGAGGCAATCTCCGAGATACAGGAGAGCTACGCCGGAAAGGTCGACCTCGAGATGTTTGGCAAGAACTCGATACAGGGAATGCTTCATACGCTTGATCCTCATTCTGCGTTCTTCACCAAAGCTGAATTCGATGAGGTTCAAACCGAACAAAGCAGCCGTATCTACGGCATCGGCGTCACGATCGCCAAGCGCTACGATCATGTCTATATACTCTCGGCGACTCCGGGAGCGCCCGGTCATCGCGCGGGCCTTCGGTACGGGGATGCGATTATTGCCATCGACAAACAGAACGTAGATGAGTGGACCAGCCCGCAGGTCATGCATCGCGTGCGAGGCGAAAAGGGTGAGCCGATCGAGATAACCGTCGAGCGTGCGGGAACACCCAACCCAATCACCGTGCGCGTGCGGCGTGACGAAGTGAAGCTGCCGTCCGTGCGTAACGCCTTCATGTCGGGGCAGGGAGGCACCGGCTACATCGCCTTGACCGGCGGCTTCTCGAGCAAGACCGACGAAGAACTGACCGAAGCCCTGGTGCAACTCAAGCAGGAAGGCATGCGACAACTCGTTCTGGACCTGCGAACCAACCCCGGCGGGCTTCTGGATGAAGCGATCAAAGTCTCGACCAGGTTCCTTGCACCCGGCGAGAAGATTGTGGAGGTACGCGGGCGCGACGAGGAGTCATCGGGTCATACCTACGAGGTTCCGAACAACAACGAGCCTGAGACTATTCCGATGGTGGTGCTGGTGGATCGCCAGACCGCGTCGGCGTCTGAAATTGTGGCCGGCGCTTTGCAAGACCATGACCGCGCCTTGATTGTGGGAGAAAATACCTTCGGTAAGGGGCTCGTACAGGGAGTGTTCCGGCTATGGGGCGGGACGGGGCTCGTGCTGACGACTGCAAAGTACTACACGCCGACCGGGCGGTCGATACAGCGGAACTACGCGAACGTTTCTTTCTATGACTATTATCTGAACCGGAGCGAAGAGCAGAACGCAGCGGGCAACCCGCCGCGCGGGGACGCGCTGCGCACCGACCTTGGCCGCACGGTGTACGGTGGCGGTGGCATTACTCCCGATGTGGAAGTCAAGGCGCAACCGTTGTACAGCCGCTTGTATTACGGGATATTCGACTTTGTGCGGCAGTTGGTCGCGGGTCAGATGCAGGGTTTGCGCGCGTATCGGATTGCCGAATGCCAGTACAAGACGAAGGTCTCGCCTGAAGATATTAATCATTATCCAGTCACCGATGAGCTTCTGGCCGCGTTCCGCCAGTACATATCGAACAAGCCACAGTTCAACGTTTCAGAAGAACGCATCAACGCGAATCTAAGTTATATCCGCGCGCAGATGCGACGTGAGATCATCACCGCGGCATACGGGCCCGAAGCCGGCGACCAGGTCTACCTGTCGGACGACGTGCAATTTCGAAAGGCGTTTGAATCGCTCGACCGCGCGCGTGTTCTCGCCGAGAACGCAACTCGTGCTCGCGGCGAGAGGCAGTGATCGGGGCGCTCACCGCAGCCTCAGCTCGCCTCTCTCGTCATCAATCAAGGGATTGACCTTAACGCTTTCTGCTCTGGCATCCTTCAGCAAAACACGCAGTGACCTTTAACAGGTTCGTTCAGTTGTTCTTCAACTTGCGGTTATGAACCCGGTCGGGCCACTGGGCGCGGCGCGCACTGCTCAATCTGCCATGAGAGATTTGCGCGCCGCGCTCCGGCACCATGCGGATCAGGGAGCGGGGTGACCGGTGCTCAGCGGGTTGTTCTGCACGTGGTTCAAAGCAACCGAGTCAGTGCTCCCAGCCATGATTTCTCCAGAAAACTAGAATCATGGCGAATTTGGTTTCGTCGATCAGGATCAAGGTCCAGGAATTGTAAATGATCGATCAAAGACCATGCCGTTCACTGTGCTCGCTGCTTGGAAAGCCCACGCAGTCGTGGAATTGTCGACAGTCAGGCTCCCCTCATAGTGAGCAGGTCCACCCCAGTTTATGCCAATGATCACAACGGAATTGCAACATCCGTGTTGTAGAAACCCACTAATGTCGACCACGTCATTAAGAGGTGGATCGCCTTCGGTTTTCTTGTCGTAGGCCAGTATGCCATTAACAAAAACCGCTATCTCATTGTCAGCTCTTTTGATTGTTACCTTAGCAGTTGGCATGTCTATCTCCTTTAAGGGTGTTTGGTCCTCTCCACTGCCCCCTCAGTACGTAAGAGGGAGGTTATTGTTATGTCGAAGGATCTCGCTCTATATCTCTCTCCACAGCCGTTCGTTCCGTTACATTTCAGCCGAATGCCCGTGAGCCAGCCAGCTCGCTCGGCTTCAACTCTTGGGCGCAAACGCCTAGACAACGGCAATGTTGAGTATCTCTGCGCTTCGACGCATTTTGGCTCTTCAGACGACCGGTTCGATGCTGAGTTAGAGACCGTCTCAAACACATACAGGAGCCGGATTGGTTGGGCTCTTTACCCTTCATTAATCATAGACGGAAAATGAGGGATGAATATTGCACTAGGATGTAAAGTTTCTTCCAAAGGGGATGCGGTTCAGGTCTCCTTGATCCTCCTTGTTACCCTAACGAGCGGGGCGTAATATAGTCGCGATTCTGCGAAGCGCGGCAAGACACGCGATCCGCTCAATCTTGAATCGTTCTGCCCGCCTGCGAGGCCCGCTATGATTTCAGAGAAAGACATAACCATCAGGCCTGACACAATCTCAAAACCTGGGCCGCCCATCTTTCCAACTAACTCAGTCGAGTTCGTAAACGCCCTCTCTCACTACTATCGCGCCGAGATGGCGCGAATGATGAGCTGGCGAGACCGTCTCGACCGAACGACCAACTGGGCCATCACCGGAGTCGGCGCGATGCTGTCGGTTTCCTTGTCGTCGCCGCAGTCGCATCACGGGGTCCTGCTGTTCGCGATGGTGCTGATCTTCCTGATGCTGTACATCGAGTCGCGCCGGTATCGTTTCTTTCACGTCTATCGCAGCCGAGTGCGCCTGATGGAGCGCAACTACTACGTGCGCATCTTTTCAGCTCGCGACATGATCGATATGACCCACTGGATGAATCAGCTCGGCGAAGACTTGCGGTTGCCGCGTTTTACTATCACCACGACCCAGGCGATGGCCAGACGTTTGCGACGCAATTACATCTGGCTCTTCTTGATCCTGTTGCTCGCATGGCTGCTAAAGACCACAACCAGCGTGCTCCAAGCCGCGGGCGCCGCAGAGATAGTTCACTCGACCGGTGAGTTGTTCAGAAACGCCGCAATCGGCTCCGTTCCCGGTTTGGTAGTCGTGATTCTGATCGTCTCATTCTATGGCTGGATGTTTTACGTCATGATCAAGCACAGAGAGGCGAGCGGCGAGCTGGCCTACGGTGAGGTCCACGTTTGATACATGCAAAGCGCAAAGGGCAAAGGGCAAAGGGCGAAGGTCGCAGGTAAAGGGGATCTTCGCGCTTTTGCTCTTCGCGCTTTGCTCTTTGCGCTTTGCCACATCATACTGTTAATACCGGGTTCGAGAAACGATCGGGTTCAAACATGACAGGCAGGAACGTGCTCCACTATAGGATCGGCGAACGTCTCGGCGCGGGCGGGATGGGCGAGGTCTACATGGCCGAAGACACCAGGCTCGGCCGCAATGTCGCGCTCAAGTTTTTGCCGGCCTCGTATCAGTACGACCCCGATCGCCGCGAGCGATTCGTCACCGAAGCGCGCGCCGCGTCGGCTCTGCGCTCACCCTACACCGCCGCCATCTACGACATCGGAGAATTCGAGGGCGCGAGCTTCATCGTTATGGAGTTCGTGGAAGGCGAAACCCTCTCGAGCAAGCTCGGGAACGGACCGATCGCCGTCCGCGACGCGGTCGACTTCGCCATGCAGGTGGCCGATGCGCTCGATGAAGCTCACTCGATGGGCATAGTGCATCGCGACATCAAGAGCTCGAACTTGATTATCACTGAGCGGGGGCTGGTCAAGGTGCTGGACTTCGGACTCGCGAAGGTCACCGGGAACTTGTCCGCGGCGGCGGGCGGCGAGCACGATAGCGATCCAACAGCAGAACTCGGACAGGGTACGGTCGTCGGTCTCGTGCTCGGAACTGTTTCGTACATGTCGCCCGAGCAAGCGCTCGGCAAGGCGGTCGATCACCGATCGGACATCTTTTCTCTCGGTGTTGTCGCATACGAAATGCTGACGGCGCAACTGCCTTTCAAGGGCAACAGCGCGACTGAAGTGATCGATCGCATTGTCCATCAGGAGCCGCCGGCGCTCGCAAGATTCAACTACAGCGTGCCACCTGAGCTCGAGCGCATCGTTCGAAAGACCCTCGAGAAGAACCCGTCGTTTCGCTACCAATCCGCGCGCGAGATGTACATCGATCTTCGCACGCTGCACCGTGACCTGGACTCAAACAACCGCACCGGTAACGTGAGCCCCCACCCGACCGAGCATCAGGCGACGGCGCTGCTTACAAACTCACAATCCGCTGGCACGGCGCTGGCGACCAAACTCGAAAACGCCGTTGCAGTGATGACTTTTTCGAACATCACCGGAGAGCCCGCCGATGAATGGATTGGATCGGGGATCGCCGAGACGGTGACATCCGATCTCAAGAAGGTGCGCGGCCTGTCGGTCATCGGCCGCGAGCGCACGTTCGAGGTTCTCAAGGATCTGGCAACCGGGCAGCTCAGCGACTTCGACGAGACGGTCGCGATCGACATCGGGCGGAGGCTTGCCGCGTCGTGGATCCTCGGCGGCGGCTACCAGCGCATCGGCGAGATGATCCGCATCACCGCTCGGGTCATAGACGTCAGCACCGGCGAGGTCGTCAGGACCGTTAAGATCGACGGAAATATCAAAGAGATTTTCGACCTGCAGGACAAAATAGTCTACGAGCTGAGCCAGGGCCTGAACCTCCAGCTTGGCACCTCCGAGATCACCGAAATCGAAGCCGACGAGACGCAGTCAGTCGAAGCCTACGAGAGTTTTTCGCGCGGAATGATCAACCTGCGCACGGGCAGCCGCGACTCGCTCGACCGCGCGATCCATTACTTTGAGAAAGCATCCGATCTGGACCCGAACTACGCGGGCGCGTGGGCGGCGCTGAGCGCGGCTTATGATCTGAAGGGCGGATTCCTGAGCATCCCCGAGTTGTCGCACAAGGCTGTCGAGTTCGCACAGACGGCAATCAAGCTGAACCCCCGGCTGTCGCACGCGCATCAATTTCTCGGAGGCGCCTACAATACGCTTGGCCGCTACGATGAGGCAATTGCGGAGATGAACGAGGCGGTGAGGCTCGAGCCGAACAACGCCGGCGCTCACGGGTCGCTCGCTCGCGCTTATTGGATCGGCAAGGGAATGGTCGAGGAAGCGATCGTCGAGCTGGAGCACGCGGTGTCGATCAATCCTCAGGCGGGTTACTCGTACCTTCAACTTGTTTTCTTGCACACGCTGGTCGGCAACTACACTCGCGCAGAAGCGGCCGCCAAACACGCGATCGAGTTGCAGGAGAAGTACATCTCGGGCAAAGAGGGGCTTCAAGTTGTAGGGGCGCACACACGGCTTGGCTACTGTTACTATCGCCAGGCGCGTTACGACGAAGCGATTCAGGAATACGAACGCGAGCTGGAGTTTCTTAAGTCGAGCGACCACGCGTTGCGCGATCGCTCGTTGACCGAGCTTGAACAGAAGCTTGGCGCGGCTTATTTGAGAAAGGGCATGACTGAAGAAGCCGAGCAGCACTTCAAGAGCGCGGTCAAGCGATTCGAGCAGCGGTTAGGAAAAGGCAGCGACGATCCGTTTACGAAGTACTACATTGCTTGTTTGTACTCGCTTAAAGGCGACGCCGACAAGGCTCTTAAGTACCTTGGCGAATCGATTGTCCCGTTGCGAGCGATCAACACACTTCGGGCAAAGAGCGACCCTGATTTTGAGAACGTCCGCGAGGACCAGCGCTTCCGTGAGTTGATTGGAGAGCCGGCTCGAAGTGAACAAGGTCCGCGATAGGAGCCGAACGGACGAAACACAGATTCAATTTGCCTCGCAAGATCCGAGAGTTGATCGGTGACCTGGAAAGGGCAGGTTTTGTTAATCGAGGCGGGAAAGGAAGTCACAGAACCTACGAGCACCGGAAAGGCGCTCGAGTCACTCTTTCCGGGCGGCTTGGGGATGATGCGAAACCTTACCAGGAACGTGAGGTGAAGAAGAAGATCCAAGAGGTGCGGCAATGAATGAACGCGCTCGCTACATAAAGATTGTTGAGTGGTCCGACGAAGATCAATGTTTTGTAGGTCAGTGCCCGGGCATCATTGGCCCTTGTTGCCACGGGACTGATGAAGCACAGGTGTACGCGGAGCTTTGTCAGATTGTGGATGAGTGGATTGAAATCCTGAAAAAAGAAGGAAAGCCGTTACCTCCACCAACAGCCGGGAAAGACGTGGCAAAGAAGCTGTTGGATGCAGCCTGACGCACTTGCAATTATGAATCTGCGAAACGATCCGCACTTCCGCGAAATGATCGCCGCGCCGGCCTCGTGATAATGATCGGACCAGTCTGTCTTTGATGACTGAAGCAGACGACACAGCAGAATCCGAAGAGCACTTCAAGAACGCGATCAGCGATTCGAGCAGCGGTTTAGGAAAAGGCAGCGACGATCCGTTTACGAACTATTACCTGGCTTGTTTGTAATGGCTGAAAGGCGACTCCGCCCGCGCGTTGAAGTATCTAGCAGGCTGCTGAAAAACCAAGTTTTTGTTGTTTGAATAACAAGTAACCCGTTGGTGGATTGAGCGTACAATGAAGCAAGCCCTCAATCCAACAACGGAGACGAAACAAATGCGCGGAGACGACCTGCATCAAGACGGAATATTCAGCTACATCTCGCCCGAACAGCGAGTTCCTAAGGATCATCCGCTTCGTCCGATCCGCAAGATGGTGGATGAGATCCTGGTTGATCTTTCGCCACGGTTTAAGAAGTTGTATTCGAATACCGGGCGACCGTCGATCGCACCGGAGAAGCTGCTTCGAGCGTTGCTGCTTCAGGTACTGTACAGCGTGCGAAGCGAGCGGATGCTGATGGAGCAGCTGGACTACAACATGATGTTCCGCTGGTTCGTTGGGCTGAGTATGGACGACGACGTTTGGGATGCGACGACATTTACTAAGAACCGCGAACGACTTCTGAAGGGCAATATCGCCGAGGAGCTTTTCACACGAGTGCTTGAGCGAGCGGGAGGATACGGCCTGCTCAGCGATGAACACTTCACAGTGGACGGGACCCTTGTTGAGGCGGCGGCAGGACTGAAGAGTTTCAAGAAGGGAGGCGACCGGGATAAAACCCCGCCTGATGATCCTGGGAATCCGACGGTGAACTTTCACGGTGAGAAACGGTCGAATCAGACGCATCAATCGACGACCGATTCGGATGCGCTGCTGAGCAAGAAAGGAAAAGGAAAGGAAGCCAAGCTCAATTATGCCGGGCATCTGCTTATGGAGAATCGAAACGGACTGGTGACCGATGCCAGCGTCACGCGTGCAACTGGAACGGCAGAGCGCGATGTGGGTATTGAATTCGCCCGCAAGGTGGGCGGCAGCCGGAGAGTGACGATGGGAGGCGATAAGGGCTACGACACTCGAGATTTTGTGGAAAAGCTTCGCGAGGTTAATGTGACGCCACACGTTGCGCAGAATGACGTCGGCAGGAAGTCCGCGATAGATGCTCGAACGACGAGGCACATCGGGTACGAGATCAGCCAAAGGAAACGGAAACGAGTAGAAGAAATATTTGGGTGGCTGAAGACGGTGGGATTGCTGCGGAAGCTGCGCCATCGCGGTATTGCGAAGGTCAGGTGGATATTCAAGTTTACGGTAGCGGCCTATAACCTTGTGAGGATCAGGAATTTGGTAACGGTGTAGGGAGAGGTGTCTGGAAACTCGCCAAGAGGCGGAAAGACGGATCGATAATGAATCAAACAAGCACAACATAAGCTCGAACACCTCGAACGAAATTCCTTAAAAGCTCAAAAGCTTTGAATCAAAGAAACGAAGACTACCTACACTCGGTTTTTCAGCAGCCTGCTAGGCGAATCGCTTAGACGACCGAACGATTTTGAGAAATTGGGTGATTGAACATTGCTTCAAGAGGTATTGCTATGTCGAGACCTACGGTCTTTATCGGGTTCCTCTAGCGAGGGATTCAAAGTTGCTGAAAGGATCCGCGCCCAACTGAAGGATGATGCCGAAATCACACTTTGGGACAAAGGAGTATTTGGTCTTGGCCAGGGCACCCTTGAGAGTCTAGCAAAGCGCTAGCCTGAGGGGCACATCGTGGTAGAATGAATCCTACCCGGAGGTGAATTGCTATGACCGCGAGCGACGTGTTAACCGAGATTCGAAAACTCGATCTGGACGAAGCTCGCGAAGTCGCAGAGCGGTTGGCAGACTACTTGCGCGAACAGGAGAGCGAGGCACTCGGCCCAGCAGACACCGATGCCCGAGAGGATGAGTTTGAACGCCGACTATTAGCCAAAGGCGTGATCAGTCATATTCCTACTCGCGACGAGACCGACGAAGAATTCGATAAGCTCGAGCCAATAGACGTTGCAGGCGAACCACTCTCTGAAACCATCATTCGCGAACGCCGCTGATGCCAGCGTACTTCTTTGACAGTAGCGCATTGGTCAAACGTTTTGCTCAAGAGCAGGGCAGTGCGTTTGTGCTGAGCTTGCTGCGTCCTTCAACAAAGAATCGTCTCTATGCTGCAAGAATCACTGAAGTCGAGGTTTGCGCGGCTTTGGCGAGACGGAAAAAAGCGAACAAAATTAACGCCACCCAGGCGGCCAAAGGTCTGCGACGACTGCGTCATGATTTGCCGCGAAGGTTCACTCAAGTCGCGATGGCAGAAGGCGTAATAGTTGAGGCTTCTCGTCTCGCCGAGACTTTTGCTTTGCGCGGATACGATGCTGTTCAGTTAGCGGCGGCGATGGCGGCGAACAAGGAAAGCGTTTTGAATGGCCTTTCGCCTTTGATTATGGTTTCGTCAGACGGGGAACTGAACGACGCGGCGCGAACTGAAGGGTTCGCCGTTGTAGACCCAAACAACCATCCGTAAGCGAGTGTCGGCTAACCGGGCATTCCTACGCGGATGGCTTCGACCTGAGGGTTTCAAAAGTGACCGATGATCAAACGACCATTCCAAACGTAGCGGAGATATTGGCTGGGGTGCTTCGAAAGATAGATCCAAAGCTCCAACCACTACTTCTCGCGAAGCTCGAGAGACTCGCCGCTCAACGGTATCGAACCTGGGCCAGTGATCACCCCGACCCGGCCGCAAAAGAAGGCCTGCTCGCTTGCGCGGATCGCGAAGAGGAAATAGCAGGGCGGGTCGAGTCGCTTGAACCGAACGCTTCAGCTATCCAGGCCAGGCTTCTGTCGGATCATCCTGAGTTGTTGGATTTGAATCGCACCCTGTTCGAAGGCCGGCCGCTCAAGGTTCAGTTCGCGATGCAGGCCGATGGCGAGCGAGCGGGAGCGGCGGCTTGGAAAGCATACGCGGCAGGCGCATCCGATCCTTCTGTTAAGGAATTGCTACTTAGTTGCAGTCCGTTGGAACAACAAAACGCCGATTTCCTTCAAACTCTGTTGTGACTCATCCGACGTTGAGCACTCACACCAAAAAGCCAAGTTCCTGCGTTGTGAAGTTCGAGATGTTCGGGAAAACGGTCCCCTTATCCGTAGTCGCAAGTCCGAACCATTTCGCAAGCGTCCAGCCGTATTGATCCAGAGCCGTCTTGGGAATCCAGCGTCCCTGGCTGCCCTGGTCATCGGGCCCGGCCGGGGTGAGGGTTGGGAAGGCGCCATAGAAGTCACCCGCGATCACCGATCCGCCCATTACGAATTGGTGACTTCCCCATCCGTGGTCGGAGCCGCTGCCGGTGGGGATCAGTGTGCGGCCGAAATCCGACAACGTGAAGGTTGTCACGGATGAGGCCACTCCCAACGCTACCGTCGCCTCGTAAAACGATTTCATCGCCTGGCTCAGTTGCGCGAAGAGGCCCGCTTGTGGCGTGAGTTGGTTTTCGTGTGTGTCGAAGCCTCCAAGCGAGCAAAAGAAGACTTGCCTTTGCATCCCGAAAAGCGTCGCGCGTTTCGCTATCACCCTGGCGACTTGCTTCAACTGGGTGCCAAGCCCCGTGTTGGGGAAAACAGTGGTGACCGATGTGGTGTCGTTGAGCGCTTGATTGAGCAGATCGGTGTGTGTGACTGCTCTCTGCATGGTGTCGCTTGACGCGTCAATGACTTTCGATTGGCGATCAAGGGTCATCAAATTCTGCATCGCCAGGTACCGCGGGTCGCTGGCGATAGGAGACGTGAAGCCGGACAATCCGCCGCTCGGAACCAGCGGGCGCGTGGTGTCGCTTGTTGAAAACAGGTTTGTGCCCGCGGTCGATACTATCATCGGAAACGTCGCGCCGCCGTTGAGCATCGCCGTCTTTTCCGCAATGCGGCCGCCCCATCCCGTCGGCGGATTCAGCGTGGTATTGGTGATTATTGCCGACTGGTGCTGATCCGCCTGGTCCTCGTGTGAAAACAGGTTGACCGGGCGAGGCTGGCCAGCCAGGTATTGCGCTCTCGTAAGCGGCTGGATGAGAGTTCCTACGTTGGGCAGAATGGCAAGCTTGCCCGAAATCCACAGTGGTAGCAGACCGGTCATCTGAGTTGGAGTCGCCACCTCCGGCGAGAGGCTGGGATGAAGTCCGTAGACCACCCCGCTTTGGCTTGGAGGCGATATCTGCAACAGGCTGGCTTGTGGAATGGCCAGCACGCCGCGCTGAGTCGAGTAATTTGCGTAGCCGTCGTAAGGTATGACCATGTTGTTGCAGTCGTTGCCGCCGAATAGAAAAATGCACACGAGCGCTTTGTAGTCAGGCGCGGCGGCATCAAGGTCAAACTTGCCGCTCTGGGCCAAAGCATTGATAAGGCCTAAGCTGCGCACGCTGGACGTGAACACAGCGCCACCGAGCGCCATGCCCGATCTGCGTAAGAAAACCCTTCGTGACTTTTTCATCTCATCACCTCGCTACTTGATATTGCGAAGACGTCGTTACTAGATACAAAGCCCAACGAGCGCGCTTCAAATGATCCGCTGCCGTGACACCAGGAAGGGCTGTTATGGTTTGCAGTATCTTGGTGCGCATTGCAGTAGACAGCGTTCCGTGCATCAACACTCTGTTAAGTTCGTTAACGACGGCGGCCCCGGTCCCATCGCTTGTGGAAAGCGCTTGCAGTCCTGAGAGGTCGATAGCCGTGCCCGCCGGAAAAACCCCGATGCGCGAGAAGACCATGGTATTCGAGAACATAGTCGGACCGCCATCCCCATTCAGAACTCTTCTTGCTGTGGATGAGTGCGTCGCCAAACGTGTCTGTGGTTATACGTTGGAGAGACGTGCTGCCATAGCGCGGGGCTCGCCATCGGTTCGCCTTATCCGATGTTTAAAAGGGAACATAGAAACCATCAAACCTCCTAGCAGCCCGATAATGAGCTTCCAGGATCTTGTCAGCGATCTGTGAGAATACCACCGCTGTTGTGCTTCCGACCGGGATATGCGCGTCCTTGAATGCCAGGAAGGAGATGCCAAAAAACGGATGGAGATCACTCAGGTTCTGTAGTGAGTGGGTGATCTGTTTTAGTGAAAGGAACATGGCAATGCGTTAGAGATTGCTAAGCTGCCGAACCATGTATTCGCAGTACTCTCCGCTGAGGTCTATGCCAACTGCTGGTCGCTCCGAGTTGAGGGCCACACCAAGAACAGTTCCGCTTCCGGCAAATGGGTCTAGTACGGTTCCACTCTTTGGGCATCCGGCCTCAAGACATCGACGAACAAGTTGTTCGGGAAACGCAGCGGCATGAACACCGTTGGTGTTCCTCGGCCGATCTGAAATGGTCCAAACGTCTTCCTCTCCGCCAAGTGCTTCACGTGAAAAGAAATACCGCGGAGATCTGCTAAACATGAAAACCATCTCGTATGTTCGCCAGGGCCGATCCTTCGCAGTGGGTTCAGGCAAGTTCCCTTTGCGCCTCCAGACGATCGGGCATCTTAACGTCCATCCGCGAGATACCATCTCAATGGCCACGCGCCAGGGCATGCCGATTGCCGTCTTTCTGGGAACGCCAAGGCCGCTTGCATCGACAGCCCGAAGACCGAATCGACGAGCCCCGTTTTTCCTATCAACGCCCTTTGGCTGGCCTTTGGCAGAATAATAGGTGTCACCGAGATTCAGAAACAAAAGTCCGTCCTCTCGCAAAACGCGACGAGCGGCTCCCATCGCGTCCGCTAGGGCCCTGACGTAAGCTTCGATGGTTGATTCCTTGCCAATCTGCCTATCCACCTTGTAGTCGCGTTGCCAGTAGTAGGGGGGCGAAGTGACGATGCAGTTGACGCTCTTCTCGGTAAGCTGAGACAAAACCTCCTGTGCATCGCCCCGATGGACGTGCCAAGGTACTCCGGCCCTCGAGTGACCACCCCATTCGTGAACGCCGGGAATCTCTATGCGCACCTGATTGTTGGCATCCCAAAGGGTTTGCTCAGCATTTAGTCTGTTCACGCTATTGGTCCCAGTTCTGAAGCGCCGTTCCTTAACGTCCCGCTAAAGTTACACCGTAGCCGACGACTAGCACAAGGAATACTCCGCAATCAGGCGGTGCGCAACTTCTAATCAGATGTTGACTTCAAACGAGAATCGCAGTATATATGGCGACGCCACATATTGGGACGACTTACATATGCTCAACCAGGAAGTAAAAAGAGGAAGCGCCGAGATGCTCATACTGGCGTTGGTCGAGGACCGGCCGCGCCACGGATACGAAATAGCCAAGCTGATCGAGCAACGCTCGGAAGGCGTGCTCCAGTTTCACGTCGCGTCACTCTATCCGATGCTCTACCGGCTCGAGACTCGGGGGTGGATTCAAGGCCGCTGGGTGGAGAAAGCGGGACAACGCCGACGGCGCTACTACAAAGTGACGGCCGCCGGGCGCAAGGTCCTCAACGAACAGCGCCAGACCTGGTCCGATTTCTTTGCGGCACTCGATCGCGTGGCTGGAATCAACCCGGCCGAGGGGTGATGAAAAAAAGCGCAGAGGGGAAAAGGAGCAGAGGAGAAGAGGGGAAATTCTCCTTTTCCCCTCTTCCCCTCTTCTCCTCTGCTTTGAGCTCTGAAGGTTCTGATGGACTGGAAAAAATATGTCCGAGCCCATCTGGCGCCGCTCAGGCTAGGGCCTGAGCGCGAGTTGGAAATGGCCGACGAGATGGCTCAGCACCTGGAAGCCGTCTACGAAGCCGCCCTGGCCGATGGCGTGAGTGAGCAGGAGGCTTATGAGCGCGCGGCGGCTCATATCAAGGACTGGCGTCTATTGGAGTGCGAGTTGATCCGCTCGAAGAAACCCATCGCACACACGTGGATCAACAAACGTCTTGCCGCAGAAGCCCGGATTGAATCGCGGCATGGAAAAGGAGGAATCGTGATGGGATCACTAGTGCAGGACTTGCGATACGGCGTGCGAATGTTGCTCAAGAGCAAAGCATTCACAGCCGTGGCTGTGTTGTCGCTCGCACTAGGTATCGGAGCCAACACCGCCATCTTCAGCCTGATCAATGCGGTGATGTTGAGAATGTTGCCCGTCCACGACCCTCGGGAGTTGATATTGCTCTCCCTCGCAGGCCCGGGCCGAACCAGCAATAATTTCAACTATCCTCTCTTCCAGCGGCTGAGGGAAAACGATCACTTCTTTACCGGACTGATCGCCGCCAATAGCGTGAGCGGCCTGAGGATGACTGTGAGCGAGCCGGGAGCACCCGGCGAGGTCGAGACCGTGCAGCAGGCGCAAGTCTCGAGCAACTACTTTTCCGTGCTTGGAGTCAACGCAGTCGTCGGGCGAGTGCTGGCAGATGACGATGAGAGAGCTTCGAGTCCTCAGCCGGTCGCGGTCATAAGCTACGACTTTTGGAAGAGACGCTTTGGTCTCGATCCTGCTGTCGTCGGAAAGAACATCACGCTCAACGAGTGCCCTTTCACCATCGTCGGCGTGACGTCGCCCGGATTCTACGGCTTCGAAGTGGGCCGCAAGCCCGACCTCTGGTGGCCCCTGCAGGCGGTCCCGCTCGTGTTTCCGAGCAACCAGTACCTCAAGCTGAGAGGCCACTGGTGGCTTCGGGTGATCGGACGCTTGCAACCCGGAGCGAACGTGGCGCAGGCTCGCCAGGAACTGGATCTTATCGTAAAACAGCAAACCGCGGAGATGCTCGCGGAAGATCCACCAAGGTCCGAGAGTACTCTGCGTTACTTCCAGGGGTTGAGACTCGAGCTTGAACCCGGAGGCACGGGTTGGACCACATTGCGAGCGCAGTTCAAACAACCGCTCCTGATTCTGATGGCGGCGGTAGGCCTGGTGTTGCTCACTGCCTGTGCCAATGTGGCGAATCTGCTGTTAGCGCGCGCGTCAAGGCGTAGAAAAGAAATCGCAATCCGGCTGGCAATCGGCGCGGGACGCTGGCGCATCATCAGACAACTGCTAACGGAAAGCTTGTTGCTTGCGATCGCCGGCGGGGCTTTGGGTTTACTCCTCGCGCAATGGGGGACCGGTGTTTTGATTACCTACCTTCCGCGGCAACAAACCGCCGGCCTCTTCGTCGCTCCCGATACGGGCGTGCTCGGATTCACCCTGGCCGTCTCAGTGCTGACCGGGATCCTGTTCGGTCTGGCGCCCGCGTTTCACGCGACGCGGATCAATTTGATCGCCTCACTAAAGAATCAGGCTGGTGCGAGCGCTGGGCGGTCCCGTCTCGCGCTGAATAAGGTCCTCGTGGTCACGCAAGTTGCGCTTTCGTTGTTCCTGCTCATCGGTGCGGGACTTTTCATGCGAAGTCTTCAGAATCTGAGGACTGTGGATACGGGCTTCGATCGGGAGAATCTCGAGCAGTTCGTCATCGATCCCGGAGCCCGTTTAGACGCAGCTCGACGCGTGACTTTGTACAAGGAGCTGTTGGATCGGTTGGAAGCTTTGCCGGGAGCGCGGTCAGCCAGCCTATTGAGTTTCCCTCTGCTTAGCGGGAGCAGCATCACGAACCGAATTGCTGTCCCGGGTCGTGCTCCTCAACCCGGAGAAGAGGCGGTTTGCCATCAAATGTGGGTCGGTCCAAAGTTCTTTGAGACTATGGGCATCCCTCTTCTCTCAGGTCGCGACTTCACAAAGCGGGACGAACTCCTGCTTGATCAGCCCCCAGGCAATGGCGGAGAGGATTCAACCAAGAAAGCTTCGACGGCCGTGGTTCCGGTGTTCGCGGTGATCAATCAGTCGATGGAGCATCACTTCTTTGCGAACGAAGACCCCATCGGCAAACGCTTCACCTACGAGGGAGACTCGACCGAGGGATACGTGTTCGAGGTGATTGGCGTTGTCAAGGACGCTAAGTACGAAAACCTCCGCGACGCTTCGCCGAAGACTTTCTACTCTTCCTATTTTCAGCGGCCGAACAACAACGATCAGACGTTTCAGCTACGAACGCTCGGCGATCTCTCCGGACTTGGCGCGACGCTCGAGCACGCGGTACAGGAAGTGAATCCCAGGCTTCACATCGTGGGACTGCAAACTATGAACGATCTTGTGGATCGGTCGCTGACGCAGGAACGCTTCATCGCGCAGATCGCGGGCTTCTTTAGTCTGTTCGCGCTGCTGCTTGCCAGCGTCGGTCTCTACGGAATCATGTCCCACAACGTGACTAGAAGAACAAACGAGATTGGCATCCGGATGGCGCTCGGTGCGCTACGCACGGATGTCATTTGGATGGTAATGCGCGAAACGATGATGATGGTGGCGATCGGTGTGGTCATCGGTTTGGGTGCGGCTGTGGCAACGACACGAGTCGTCGAGAGCATGCTCTTCGGGTTGACAGCTACTGACCCGGTGACCATCGCGCTCGCGATCCTGGCGATGCTCGCTGTCGCAGCAGCCGCCGGTTATCTGCCGGCGCGGCGAGCCTCAAGTGTGGACCCGATGATTGCGTTGAGATACGAGTGACTCGCGGTGGTCGCATGCCTGATTGGAAACAGTACGTCCGGAAAAATCTGCCGCCGCTCGCGCTCGCGCCGGAGCGTGAGTTGGAGATGGTTGATGAGATGGCACAGCACCTCGAAGCCGTCTACGAAGACGCGCTCGCGGATGGCGCTACGGAGCAAGAGGCTTATCAACACGCGACGGCTCACATAAAAGACTGGCATCTGTTGGAGTGCGAGTTGATCCGCTCGAAGCGACCCATCGCTCACACGTGGATCAACAGACGCCTCGCCCCGGAAGCCCGGATTGAATCGCGACGCGGAACGGGAGGAATCGGTATGGGGTCACTTGGTCAAGACCTGCGGTATGCCGCTCGAATGATGGTCAAGAGCAAAGCCTTTACAGCAGTCGCCGTGCTTTCACTAGCGCTCGGCATCGGCGCCAACACAGCACTCTTCAGCCTGATCGACGCTGTTTTACTGAAGACGCTGCCAGTCAAAAAGCCTAATGAACTGGTGCTCTTCAACTGGCTCGGCGGGCCAAGGGGTCTGTCGTTTGGGATCAGGGGAAGTACAATAACAGATCCGGCATCCGGCCTGAGAACGAGCACATCTTTCTCCTATCTCACCTTTGAGCGATTTCGCGACAACAACGATACACTTGCGGATGTCTTCGCTTTTGTGTCGCTGTCTCAACTGAATGTCAGCGTGGATGGCCAGCCGGAAATCGCAACCGGGCAGTACGTTTCTGGCGGTTACTATCCAGGGCTTGGAGTGCGAGCAGCGATGGGCAGGACGCTCACGCCCGAGGATGACAAAGCAGGCGCCCCGCCGGTCGCGGTGATCACCAATCGTTACTGGCAGCGCCGCTTTGGGCAGGACCCTGAAGCGCTGGGCAAATTGGTCAATATCAACAACGTTTCTTTTACTATCGTCGGAATCACGCCGTCTGAATTCATAGGAGCGTCGCAGGTCGGCTTTTCGCCCGATCTCTCAATTCCTTTTTCGATGCAACCGCAGGTGAGTCCGCACGAATCCTCGCTGAACGGACCTTGGTTCTGGTGGCTGCAGATAATGGGAAGGTTGAACCCCGGCGTGACGACCGAGCAGGCGGCTGCGAGCTTCGAAAATACTTTTCAACAGAGCGCCCAGGAGGGTTGGGACGCGGCGATGGCCCGTTTTCCAAAACAGGCACAGGCGCTGGGTTCAGCACCACGGGATGTGCCCAGGCTTCTAGCAGCTTCCGGCGCTCAGGGGATGACCGAATTGCGCAGCGCGTACTCGCAGCCGTTGAAGATTTTGATGGCGATCGTCGCGTTTGTCCTGCTCATAGCATGCGCCAATGTCGCCAATCTTCTTTTGGCGCGGGCCGCCACGCGGCAGAAAGAGATCGCGGTGCGGCTCGCACTTGGGGCGAGCCGCTGGCGGTTAGTTCGGCAACTGCTAACCGAGAGTGTGCTTCTGGCAATCCTGGGCGGCGCCGCCGGCGTGCTGTTCGCTTATTGGGGCAAGGACATGCTGTTGACCTTACGTCCATGGGGAGGTGGTGACCTCGGAGTGGATCTCAAAATCGACCTGAGTGTTCTGGGCTTCACGATTGCAGTCTCACTTGCAACCGGTCTGTTGTTTGGACTCGCACCGGCGCTGCGCGCTACGAAAGTTGATCTAACACCCGCGCTTAAAGACAACGCCAGAAGCGTGACTGGCGGTACACGGTCGATTCTAACCAAATCCCTGACTATTGTTCAGGTGTCGATGTCCTTAGTGTTGCTGGTGAGTGCGGGACTCTTCGTACGGACGTTGCGCAACTTACAGAATGTGGATATCGGATTCAATCGCGAGAACCTGCTGTTGTTTAACGTTGAGCCGGGTTTGACCGGCTATAACAGGGCGCAGATGGCGCAGCTCTATAGGCGAATGACAGAGCGGCTTGAGGCCATCCCCGGCGTGCGTTCGGCCAGTGTTTCGCTTATTCCGCTTCTCAGCGGCCAGGGCCAAACCAGGGGAATCGACGTGCAGGGATACACACCGCAGCCCGGTGTTGACGACGACGTCAAGGTCAACACGGTCAGCGAGCATTTTTTCGAGACGATGGAGATTCCCATATTGTTGGGGCGCGCTCTGAGTCCGCGCGATGACGAGTCTGCGCCGAAGGTGGCGGTGATCAATCAGATGCTGGCACACAAATACTTTGGCGATGAAATTCCGCTTGGTCGCCGATTCGGCTTCGGAGGCCCGGAGACCGCCGGTCAGATCGAAATCATTGGCGTGGCCCGAGATGCAAAGTACACGGGCATACGAAATCAAACGGAGTCGACGGTCTACCTTCCATATCCGCAGAGCATTCCAAGGTGGGCGACTTTCATTGTGCGCAGCTCCGGGAACGCCACCGCATTGATCGCTTCGGTCCGCGACGCTGTCCGCGAAGTGGACAGCAATCTGCCGATCTTCGCCGTAAAGACGCAGAGCCAGCAGGCCGACGAATCACTCGTGCAGGAACGGCTGTTCGCCACGTTGTCGAGCTTCTTTGGCGTACTTGCGTTGCTGCTGGCCTGCATCGGGCTCTACGGCGTGATGTCCTACGGGGTCGCGCGCCGGACCAACGAGATCGGCATTCGAATGGCGCTTGGGGCGACGGCCCCGCGGGTCACGCGAATGGTGATGCGCGAGACGATGTTGGTCGTCGGCATCGGCGTCGCGATCGGGTTGGGCGCAGCCGTAGCGACTACACGTTTTGTCGCCGCGATGCTCTTCGGACTCGCGCCTACAGATCCGCTGACGGTCTTGTTAGCCGTTGTGCTGATGATTACGGTGGCGGCCTTGGCCGGCTACATACCGGCGCGAAGAGCCGCGCGCGTGGACCCTATGATTGCGTTGAGGTATGAGTGACCGAGAGTGAATCGCGGAATTTGGCGATGCCTAACTGGAAGCAGTATGTTCGCGACAACCTTCCGCCGCTCGCGCTCGGGGCTGAGCGCGAAGTGGAAATGGCCGACGAGATGGCCCAGCACCTCGAAGCCGTCTACGAAGACGCGTTGGCTGACGGCGCCTCAGAGCAGGACGCCCTCAACCGTGCGAAAGCCCACATCAAGGACTGGCAGTTGCTCGAGTCCGAATTGATCCGCTCGAAAAGGCCTATCGCAGGGCCGTTGATCAACAATCGTCTTGCGCGCGAGGCAAGGATTCAATCGCAAAGCAGAAGTGGAGGAATCGGTATGGGATCACTTGGACAAGACTTGCGATACGGCGTGCGAATGCTGCTCAAGAGCAAAGCCTTCACCTCGGTGGCCGTGCTATCGCTTGCCTTGGGTATCGGAGCGAATACCGCGCTGTTCAGCCTGATCGACGCAGTTCTGCTCAAGATGCTGCCGGTCAAAAAGCCAACCGAGCTCGTGCTGTTCAACTGGCTGTCAGGCCCGAGGGGAATGGCCCGCTCGACCGATGGAACCACGACCGACGATCCGGCGACAGGGATGAGGACCAGCACTTCGTTTTCCTATCTGACGTTCGAGCGATTTCGCGATCACAACGAGACGCTCACAGGCGTGTTTGCGTTCGCTCCATTCGAGCAACTCAACGTGAGCGTCGACGGCGTTGCGGAGGTCGCGGGAGGCCAGCTCGTCACCGGCGGCTACCATGACGCGCTCGGTGTTCGCGCGATGCTGGGCAGCACGATTACGTCTGGAGACGACGGCCATGGCTCTGAACCCGTTGTAGTCATCACTCATCGTTACTGGGAGCGCCGATTCGCGCGCGACCCGGAGATCATCGGTAAGAAGATAAATGTCAACAACATTCCGTTCACGATAATTGGAGTAACCCCGCCGGAATTTTTTGGAACACTACAAGTCGGAGAGTCTCCCGATCTCACCATCCCAATGTCCCTTGAATCACAGTTGAGACCCAGGAGCCAAAGCTTGAGGCAGCCGTGGTTCTGGTGGGTTCGAATTATGGGCCGCTTGAAGCCTGGCGTAGCCGCGGAACAGGCGCGCGCGAATCTTGAGGGGTCGTTTCAACAGAGCGCGCTGGAAGGTTGGGAGGCAGCGCTCGCACAATTCCCCGGACAGGGACAATCGGAGAATCCTCAGCCTCCCGAAATGCCAAGGCTGCGAGTAGGGTCGGGGAGCCAGGGCCTTAACGAGCTGCGTAGCGCTTATTCGCATCCCCTGACGATATTGGTCGTTGTGGTTGGGGTCGTGCTGTTGATCGCATGCGCTAACGTTGCGAACCTCTTGCTCTCGCGAGCTGCCTCGCGACAAAAGGAAATCGCTGTGCGGCTAGCGATAGGAGCGAGTCGCTGGCGCCTCATCCGGCAACTGCTAACAGAGAGCTTGCTGCTTGCAATCCTTGGTGGCGCAGTCGGGGTGATCTTTGCTTATTGGGGAAAGGATGTGCTCCTGGCTCTGCGTCCCTGGGGTGGCGGTGCGCTTATCCTCGATCTCAAGCTCGATTTGCGAGTTCTCGGATTCACGATCGGGGTCTCGGCGATCACCGGCATGCTCTTCGGGCTGGCGCCGGCGCTGCGAGCCACACGAGTCGACTTGACTCCGGCACTCAAGGACAACGCGCGCAGCCTTCCAGGTGGTTCTCGTTCCCTTCTCACCAAGTCCCTGATCGTCGCGCAGGTGGCATTGTCGCTGGTGTTGCTTATCGGCGCGGGTCTGTTCGTGAGCACCCTGCGGAACCTGCAAGTCGTCGATGTCGGATTCAATCGCGAAAACCTGTTGCTATTCAGGGTGGACCCGAGGCTGAGCGGCTATAGCGGCCCACAGATCGCAAATCTCTATTCGCGAATCACCGAACGAATCGAAGCCGTGCCGGGCGTGCGTTCGGCTACGATCTCGCGTCATCCGTTATTGAGCGGCGCCCGACGCAGCTCGAGTATCTCGGTACAAGGATCGGCACAAGAGTCCAGCGCTGTTGTTTACATCAATCTGGTCAGTGCCGGCTTCTTCGAGACGATGGAGATGCCCATACTTGTTGGTCGCAGCTTGAGTCCTCGCGATGACGAACGCGCGCCGAAAGTTGCGGTGATCAATCAAACAATGGCGCGCAAATTCTTTGGCGAAGACAACCCGATCGGCCGGCGCTTCGGCTTTGGAGGCCTGGATGACGCCGCCAAAATCGAAGTCGTCGGGGTCGTACGGGATGCGAAGTACACGAGCCTGCGAGGTGAAACGCCGCCGACAGCCTACACGCCGTATTTGCAGGAAACTCCGGGGCAGATGAATTTTGCGGTGCGCACCTCAGCCGATGTGGGTGGTCTGGTTCCGGCAATTCGCGACGCGGTGCGCGACGTGGACAGCAATCTGCCGATGTTCGATATCAAGACCCAGCGGCAGCGGTCGGACGAATCCGTCACACAGGAACGACTATTCGCCACGCTTGCGAGCTTCTTCGGAGTGGTTGCGCTGTTGCTGGCATGCATCGGACTCTACGGAGTGATGTCTTACGGCGTTGCGCGCCGGACGAATGAGATTGGCATTCGAATGGCGCTGGGAGCGACGGCTTCCCGCGTCACACTAATGGTGATGCGCGAAACGATGCTGGTGGTGGTGATCGGCGTCGTGATCGGATTGGGCGCGGCTGTGGCGACCACTCGGTTGGTTGCGGCGATGCTGTTCGGCCTTGCTCCCAACGATCTGTTGACGATCTCGGTTGCGGTGCTGCTCATGATTGCGGTGGCAGCTTTAGCGGGATACATCCCGGCGCGAAGGGCGGCAAAAGTCGACCCTATGATTGCACTGAGGTATGAGTGAAGCTTACCTCCGCCGAATCTCCCTCGTAGCGCACCAGACTCTTCGCCCAGAAGCCGGCCGCCGCTACCGCAATCAAGCATCCAACGCCGCCCGTCAGAACCGAGAGCGTCGCGCCAATGAGCGCGGCTACTGCGCCGGCCTCGAACTCGCCAAGCTGCGGCCCTCCCATGAAGAAAATCATGTTGACCGAGGTCATCCGCCCACGAAGGTAATCCGGCGTAACTAACTGCCGAATCGTCTGTCGCAGTACCGTACTCACAGTGTCGGAAGCGCCAGTGATTCCGAGCATCAACATCGACAGCCAAAACCAGCGCGACAAACCGAAGACAACCGTGGCCGCTCCGAAGATCGCAACGGAGATGAGTACCGCCTTTCCTTGCCTCCGCATCACTCCAAATCGCGCCATCACGAGCCCACTAACAATCGAACCTGCTCCGGGGGCCGCGGCAAGCAAGCCAAGCCCTCCGGCTCCGACTTTCAGAATCTCCGCTGCGAATATCGGCAGCAGGGCCGTGGCCGATGCAAAGAACGTCGCTATGAAATCCAACATCATCGTCTGTACGATGATCGGAGTGCGCCAAACGAATCGCAGCCCGTCTCGGAGCGCACCAAGGTTCATTCGCGCTAACGGCGCTTCAGCTTCAGCGCGGCCGCCCGCGCTCATCAGCAGCAGGGCGATGAGGACCGCGACAAAGGACGCTGCGTTCAGACCATAAATAAGCGCGGGGCCTCGTATCTTCAGGAGCAATCCCGCGAGCGCCGGCCCGACTATCATTGCTGAATTGAATACCAGGATTCCCAGACTGACGGCATTTGGGAAATCTTTCTTGGGCACGAGCGTCGGCAACATCGCCTGTCGGGCGGGATTGTCGAACGCGATCGCCGCCGAAGCAATGGCCGTTAGCAAATAGATCGGCCAGACGCGGCTCAGGCCCGAAGCTGTCAACCACCCAAGCAATGCGGCGCTGATCAACATCACTGCTTGCGTGGCGAGCATCAAGCGCTTTCGGTCTAAGGCGTCGGCAACCACACCTCCAACGAGCGAGCAGAAGATGATGGGCAGGACGCGCACAAGTCCGACCCCGCCTAACGCCAGCGGAGATTTTGTGATCAGGTAGACGTGCCAGTTGATCGCCACGAGCTGCATCTGAGACCCCGTGACGGATATGAGCTGACCTATCCAAAGCAGACGAAAATCGCGGTGCCGCAGCGCGGAGAAAGAGGACCTCTTTGGTCTGTTGGTTGATTCTTCATTCAGTATAAGAGAAGGATCCGGCAATGACATGGGACCCATGATTCTACGGTTGCGCATAGTTGCGCCACAAGAGGGTGGTGGACTATGGTGGTGCTGGTTGAGAGGGTTAGAATCACATCATCCAGAACCTTAGTCATGGCCGCTACGCAACCCGGACCGTGCCAGTCCTGCCCTCTATCGATAGGTCGCCGCTACGCGGCGTACCGGCAATATGCAGGCCTGTGCGTTGACCTCGACTTGTTAGCGACACCCTTATACAATGCCGCTCATCACATCGGTAGTTGATTTCCGCCTAAGGTGGAGGGGCTTATGTCACACAAGACGAATGCTCGGACGATCAACGCAATGTTGGGGACTGCGGCCAGGAGTCTCGGAAGTACTCGCCTCTTAGTGATGGTCTTTCTTCCAGTCCTTATGACGCTTCCGTCACTTGGCTCAGCCGCGTTCACTCAGCAACCGGTGCAGGACCGCCTGGAACGATTCCGGAAGATGTCCGTGGACGCCGAGACAAAAGGCCTGGCGGAGCCGTTCAAAGGGATCACGACCAACGGACAGATAACGCCCGGACTGTTCGCCATTCACTCGACGGGCGTCTCGACCGAACCCGTCCAAAAAGCGGCCGGCGCTTTCCTTTCCGCCTTGAGCGTAGATCAGCAAGCTAAGACGATGTTCACCGTCGATGACCCGGAATGGCGCAAGTGGATGAACCAGCATTTCTACGTGCGGCAGGGCGTGAGCTTCAAGGAAATGAGCGATGCTCAGCGCGAGGCTGCGTTCGGGTT
>WNFR01002071.1_pt1 | contig 24410 bp, 25 predicted proteins | sample 5400221 | NCBI WGS metagenome assembly WNFR01 (sample SAMN13153357, study PRJNA577476) | soil metagenome | isolation source: 40 cm soil under Madrone tree | place: USA:California | collected 2016-06-14 | reverse complement strand
GTTTTTTTGATTCCACAGATTCTCAGAGATCGGATGTCGGAGGTCAGAGGTCAGAGGTCGGAGGTCAGAGGTCAGAGGTCAGAGGTCAGAGGTCAGAGGTCAGAGGTCAGAGGTCAGAGGTCAGAGGTCAGAGAACAGCCGCCTACGTTTAAACTACGGCGCCTACTCGGTCAGTTCCGGAACATTCTCGTCCTCGTATTTTTGAATGAGGACTCCGAGAACGTCCATGAGCGAAGCGAGCGGATGATTTTCGTCTTCGCCGACTTCGTCTGTGACACGGTCGAGTAATTCCACGAGTTCCCGGTAATCCGCTTCTGTGCGTGGTACGCGGACGGCTTGCGATATTGGGGGCCAAGCCTTTGTCACTTTTTCGAGTTCGGCTACCGACATATTACAAATTAGAAATTACAAAGTAGAAAGTAGAAATTCAACGTTAGGATTTCGAAATGGCGATGACATAGGCGGCTTTGGGAATCGAGAAGGCGTCGCCTTTGGCGAAGGGACGGACGGCGGTTTCGATGGCGGATTGGATGGCGCGGAGCGCTTCGGGTGTTTGGCGGGCGAGGAGTCCGGCGGTGCGGACGCCGGCGTTGCGTTCGGCGTCGAACACGTAGCGCGCGGTCGGCACTTTCCACTGAATGGTGTGCAGTTTGAAGATCATCGAGTCGCCGTCGAATCCAGCGCGCTCGAGCGCTCGCCGGAATTCTTCTTCGCTTTCAAATAAATAATATGGCGGCCCCGGCGGAAGATCGACATCCAGGTCGGCGTGCGCCTTTATGGCGTCGTCCACGAGTTTAACGAATGGATTTTCTTCTTTTCGAGCCCAAGTGGTGAACCCGAATTTGCCGCCGGGTTTCAAGACGCGGAACGCTTCGGCGATCGCGCGTTCCGGATCGGCCAGATGCAACAAGGCGAAGTTGGCCAGGACGCGATCGAAGCTGGCATCGGCGAACGGCAGGTTTTGGGCGTCGCCTTCCTTGAATTGGATTTGCGGAAACATTTTCTTGGCGATGGCGACCATTTCCTTGGAAAAATCGAGACCAGTCGGCCTCGCGCCGCGGTCCGCTGCCGCGGCCGAGACGTAACCCGGCCCGCAACCGACATCAAGGATCGACATCCCCGCGGAAACGTCAGCGGCATCGAGCAAAGGTGGAATGAATTGCCGGGTCGAAGTCGACCAAACCGAATCGTATTTATCGGCGACGCGCGCCCAGCCTTCGTGTTCGAACTCGGTAAAAGAATCCACAAATTAGAAAGTAGAAAGTAGAAATTAGAAAACGGGAGGCAGAAAACAATAGTCAGGATAAATTCGCGCAATCCTACGTTGAGAAAATCGAATTCCAAATTGGCCACAGATGAATGGAGCAAACGGGACGAGCGACATAGAAGGCAAAGCTGCGAGGGTAGCAGCGACCGAGTGCGGGCAACGAGGGAGTTTCAACAGGATTAACCGAATTCTCATGCAGAATGACATTGGACTTTCTGTCGTCTAATCTGCCAGGAGCGAAAATGAAACGATTTATCCTCTCCACGGCCTGTTTGTTGATCGCACTCAGTCACGCGGCCAAAAGTCAGGACACGAACAAAACGCCGGCGCCGCAGCCGAAACCTAAACCCAAAGCCGCGCGCGTCCACGCGTCGCCCAAGCCGCAACAACAACAGCAACCATCGGTCGCGCGCACGCCGGTCAACGTTCGACCCAGTTATGCAGATGCACTGCGACAATATCGGCGCGAGCGACACGATCGTATTTGGTGGAAACGGCATTTCACGACCATCGTTCTTGTGGGAGGCGGCTACTACTATTGGAACGCCGGCTATTGGTTCCCGGCGTGGGGTTACGATCCAGTTTACCAATATTACGATTACGACGGCCCGATTTATACCTACGGCAATCTGTTGCCGGACCAGGTGATAATAAATGTGCAGCGCGCACTTCAGGAAGAGGGCTATTACGCGGGGGGACTCACCGGTTCGCTTGGCTCGGCTACGCGCCAGGCGATTGCGAATTATCAGCAAGACGCCGGCTTGATCGTCACGGGAGTGGTCGATGCGCCGACGGTGGCAGCGCTCGGTTTGGAGTGATAGTCGCCACAGGACGAGTCCGTTGGCGAAGAGGACAGAAGCCGGTTGTGTTTTGCCGTTTCTCGACGATAGTGCCTCAAGTTTCTCTGCTGCGATTTCCCGTGAACCGTATCAGGTTCTCAACCCGTCGGGAGTCAACCAGTCGTCAGCGGCTGACTGTGTCTCTTATAAATATATGAAAGCCGATCTCGTTAAAGCCGCTTCCGAAGTTATCCCTAATCAGCAAATTTTGGTGAACATGGTCTCGCGCCGGGTGCGTCAGCTCTGTCTCGGACATCGTCCGCTCGTGGAATTCGCTCCCGGGCTCGGTCACGCGGATATCGCCCTCACCGAGATCGCCAATAAGAAGTTGGCCTACGAGTCGACCTTCGGCCAGAACGGAAACGCTGCGCCGGGGGAAGTGGTGCAGTTTCCGGGAATCATCGTCACCAAGAAAACGGTGGCGAAGAAAAAAGCGGCGTAACGCAATATCAAACCGCGGATCACGCGGATCGGACCAGAAAGGTCTTGAGGTTTGTGCCGGCTAAGGGCAGCGCTAGCGGCCGTTTGAATCGTTTTCGCCGAAACGCTTCCGCTTATCTCTGACCGATCGCAGTTCCACCGGTTCGTCCCTAGTACAGATGTCGCACCAATGGCGCTGGGCGCTCTTTAAGCGTTTCCGTGTGCCACATTTATCGCACACAAATACTTCGGTATCGGCTCGTCTGGTCTGTCTCACGGCTGTTCGGTTGAATCGGATCGGGACGCGGTTCTGCGCGTGTGATCAGTAGGTCGGAAGAGAAGGATAAAGGCGGAGGGATGAAGGTTGAAGGATAAAATCGAGAAGCCAGCCGCCTTCTTCAGTCGCCGTAGCTACCTGCGTCGAGCCAGGGAGGCAAGGGCGGCTGTGCGATGTCAGACGTTGGCTGACAGAGCAACTCACGCGGTTGCCGATCGCGATAGTCGGCATACGTTCAGCGCGACGGTCAGCTTCGATAAGAGTTACGAAGATGGACAGGCGAAGAAGGGCTAAAATGGAAAAGCATTTTTGCATGCTTCTTATCAGCATCGCCGCGAGTTTCTCGTGCCGGGCTGAGACAAATCTCCTGAATGTCGATGTTTGGGCGCGCCACGATTCTGCAACAGCATCGCGGCGTCCGGAAAATGCACCGCAATTATCGCTAGCGACGGAGACGCTCGGGACCCCCAGCCAAGTGTCGCCACTCGCGGCCCCGGTGGAGGATTTGTTCAAGAAAAATTACTGGTACCTCGTTGTCCTGGACGTAAAAGAGGTGTTCACCGCGCCCGCGCGCTGGGACACGCGCGACTGGCTAATCGCCGGTGGCGTCGTCGCTGGCATCACTACGGTGGCGGTGTTCGATGAAGAAATTGAACGGGGGATCCGCAGAAACCGCAGCGACACGTTGACCTCTATTTTCGGCACGTTTTATATCTATGGAGAAATTTTCAAAGATCCGCGCGCGAAAAACACCGCGCTCGACGCCATTTCGGCAACTGCGATCGCCTCTGGCATTGCCACGAACTCTTTCAAATACGTCATTGGCCGAGGACGGCCCACCGACAATCAAGGAGCCTACAATTTTCAACCTTTCAGCGGACGCGATTCTTTTTCTTCGGGGCACACGACGGAGGCCTTTGCGTTGGCGAGCGTGATCTCCGAGCACTACGATACGCCCTGGGTCCAGATTACATCATACGGTCTGGCCGGCATGGTCGGTTACGCCCGGCTGAACAACAACCGGCACTGGCCTTCCGATGTCTTGGCCGGAGCAGCCATTGGGACATTTGTCGGGAAGACGGTCGTCCATTTCAACGAGAAACACCGGAAAGTTTCGTTGCAGCCCATTGTCGGTCCGGACATCCACGGAGCTCAACTTTCTCTCTCGTGGTGACGGCGGCAGGATTCGTGAAAATGAAGCGGCGGCAGCCAAGAGATGATTCTTCGGCTGCCGCTCCATTTTGCTTTTACCAAGTGACGGAGTTGGGCTCATCCTACAGGCGGTGCGGGTTGTGTTTCCCTTTCTGCCAACCGTAATGGTGCCCCGGCGGTGTCGGTTTGGGTGTTACCCGGGCCGGATTGTTATTCGGTCCGAAGCCGATTCCGCGGCCATGCGGTTGCGCGCCGACATACATCGACAACGAGAGAAAGGACGCCGCTACCACGGCGAGCCCTAACTTCGTTCCATTTACTAGTTTCACGATTTTTTCCTCCCATGTGAAGGTTCCCACCTTCGCCGACCCGAGTGAACCTTGCCGCGCACGCCCCTCTTGCCCTTCCCGTGAAATGACCGAGGACCGTTCGCTTGCAGGCCGAGCCGATCTCGAGCCGTAAAACGAAGGCCTCAATAAAAGAGACGAATCTCTATGTATTGATATTCAACGTTTCCCGTCCCTGCCGCGACGACGGCAGAATATTTCTGACGAAACAGAAGCCAGATAGTCAGCGTTGCGCCGCAACCATGTCCGCGGCGCAGATCTCGCGAGCGAGTCCCCGCGCTTCCTCTTCAAGGGAGCCAATGGCGAACTTGGCGCAGCCGCGACGGTCGCAAAGATATTGGCGCACCCACTGCTCAAGCCCGCCGCTTCTTTCACATTGAGCGACATGTACGAGTTGGTGCAGGAGCAACTCGCGGTCGCCCCAGCAATCGGCGCGAATAATAATTCCATGGCCGATGGCGACCCCGCGGCAAGCGTTGGTGATGATTTGGGTTTGTCGCGCGGCCTCAGCGAGGCTTTTGTTGTCAGGCATCGGAATTCGATCGACAACCAACACTCTTACACGGGAGCAATCCTGAACACCGGCTCGGCGCGCATCGGCAGTTTGCTCGGGTTTTAATGGGATGCCGCGGGCGAGGATGAGATTTTCCTGTGCGTGCGCCCATTGCGAAGCGAGCGGCAAAAGTTCTTCGAATGTTTCCTGATCGATCACTGCCATAGCGGGGAATTGGAATGAGGGAGAGAAAAGCAAGAGGCGTGCACGCGAAGTAAAAAGTAGGAAATAAAAAGTAGAAGGCGGACGGCAGGTGGCAGGAAAAGTTGAGGCTGAGGGATTTAGAGTTGAGTGGCCGAAGACGGGGGAGGGCGATAGATTAGCGGAAAATACGCTCCAAATTAGCAGCGATGCTGCGGTAGGATTGCGGCAAATGAACGAGCGGCATGAAGAAATAGCATCGACAGTTCCGGCGAACCTAGATGCGTTGCCCAGGCTGCGCGGGTTTCGGTTGCGCGGAATGGAGATGACGCGGCTGGAAACTTTTATCGACGCAGCGTTCGCATTTGCGATCTCGATGCTGGTAATCGCGGCTAATCAGGTCCCGGGCAATATCGATGAATTACTGGGCGCTTTCAGGCATGTGCCGGCGTTCGTGGCGAGCATCGTGGTGCTGGGCATCTTTTGGCGGGGCCATTGGTTGTGGAGCCGGCGTTACGGTCTCGAAGATGGCGTGTCGATTTTCATTAGTTGGGCAATGCTGACCATGATCCTGATCTATATCTACCCGTTGCGAGCGATTTTCGGGGCGATGTGGTTTCTTCTCAGCGATGGTCGATTGGGCCAGGCGCTCGGGCTCCGGACCGACGCGCAAGCGCGCGCCATTTTCGCTATCTTCGCCATCGGGTTCACGGCCATCGCGCTGGAGATTTTGCTCCTGAACGTGCGGGCGTGGCAATTGCGGGAGCCGTTGCGGTTGAATGGACGAGAGAGATTGATAACCCGCCAGGAGATCGCGGGATGGAGCGTGCCCGCGATCGTGGGATTCATCTCCCTGGTGCTGGCGTTGATTTTACCGATCGAGGAGATCGCCTGGAGCGGTTGGGTTTATTTTTCGATGGCAATTCTGGTGCCGCTGCATTCCGCCTACCGGAAAAGAAGGCGACAGAAGTGACGACTGACTTAGCGATTAAGAAATCTCTAAATCATTAACTCGTTAAATCGCTAAACGTGTTACGCGGTTTGCGGAGCGCTCTTTCTCAGCATCAAACCGGCGACGATGCCGACGCAGAGGAAGCCGATGATTTGGATCGACATGTAGGACACGGTGTAGACGCAAGGGAAGCCGTACCAATTCCAATAAGGGACGTTGGTGGCAATGGCCGCGAGAACTCCGGCGAAGAAGACGAAGCTAATGCGGCCAAAGAAAGTGTCGATGCTGGTCTGAGCAAGAAGGCAGACGACGAGAATCGCTTCGATCAGTTCGGTGACGAACTCTACGCCCAGCAACTTGCCGAATGAAAACTGCCGGGTGGGGTGATAAAGCAATATTCCAGACGGACCGCTGGCGGCTTTCTCCATCGCGCGTTTCATTGCATCCTCTTTCTCCTGGCGCGTGGCATTTGGGCCAGCCCGGTGTCCCGGGAAATGGTAAAGACCCTCGGCATCGCCAAGATTTGTTTTCATAGCGTCGAGCATTGGCCCTTCGTCGTGGAACTGGCTGATGCCGGCTTCGCCGAGCGGCAGCAAATCGTGCGCGATGAAACTCCAGATAAACATGACGATTCCACCCAAAATGCCTGCGAGGAGAATTTTCATAAGGAAGAAAGGATGAAGGATGAGGGATGACGGAGGGAAGAAAAATCGTCGCCGAAGAAAACGAGCCCCCAAGAAATCAACTCGGCCCGCAACGCAGCATGAGCTGCTGGCGGATTTCCATCTGAACTTCCGGCCGCAAACGGCGGATTAGTTTTTCGCGGCGTTCAGGGTCCATCGCGGCCAACTCGGCCACGAATTTGTCCCGCGTTTTCTTTTTCTCGTAGCGGCTCCACCCGATACCGAGAGCGAGGAGAGCGCTAATGGTCCAAACAGTGATTGTGGTCCAAGAAATCATGAGGACAGCGGACAGTCGGAAAAGGATGTCTTTCAAACCGCGAAACTTTCGCCGCAGGAACAGTGCGCGACGGCATTCGGGTTGGTGACTTTAAAGCCGCCTTTTTGCAGGTCTTCGCTGTAATCGAGCACCGAGCCGCTAACGAAGAGCGCGCTCTTTGGATCGACAACCAGGCGCACGTTGGAGGCTGGAACGAGAATGTCGCGTTCTTTGGGGCCGTCCACTAAATCCATCGTGTATTGCAAACCGGAACAACCACCGCCGACCACGGCCAAACGCAATGCGCCATTCGGGTTTCCTTTTTGTTCGAGCAACGACGCCAGTTTGCGCGCCGCGTTCTCGGTCACTTTAATCAGGCGCTCGTTGCCGATCTTGTAATTGACGGTTGGTGATTCTGTAGCCATTCAAAAAAGACGAATCAGGAACGCAGGAAAACAGGAAGAGGAGGGGACAAGACTAACAAGGTTTTACCGATTCCACTTTCGACCATTCCGTTAATTCTGTAAATCCTGTCGACTTCTGCTGACTTTCTTCTGCGATTACCTCAACTTCAGCAAGAGTCGAGACGTGCGAAAATTTCTCGCGCAACCGTTTCGCATCGGGCATCGACTTCGAGTAAGCCATCAACCGCGCGCGCATCGAGCGAACGGCCGGTTCTTCCGCGCCCCATTCGCGCACAATGAGCTGGCAATGTCGCAGAATTAAAGTCCATCTCTCGGACAGATCAGGCGGACCTACAATCTCGCCGGTCGCGAGATAAGATTTCGTGTCGCGAAAAATCCACGGCGCGCTCATGGCCGCGCGGCCGATCATCGCGCCGGCAATTCCAGTTTCACTGCGTCGTCTCGCGACATCGGCGGCGCTGGAAAGATCGCCGTTGCCAATGACGGGAATGGGAACGGCGGCGGCAACTTCGCCGATGACGTTCCAATCGGCCGCGCCGGAATAACCTTGGGCGCGCGTGCGCCCGTGCACGGTCAGCGCCAGGATCCCGGCATCGGCAAGAATGTGCGCGACACGCACCGCGTTGATCGAATCGGCGTCCCAGCCAATCCGGATTTTCGCGGTGACCGGCATCGGTGCGACGGCGCGAACGACCGCGGCTGCGACGCTCGTCAAAGTCGGACAATCTTTTAGCAAGGCCGAGCCACCGTTCTTGCAGACAACTTTATTAACCGGGCAACCGAAGTTTAGATCGACAAAGTCGGGTCGGACCCAATCGACGACTTGCTTCGCCGCTTCGGCCATGTGTTCGGCGTCTCCGCCGAAGAGTTGCACACCGATCGGACGCTCGATCTCATCGAAGTCGAGATATTCACGGGTGCGCTCGTTCCGCCGGAAAATTCCCTCAGCCGAAACAAATTCGGTCGTAAGAACGTCCGCGCCGTATTCTTTGCAGAGTTGCCGGAAAATTTTATCCGATACACCGGCCATCGGCGCGAGATAAAGCGGGAACTTTTCTCGAAACCACGGCAAAGGGAAGATGTCGATCTCGTTCATGTCGATCTTGCAATCTTACGCCGCGCTGCGGAGCAATTGCGCGACTTCGTTTTGCACGCTCTCCAGCTCGTCGAGGCGCAAACCCGGATCGGGCACGATGAAGGCGTCGCCCGTGGCGCCGTGCTCGTAAATTAGGACACGCCCCTTCTCCGCATTTTCGGTTTTAATTTGTTTCAAGACGCGCTTGCGCTCGAGCATGGCGGCGAGGACGTAGCATGCGTTGGCCGGCGGATTTTCCGACGCAATCAGGCGTCGAAAAAGTTGTTCGGCATTTTCCTTGGCTAGCGGCTCCGGCTCCGTTGGGAGCGGTTCATAACGCGTTTTCCAAAATGAAAACGGCTGAATGTTCTCGTTCCGGTTCGCCCACCCTTCTTCACTTAAATCTTCGCGGCGATAACCATCGGCATCGTGAAAGAGCAGAGTGTAGAAATATTCGCCGGGCGCGAACGGCCGTCGCGTCGCAGCGCACTTGTCGGCGCGATGCTTGATCGCCCATTCGTTCGGCAACGGATTCATCGGGCGAATATACGCCGCACACCGGCCAGTTGAAAGGCTGGCGCATCGCGATTCGAAGAGCGCAAATGGAGCAGATATCCGCCGACAGCGGCAAAAATTAGATTTGGCGCCCAGCCAGCCATCACTGCCGAGACCCTGTCGCCCTCACCGAGCGCGAGAAAAAGGTGGGTGAATAGATATTCCTGGAGAAACACGAGCATGATTGCCGCCGCTACGCTGCCCAAGACTCCGCGGCGGGAATAACCGATTCCGAGTGGGCCCGCAAGAAATACGACGACCAGGCATCCTAACGGCCATGCAATGCGGTATTGCAAATGTGTCCGGAATGGAGCGAGCAGAGTGGCAGGAAAATCCGAGTTAAAATGTAGATACTCCCGCAGCTCGGGTAAACTGAGGTAATCCGCCCGCACATTGGCGCTACCAAGCCGAAACGGCGTCTCGCTCCAATTTTCGATCTTGAACGAAGGCTGAATTTGTTCGTCGAGAATGTTTCCAGCGGCATCGTAATGGACCACCTTTACCTGTTCGAGTTCCCACACTTTGGTGTCCGGGTGATACACGGCTCGGCCGGCCAGATAATTTGTGACAATGTTATCGCGCGCGCCCTGTTGAAGGATCTGCACATTATTGAAGGTGTCGTGGCCATGGCGAAAACTTTGGATGAACCAGGTGCGCGCGTCGGTCCGATTACGAAAGATTTGTCCCTGAATGAGCGGGCCCTGGCGCCCGCGCGCAATGTAGAGAAAGTTCTTTCGCGCCAGCTCGGCGTGCGGCGCGAGCGAATAGTTCAAGGCCAGGCTGGCGGCGGCGGTCACCAGCCCAATGCCAATAAGCGGCGCGAGGATACGCTGAATACTGATGCCGGCGGTCAGCATTGAGACGATTTCGTTCACTCTCGACATGCGTCCGAGCGAAAAAAGCAGAGCGAGCATTAGCGCTACTGGGAAAACGTACACAACCAGCACTTCAGGGATCTGCGTGGCATAGTAACGGGCCGTCAGCGCGAAACCGAAATGCTCGTCGATAAAAGTCGAAATGTTGTCGCTCACATCGAAAATGAGCCAGATCGAGAGAAAGCCGGCGATGCAGTAGACGTAGGCCTGCAAAAAATTGCGAATGACGTAGCGATCAAGCAGGCGCATCGGTGGTGATAACAGAAGCTCCTTTTAGTTTAGCGCAATAAGCTCGAGATCGCATCCGCGGACCCGACGCGAAGCACCAAATCCCAAGTTCCAATCACCAAAGAAGCGGCAATGTTTAAAGCTCCAATAATCAAGCCGGAGGGTTATTGTAGTTTGATGATTGAAGTTTCTCTGGTGCTTGGAGGTTGGTGCTTGGAGTCTCGGCGGCGATGATTGCAATCAAAAACAATCTGGACACTGAATTCGTGGAACGGGTTCGCTCGATATTCGCCGCCGACGGGCTCCTCTCAAAGGCGAAAAACTTCGAGTTCCGTCCGCAACAGCAGGAGATGGCGGTGGCGGTGGCGCGGGCGCTGGAGGAAGATCGACATCTCGTGGTCGAAGCGGGCACCGGCGTCGGCAAATCGCTCGCTTACCTGGTGCCAGCCATTCTCTTCGCGCTCGAGCAACACAAAAAAGCGATCGTCTCCACCCACACGATCAATCTTCAGGAACAACTTGTTCATAAAGACATCCCGATCCTGAAAAAAACGTTGCCGGTCGAGTTCGAGGCCGCGCTCATGAAAGGGCGGCAGAATTATCTTTGTCCGCGGCGGCTGGAGCGCGCGTTGCAAAGCGCCACCGAGCTTTTCACGGGTCCCGAGCAAACCGAGCTGACCCGGCTAGGGGAATGGGCCAGCACGACCCGAGACGGTTCTCTCAGCGATTTATCGGTTGAGCCTGATCCGAAGGTCTGGGCGCAGGTTTGCAGCGAAGCGCACATCTGCACCCAAAAAACCTGCGGGCAAAATCCGCGTTGTTTTTATCAGCAAGCGCGCAAACGCCTTCTCGCCGCGGACGTGATCGTGATGAACCACACCTTGCTCTTCATGCTGCTCGGCGATCCCAAGGAACAGGAGGAGCGCGAGAGCGGTTTTCTTTTTCCGAATGACTTCATCATTTTCGACGAGGCGCACACGGTGGAGCAGGTCGCGTCGCGGCAAGTCGGGATCGGCATTTCGCAATACGGGCTAAGATCGACAATTCAACGCCTCTACAACGCGCGCACTCGCAAAGGGCTCTTCACCATTATGCGCGATGCGAACGGCGTGAGGCTCGCGGCCGAGCTGGTCGACGACGTCGATAAATTTTTCGCGGCGGTGGAATTAAAATCGGATTTCAAAAAGGGCCGCGAGTTTCGCGTGCGCGAAACCGATTTTGTCCCGGACACGATAACCGGCCGGCTGATGGCGCTTCAAACGCGCATTGTCGAAGTGGTCAGGCGCGCGGATGACGAATTCCTGAAAGCTGAGTTGCAGGAATTCGGCCGGCGCATTCGGGATGCGCGCGATGGGATCGCGATTTTTCTCGAGCAAAGCGCGCGCGATCACGTCTATTGGGTCGAGCGCACCGGAAAGACCGCGCAATTTCTTTCGCTCAGCGCCACCCCGGTCGATCTCGCCCCGGTGCTGCGCCGCATGATTTTCCGGGACAACTGCTGCTCGATCATGACCAGCGCCACGCTCGCGGTCGGCCGGGCCGACCTGGCTTATTTTCGGGAGCGCATTGGCGCGACCGAAGCCGAGCCGTTGCAACTGGGAAGCCCGTTCGATTTTCAAAAGCAGATGAAAATTTTCATCGTGCAAAAAATGCCCGACCCGCGCGACGCCGGATATCAGAAAGAATTGGAACGCTGGATCGCACATTTCGTCGAAAAAACCGACGGCTGCGCCTTTGTTCTTTTTACCAGCTACCGCGACATGCAACAGGTGGCGGGGCAGATGCAGAAATTTTTTGTGGAGAACAAAATGAATCTTCTCGTGCAAGGCGGAGGCGCGCCGCGGAGCAAGCTGCTCGAGCAGTTCAAAACGACGCCGCGCAGCGTTCTTTTCGGCACCGACAGTTTCTGGGGCGGCGTCGATGTTCCGGGCGAAGCGCTTTCGAACGTGATCATCACCCGGTTGCCATTCGCCGTGCCGGACACTCCGCTGATCGAAGCGAAGCTGGAGCTGGTGCAGGAACGCGGCGGCGACGCGTTCACCGAGTATTCGTTGCCGGAAGCGATCTTAAAACTTCGACAAGGCGTTGGGCGTTTGATTCGCACGAAAAGCGACCACGGCATCATCGTGATCCTCGACAATCGCATTGTAACCAAACCCTACGGACGCGCCTTCATGCAAGCGCTGCCCAAATGTCCCGTGGAAATTATTTGAAGCTCCTTCCCCCCATCCGGCCAGGGGCGCATTGGGAGATGCTGGCGGTGACGGTCGCGTTGTTCGTCCTGGTGGCGGTATTTGTCGATCTTAAGCCAGTCGTCGAAGAGAATTTTTTCTTCTCAACCAGTGATCCCGGATTCGGGCAATCCAAAAAGATCGAGCAACGTTTCCCGTCCCAACCGCAGCTCGTCGTGGCGGTGTCCTCCAGCGACATTTCTTCACCGCGATACTTGCAACGGATCCAGAGACTCACTCAAGAAATCCAAGCGATCGACGCGGTGAGCGCAGTCAAGAGTTTGGCCGCCGGGCCAAAGAATTTTCAAGATGCACTGGCGAGCCCGTTCTGGAGCCGGCTGCTAATAGCGAAAGATCGTAAGTCGAGCAACGTCATTGTGTTCACCGAGGCCCAGGACACTGGGAAACTCGTCAGGCGCCTTGAGCGCATCGTGCATGAGTCGGACGAGAGCGACTTTCGAATTCACATCGCCGGCACGCCATATGTCGTGGAGATGCTACAGCGGAGCCTGGAACACGATTTCAGATACTTCAGTCTCACCGCAGTAGTTTTGTTTGGCCTGACCATGGCCGCGATGTTTCGCTCCGGCCGGGTGTTTCTGGGAATGCTCGTCACCTGCGCGAGTGCCGTTTTGGTGACCTTGCTCGTGCAACAGATGCTCGGCAAAAAAATCGGGATCCTGACCGTCAACCTCGGCACGATCGTATTTGTCGTGGCCTTGTCGCACCTGGTCTACATGACCTTCAATTGGCAAACGCTGGCCGATCGCATGCATCGCCTGAACAAGAAGTCGCCCGATCTCGCGATGGACGCGCGTCGCATGACATTTCCCGCTTCGTTTTGGTCGATGGTCTGCGCATCGCTCGGGTTCGCCAGCTTGTTGATTGTTCAAGCCAAGCCGTTGCGCGAATTGGGATTTGGCGGCGTGCTCGGGTCGATCGTCGCATTGATTTGCGCATATATAATGTACCCGCCGTTCTTGCGCTGGGCCGTGCCCCGCAAAAGCAAGCTGGTGGAGCAGGAACCTCCGCATTGGTTTTGGTCCCGCCGGTTCGGGCTGCTTTCGCTCGGCGTCATTCTCGTCAGCGCCGCTTTGGGATTTGGCCTAACGAAAGTAAACACCGACCCGAGTCTTTTCGATTATTTCAAGCCCCACCAGGAACTGCGCGACGGACTGGAATACGTCGACCGTAATGGCGGCTGCAACCCGCTCACCCTCGTCGTGTCCGCAGCCGATGGCAGCAAGCTCAACACTGATGCCGCTTACCAGAAAATGTGGACGCTGCACGGCGCGCTCGAAAATTACAAAGATGTCGGAACAGTCATTTCGCTGCCAACGCTCCTGGCCGAGGGCGACCGCACGCCGTTCTCGTTCCTGATCAGCTACGAAAAGATGATGGAGATCATGGAGCAACCGAAGTACGCGCGCGTGGCCAAAAGTTTTGTCACCGAAGATCGCTCCCAGGCCGTGTTCCTTCTTCGCATGGTCGAAGCCCGTCGTCACAAATTGCGTGTCGATGTCGTCGACGATCTTCGTTCGATTGCGCGCAAGCACGGATTCACACCGTCCCTTGTCGGCGGAATTTATTATTTGCAAGGTCGCCTGGCCGGGCTTGTCGCTTCCAGCCTGGTCACTGGTCTCTTCTGGCTGAATTTGTTGTTCGTTGTGATTGCCTGGATCGTCGCCCGCTCCGTGCGCGGCGCAGTAGCGATGATCGTGAGCCTGACGCTCGTGCCGCTGTGTATGCTCGGCGGCATCGGCTGGTTTCATGTGCCGGTAGACATCATTTCGGCGCCGGCCACCAATGTCTGTATCGGCATCGCGATCGACTCGATGATTCACCTTGTCTTTGGCGTGCGCCGCGCGCAACGCGATGGAACTAAAGGATGGCAAGCCTGGATCGAGGCGCGCGAAGAACAATGGCGCGGGATCGTTTACTCGGACGTGATCATCGCCGCCGGCTTTGCCATTTTCGTCCTGTCCGATTTTCCGCCGACGCAGCGTTTCGGTCTGGTGGTTCTCGCTGGCTGCATCATCGACATCCTGGCCAACCTGTTCGTCTTGCCGCTGCTCGGCGGCGCTCAATTAAAGAAAAACAGTAAATTGTAGGGCGTCTCTATGAGACGCCATTTTATGTAGAGGCGGCCGTGCCGGCCGCGGATCTCTGGTTGGCCATTTGCCGTTTAGTTCCGACGTGAAACTGGCCGCCGCCTGCGGCCTGCGTCCTGCTAATTCAATCTCTGGAATTATGAGCGACCCTTTGCGGATCCTGGTTGTCGAAGATGAAAAAGCCGTCGCGCACATGATTGCCACGGTGCTCGGAGGTCCAGCATCCAAGGTAGCCACAGCGAGGAATGGCTGGGAGGCACTTATTAAGATCGGCGCTACGGCCCGGCCTTTTGACGTTGTTATCACTGATCATCGTATGCCGCGCATGACGGGCCTCCAATTGGTGCGTCGAATAAGGGCGCAAAACTTTGCCGGCAAGATCCTCGTCATTTCGGGCAATCTCTGGGACGAGGACATTCGCGCTTACGAAGAACTGAATGTGGACATGATGATGTCCAAGCCATTTGATTTCGACGAGCTGCAGCAAGCCATGGCCGTTCTTAACAAGAAGGCTTCAGTGCTCGCCGAAGCGTAATTCTCCCGCAAAACTGACGGCGGCGGTGCGGTTTTCCACTCCGAGCTTGGGATAAATTCGCTCCAGATGCTTGCTTACAGTCGCGGGTTTAATCCCTAGAATAGCAGCGATCTCCGCATTCGATTTGCCGCGTGCGAGCCAAAAGAGCACTTCGCATTCGCGCGGAGTAAGATCGCGATGCCGGCGGGATTGCTCGTCTCCCTTTCCTTTAATCAGTTCTAATAGAAGAAGCCTACTAACACGCGTGTAGGAATCCTGTCGCTTCAGATAAAGTCGCGCGTTCCCCTTTTTTGCGACCAGTGATCTGCGGGCTGGGCCCGGCTGCGAGAGCCAGTGACCCACTTTGCGCGGCAACATTCCTGCGCGAGCGGGCTGGCCGAAAAAGTGTTTGGATACGACTCATTTCGACACCTCGTAGTCAATCTGCGCCAAAAGTTGTAAAAAAAGATTGACTCTAAACCCCGTCGAACCACGCTTACACCTATGGACGAGCAAACCCCCCAGCGCCCTGATCTGCTACTGGCTGCGGATGATTTTGCCCGCAAGCTAGAGGCCATACGACGGCGTCACGGGAGCCTAGCAAAGTTCCTCAAGGCACAGCAATCGCGCTCTCCCCGCGAATCAAACGAGTGCGCGCTTGGCAAACGACGTTTCCCAGTTACGACCTAACCCAGCACGTTCCGTCGAGGTTTTTGGTGACTTTAACGACGATCTCGCGTCGCGACTTGCATCTGAGGTTTCAAGGCTTAAGGCGGAAAATAGCACTCAGTCGATAACCGTCTATATCAACAGTCTTGGCGGCGGCATTCGGGAACTCGAAATAATTGACGGCATCTTACGCAGTTCGGATTTAGACGGAAACTCGTGCTTGTATTTAACCGTCGCTATTGGAAACGCGGCAAGTGCAGCGGCAAATCTATTAACCTTTGGATTCTATGCGTACGCCCATGAGCATAGTTTGATCTATTTTCACGGAGCCAGGCGAACAGATATTCTCGAAGCGGCTGCTGAGGATGCAACGCAGCTGGCGAATGAATTACAAAGACTGAATCTGAGGATTTCAAGAAAGCTCGCTAAGGCGGTGATAAGCCGGATGGTCTATATGTACCAAGCGCTCTGGCCAGAATTTAAGGACATGAAGATTGGCAAAGAGGTTCCAGGGGAGTTCGCACTGCTTAACCGCTATCTTAATTTTGTTGGCAAAAATCTATCTCCGATCGCGAAGCGGTTAGTGAGTGCCACATATAGGCAGATGGAATCAGCAAGCCGACTAAGCGAAAACATTCTGCCATCGGTCATTCCTAAAATGGGAAAACGAATCAACCCTGCAGCGGATGATGCGAAAGTATTGATCGGAGTGGTTAAGCATGAGCTTAAGATAAACAGGGGAAAGGCCTCATGGAGACTCGATGAACGAGGAGTCAATCAAGTCGTCAACGATTACCACCTATTGCGCGATTACAATCTCGGGGAACACACTGCAGTTATAGACCAATTGATTAGGTCTTTTGGAGTTGGATTTTTGAGCGAGGAGGAGTTCGTCGAGTATGAGACTTTAAAAAGTGACAGGAAAAAGACCTTCGCGCTCTTGATGAAATCCGCAGGGCCACATCTTCTTCCTCTTTGGTACTTTAGCGTTTCTATGTGTCGGCTGTTGATGCACGGAGAAAACCGTCTGACTCCAATAGATGCCTATTATTTAGGAATCGTCGATGAGATCATAGGAACAAAAATGACAGGCCGTCGAATAGTCGACGAACAAATTGAACAAGCCAAAGAAAAAGACAGTCCCGAAACGGTCAATCCTGCTACCGCTTAGGTTTTCGCCATCTATAGTTTAGACGCGAAACTCGTCGCGGCAGTTCGGTTCTCCACTCCGAGCTTTGGATAAATGTGTGCAAGATGTCTGCCCACGGTGGCGGCGATGATTCCGGGAATGACGCTTAGCCAAAATCGGCTCTCGCGCATTTCCAGGTAGCACAATCGCAATCCTGACAGGATGCGAAGCAGCCACAATGGGGATCCAAGTCCGTGGACGGATAGTCGCCGGTTCGTAATGATAGGGGCTTGAGCGACCGAGTGTTGAAAATTCTTGGCGAGCGCATCCGCGACAAACGGAAGTCTTGTGGATGGACCCAAGAGGAATTTGCCAACCAAGCGGGTATTGACCGCAGTTACGCTGGCGGAATTGAACGGGGAGAACGCAACATCACTTTCTCAATTCTTTGTCAGGTTTGCGCGGCCCTTCAGTGCGACGTCGCGAACCTAACAAAAGGTCTGCCGAAGACATACGGGAAATGAGATGGCTAAGGACGATCGTCGTCTTTGACAACGGCAATGTTGTTGGGCAGGCGGACTGGGAAGCAGTGCATTCGAGCTATGTGCGAAGCATTGAAAGCATCGATCATCCGCACGGTACAGGAACGCTAACGCTGCGTCGCAAGATAAGGCTGCCAAATGGGCAGTGGCGAAGAAACGGCGTCGGTTATCTACGAACCTGTTTCCTCGAGCACATGGTGAATACCGAAGGCTGGCAGCGCGAGAGCAATGTCGACCTCGGTCGAAATCGAGAGCAACCCAAACTTTCCCTGTACCCTTCCGGAGAATCTTATATAGAGCCGATAACGTCGGACTTTGGCGGGTTCGACTTCCTGACCCTTACACCAGCGGGGCTACGCGTGGCCATTGAGTGGGAAACAGGCAACATTTCGTCGAGCCACCGAAGTATGAATAAGCTCTCGATCGCACTTGCGTCTGGAATTGTTCAAGCCGGCGTTCTAATCGTTCCTTCCCGAGCCTGCTACGAGCATCTAACCGATCGCATTGGGAATATCTCCGAATTGTCCGGTTATCTGGAACTTTGGGAACCTGCTCGGACGGGCGTAGATCGCGGTTTGTTGGCGATCTCAGTGGTCGAGCACGACGCGCTGACAGATGATGAAGCGATCCCTTACCTCCCGATGGGAAAGGACGGCCTCGCCGAGCAAGGCCGCGCTAGATAGCAACGTTGAACAAGCTTGGCTCATCGGCATCCGGATCGTCTTCCCGCACCGACAAATCAGTACCAAGTCGGTAGTCTTTCGAGAGGGGGGTTATTCCCTTCTTTTGACGGCGTTCTAAATCCCTCTTCGTAAATAGTGTATTTTTTTCGCCTTGAATCCTTTTCAAATGCTCACGGTCACTATCGATCTGGTCGAATCGCTCTACAATTGCAGAGCACTCTAGCTCGGCGCCTATCCACCTGCGCCCCAGGAGTTCGGCAGCAACGTATGTCGTACCAGAACCTCCCAATGGGTCTATTACAAGCGAGCCACAATCGCTGGCGATTGAAAGAATACGGTCCATAAGTCTTAGCGAAAGCGCGTTTGCTTCGCGTTTCTTATACTTTTTGTGCCGAACAGGAGGGATATCGATCCACACGTCAGAAAGATTCACACCCGCAGGGTTCATCTTGTCCTTATAGCCGCCGTAATCGCGGACCTCACCGCCGCAATGGCGGCAGCACGGAATCGGCAGACGATCGGGGTGGAAAATCGCCGGCTTATCTCCTTTTATGAAATAAAGGAGACTGTAGTGTGAGGGGTAAAGCCGCTTTTGGACGGGCAAAGAATATTTGATGTCTACGGCGATCCAATGCCGGAACGTCAAGCCTTTATCCTTTGCATGCGTGCCGAGTGGAAGATTCCATTTTGGCAGATTCCAAAGGAAGAGCGCACCTCCCGGCTTCAGCAGGCGGATTAGTTCATCGATCCATTTCTTGCACCAATTCAAATACTCGGTTTCCCCTAGTGCATCATTAATTCCACTCGAGTACCGCTTGCCGAGATTGAATGGCGGATCTGCAAAGGCCAGATCGACTGTGTCGGTCTCCAAAGAACGCATGACGTCCATGCAGTCCGCTTGGTACAGTCGGCCGAGTTCCGTCTGAAAAATGGGTATCATTGTCCGCATGGTCTCACTCTGTCCATACGAGTGCAAGATGGACTTCACGCTGATTATTTCAAATCTGTTGATGCCATCGGAATCGTGTACTTCGCGTTCATGTAGCGGACATCGACCGTTTGCGAATCTCGAGACAGGACCGGTAATCGTATCCCGGGCTGCAAAACAGCCGTGCCGTATGGAACTTGAACTGTGACGGGCCGCGTGATTGTAACGAACTGTTCAGGCGTGGCTGTCGGTTGAGGAGTCGACGGAGCTGTCTTTTTTTCCATCTCCGCTATTTGTGAGGTGGAGGAGGCAATGGCATTTGGGCTCCCGCCGAAAGTTACGATGCACGTTATAGGCAAGTGATCCGAAGCTTCGGAGCGAGTGATTTCCGGTTCGCTTGATGTCGCGCCTTTTGCGAAGAAATAATCAAAAGTTGCATCAGGATAACCGTGCGACCTGGGGTGAGTGACACGCAGTGCGGCAGCGATTCCAGCCATGCAGTTTTGAAATCCATTTTGCTCAAGAGCTGTCATCGTTGTCTCGGTCCCGAATTGATCAGCGTTGGTATTGAAATCACCGCCGATGACAAAACTGTTTATGCTTGGCATTTTTTGTCCGACGACATTTCGAATGTGATCGAGCAATTGCTGGGATGCTACTTCGCGTTTGCGAACATTTTTTGAGCCTTCGGCCGCTTTATCTCCGACAGTCACGAGATTGCTCTTCAAATGCACACAATAAATTCCGACATCTTCTCCTTTGATCTTGAACCACGCGAAGGCAAACCCTCTGGGTGGATCGACGCCATCCATTGATTTCCATGATTCAGCCCACGCCGCTTGAGCGGGTTGCTTCGCGAGGATAACGACTTGTTGCTTTCCAATTTGGCCTCTGTCTTTGAACGCAGAGCAAATCGCGATTTGGTACGTGCCGGGCTTGATTGCGTCAGCAAGCTTTTGCGTCACTTCATAGTTGTGGATCTCTTGAAGTAAAATGATGTCGGGATTCAAGCGGCGGAGAACATTGGCGGCAGACTGAATGCGTCGTTGCTGTTCCCCGGCCGACGCTTCTTTCGGCGTGCCATTAGGAAACCAATTGAGATTCCAAGTCGTGATTCGAACTTCTGCCGCCAGAAGCGACTGAGTCGTAACTAAGAGCGCGATCAGCGCGTACGCGAGCGTAGCAAATCGAATTTTCACGATTTTACCGTCCGCTCCAATTCTAGAAACGCGGTTAATAGTTCATCGGAGGCCACAATAAATCGCTTCCCGTCACCGCGACTTGCATCCGCAATGTAGATAACACGTCCTTGATTATCGATTGTAGAGCAATAACCCCAAGAGAACCCACGTGGACCCAGCCGCTCTGCAATGATCTCCCAATATTTGCGCATCTATCTAATCATTTAGGCTCGTTTCCGATTTCAATGCCATAACTCGTCAAAAACTTTCTCTTTAAGTTACTCCGCAGCTCATTCCATTGAGGATTGGCATCGTGCAATTTTTGAAAATATTCTTGAAATACTTTTTCAATTTTCACGAAAAACTTTTCTGGATTGATTACGACCGTGGGGCAGATCTTGCCGTTGGCGTAAAGTGTAACGTCCTCCTTTTCGAGATATTCGATGGCATCGGCATCGCCAGTGACCACGCCATAAAGTGCCACGTGCGCCTCGTGGAGTATGCCGCAACGGAATGCGTGGTAAACCGCGTCTGCGTAATTCTTCACGGGATCAGAACCGGCTACCGAAATTGAAGTCGGAAAGTTATCTCCAAAATCGGGAAACCACTCTTTCAGGAAATCCTTAAACGCCGTCCGTGAGGATGTTTCTTTTCCGTAGTAATACTGAGATAATGTGTCAATCAGAACGCAGGTTAATGCGACGATGGTGAATCCGAAATGGGGCGACTCACTTATCAGCGATCTAATTGGGTCGCTAAACCAGTCTTCTAGCTGCTCCTTGAATTTTCCGATAGCGGTTGTCTCGTCGTTCCAATCGACATCGCTGTAGTGTGTATCCGCTGTAAAAAAGCGTTTATTTTTAACGGGCTTGTATTGGAGAGGCATATACCACATTCGCACGGACGAAGCAGAATTGCACGTAAACTGTTCGCTTGAACATATAGCCTGATCTGCCTTAAATTGGCGGCATGGAGTCCGAGCAGGACGGGCATTTAATACAGGAGATCCTCGGAATCCTACACAAGTGGGGAATTCATACTCTCGGACAATTCGCGGCGCTGGATAAGGAAGACCTTGGCGCGCGGCTTGGGCCGGAAGCGGTCCGGCTTTGGGAGCGGGCCAATGGTCAATCGAAACGCTTGCTGAAATTTGTTCAGCTGCCGGAAACGTTCGACGAGAGCTTCGAGTTCGAACACGAAATCGAAACCGCGGAGCCGCTTCTCTTCATGCTCCGCCGTTTTTTGGAGCAGCTCGCCTTGCGGTTGGGCGCGATCTATCTCGTCGCCCAAGAACTCACTCTGCGGATCACATTTTCGAATTCGCACCAAGACGAACCAACAAATGCCAGTGCAATGCCAGTCCGGCTCGGACCTCGCACTTACGAGCGGGTTTTCAAAATTCCGCAGCCTACGAGTGATGTCGATCTTCTCTTCCGGATGCTCCAGACGCACCTGGAGAATTTTAAATCGAAACATCCGATCGTTGCGGTCGCGCTAAACGCGCAACCCATCCGACCCGCGTCGCAACAGTTTGGTTTGTTCGAAACGGCACTACGAAATCCAAATCAGCTTTATGAAACACTGGCGCGCCTGACCGCTTTGGTCGGGACCGATCGTGTCGGCAGGCCGGTTTTGGAAGAGACGCATCGGCCGGATGCATTTCGAATGGAGCCGTTCGCATGGAGTCTTGGAGGGACGGCGTCTGTACCGCCAGTCCGGCTCGGACCGTCCCATTATTCGTCGGACGCGACGGAGCGCATCCCTCCAATTTTCAAGCCGGCATTGCGGAGATTTCGTCCGGCGGCGGCGGCATCGATTTTCACTTCAAAAGATCGACCCGCTTCGCGTCCGAAGGACAGCCACTTCGCTGAAGTGGCTGGGTCGCCTAGCTTCTTCTATTTGGGCGATTACGAACAGCGCCTGATTTCTTTCGAAGGAGCTGCCCGCCAAAGGCGGGTTTGGCGACATCTTCAGAGCGGCAACATTGCCGGCAAAGTGGTCGATCAACTCGGCCCATTTTTGTTTTCGGGAAATTGGTGGGACGAAAAATCGTGGGCGCGCGCCGAGTGGGACATGCAAATAGACGATGGCGTTGTTCTTCGCTGTCACGAGACCGAGGGAACTTGGAAGGTGGACGGAATCTATGACTGAACGTCTCAACAACTCAACGCCTCAACTTCTCAACGCTTAATGAGTTACGTCGAGTTACATGCTTGCAGCGCGTTTAGTTTTTTGCGGGGCGGATCGTTTCCCGAGCAATTAGCTGAAACCGCGGCCGAGCTGGAAATGCCGGCGATGGCGCTGCTTGATCGCAACGGCGTTTATGGCGCGCAGCGATTTTCCGTGGCCGCGCGCGAGCATAACGTTCGACCAATCGTCGGCGCCGAATTGTCGATGGAGGACGGAGCAAATCTACCGGTACTGGTCGAAAATCGCACCGGTTACAAAAATCTTTGCGAACTACTCACCCAGGCGCACCTGCGCAGCGAAAAAGGAAAATGCGCCGTGCGATGGAGCGAACTTCCGCAGTTTGCGGACGGGTTGATCGCGTTTCTGGGGAGCGCGCACGTCTCGTGTGCCGGTGTCGGTGTCTCGCCGAAACGAACTTTTCTCGGAGCCGGCAACCATAATGCGCGACCGATCTCACAAGAAAGTTCGCGATTGCGAGACGCGTGCGCTCCCCAGAGTTTTAAGAATCGCGCGCAAAGTGCCAGTCCGGCTCGGACTCTTATCGACGCCTTTGGCCGCGAAAATGTTTATGTCGAAATTCAGCGGCATTTCATTCGTGGTGAAGAACGAGTGAACCAACAACTTGTCGATCTTGCCCGCGCAAATCGATTGTCGATCCTGGCCACGAACGGGGTGCAGTACGCCAAGCCGTACGGACGTGAAGTGCTCGACGTTTTCACCTGCATCCGCGAGCACACCCATCTGGATGCCGCGGGAAAACTTTTATCACAAAACGCGGAGCGTCATTTGAAGAGCGATCGCGAAATGCGGGAACTTTTTCGCGATTTACCGGAAGCGATCGAAAACACGACGCGCCTGGCCGAGCGGCTCACGTTTTCGTTGGAAAATATCGGTTACGAATTCCCGGATTTTCCGGTGCCCGACGGTCACAGCATGGATTCATTTTTGCGGACGATCGTCTGGTTCGGCGCCCAACAACGTTACGCCGCGATCAGCGCCAAAGTGAAACGCCAGCTTGAAGAAGAACTCGCGCTGATCATCAAGCTCAGGTTTCCCGGATATTTTTTGATCGTCTGGGACATCGTCAATTTCTGCCGCGAGAACAACATCATGGTGCAAGGCCGCGGCAGCGCCGCGAACAGCGCGGTTTGTTATTGCCTCGGCATCACGCCGGTCGATCCGGTGAGTAATCATTTGGTTTTCGAGCGTTTCTTGAACGAAAGCCGGAAAGGCTGGCCCGATATTGATCTCGATCTTCCGAGCGGCGACCGGCGCGAAAGCGTGATCCAGGAAATTTACCGGCGTTACGGCAAGCACGGCGCGGCCATGACCGCGAACGTGATCACATATCGAGGACGCAGCGCCGCGCGTGAGATCGGCAAAGCGCTGAATTTTTCGCCGAGCATTCTCGATCGCTTTTCGCATTTGTTCGCCAACGGCGATTTCCCGCACACGCTCGATCTCCAGTCGCAAATCGAGCAGGCCGGTTTGCCGAAAGAACATCCGCGCATGCCGGCGTTCGTTAATTTGTATCGTGCGATTTACGGATTGCCGCGCCATCTCGGCCAGCATTCCGGCGGAATGATCATTTGTCAGAACAAGCTGAGCTCATTCGTGCCGCTGGAAAACGCGTCCATGCCGGGCCGCGTCGTCGCGCAATGGGACAAGGACGATTGCGAAGACCTGGGCATTGTGAAAGTCGATCTGCTCGGGCTCGGGATGATGTCGGTGATGCAAGATGCGTTTGAGTTGTGCCGTGAACGAGGGCGGTCGCTCGATCTGGCCCACATTCCGAAAGACGACGCCGCGACGTTTGAGATCATGCAAAACGCGGACACGATCGGCGTTTTTCAAATCGAGAGCCGCGCGCAAATGGCGACGCTGCCGCGGATGAAACCGAAATGTTTTTATGACGTCGTTATCGAAGTCGCGATCATTCGGCCGGGACCGATTCAGGGCGACATGGTCCATCCGTATCTGGCGCGCCGCGCTGGAAAAGAGCCGGTGACATATTTCGATCCGCGCTTGGAGCCTGTGCTCGGTCGCACGCTGGGAGTTCCATTATTTCAGGAACAAATGCTCAAGATCGCGATGGTGATGGCCGATTTCTCCGGCGATGAAGCGGAGGAATTGCGGCGCGCGCTCAGTTTTCATCGTTCGGAGGAGCGGATGAACAAAGTGAGCGTG